>OIYF01000242.1_pt1 | contig 24193 bp, 24 predicted proteins | sample 1587971 | NCBI WGS metagenome assembly OIYF01 (sample SAMN03283248) | human gut metagenome | biome: human-associated habitat; material: feces | host: Homo sapiens | place: Peru | collected 2012 | reverse complement strand
AAAGGTACAAAATTTTGATTAGACTACCAACTTTTTCTTTTGCTATTTTTCGAAATCCTTATCCCGAACTGGGGTAAAGACTGACTTCAGGCTTATTGCCTAAAATCAGTCGGTTTTGCTATTTTAGAAATCACATGTATCTGGATCAGAACCAATTCTGTCAGCCTTCAGCGATGCGATTTCAAGCATTTCCTGCTGAGAGAGTTCAAAGTCGAATACATCGAAGTTTTCCTTGATTCGACTTGGAGTTACCGACTTTACCAGTGGCAGCACGCCTGTCTGCATCACCCAGCGGATAACTACCTGAGCCACGCTCTTGCCATGGTTGGCAGCAATGGTCTTCAAGAGAGGATTGTCCAGCACGTTGCCTCTTCCCAACGGGCTCCATGCCTCCACAAGAATGTTGTTCTTCCGGCAGAACTCCACACACTCCTTCTGGGTGAATCCGGGATGATACTCTATCTGGTCAACCATCGGACAGATGTTTGCCTTCGCCATTACTGGCTCTGCATGATGCTGCATGAAGTTGGAAAGACCGATGCTGCGGACCAAGCCCTCCTCGTGCAGACGCTCCATCGCTTTCCATGTCTCTACATTCAGCTGATTTGCTTCCTTGCCAAACTGCAACTCGTTGGCTGGCCAGTGAATAAGATAGAGGTCGAGATAATCAAGCCCTAAATCGCTCAAAGTCTTGTCAAACGCCTTCAAGGTCTTGTCGTAGCCACGCTCCGTGTTCCAAACCTTGCTGGTAACAAAGAGATTCTCACGCTTGATTCCACTTTCCTTGATTCCCTCGCCCACGCTCTTCTCATTCTTATAGATAGCAGCGGTGTCGATGTGGGTGTAGCCTGCAGCAATGGCTGATTTCACAGCTTCAACGCAGGTTGCTCCATCAGGAGTAAGAAAAGTTCCGAAGCCCGGTGTAGGAATCTTCACGCCATTATTCAATAAAATTTCCTTTTCCATAATCAAACTAATCTTTCTTATTCGTTAGATAATTTTCTCTTGATTAATCTATCATTCCTTTCTGTTACAATGATGCTCGTATAGGACATTGAGAAATAGTATAGAATACTATCGAGACCAATCACTTAATAATAGCATTCATATTTTCATTGCCCCATGCCACAAGGCTGTCAAGCGTAGGGATGAGAGACTTGCCTACTTCTGTAAGACTGTATTCAACCTTGGGAGGTACCACAGGGTAAACCTTTCTACTGATAAGCTTATTACTCTCAAGATTCTTCAGAGTCTGCGAGAGCATCTTCTGTGAACAGTCGAGCATGTGTTCGTGAAGTTCAGAGAACCTCAGTACGTTGTTCTCGCTCTGGCCAATGGTGTAAAGGACGAGCATTGACCACTTATCACCAAACTTGCTAATCACCTGGCGGATTGGGCAGGCAATGTATTTTGCATCTACTTCTTTGCTTACTTTTCTCATATCATGAATTGTATTTGATGGTGCAAAGATAGTGCAAACCGAAGGCAGAATATCAAGCTTGCTTGAATATTATGCTGAGGTGCAGCCTATCTTCTGCAAAGATAGGTATTTCTTACCATAGCACACATACTTACTAAAAGAAACTTAGTTAATGATATTTAACGTTGATTTTGCTAAGGTGACTTTGGTAAGCTCGGTTGGTTAGGTTCTCACCCGACAGATAGAGCGAAAGGATGCGCTTGCCATGACATTTGATGTCGGTACCCATATATACGTTCAGCAACGTGTATGAAGGAGTGGCTGTCTCGGTCTCATTGGTGGCATAATAATGATTTTGGCGAAGATAGCAACTTGTGGAAAACTTCAAGAAAAGATTGTCGAAGGTGCGACCATTGCACACAAACTCGTATTTGACATCCGCATTCCAACAAGGCGCAGGGGTGAATGGCAGATATTTCGACTCCTGAGGTTGGCGCAACTGGATGGCGTTGACGTAAGAGAAACTATTGCCGATATGCAAGCGTGGCAAGGGATGGACATCCTTTTCTTTGGCGACTTCTACCAACCAAGAATTTTGGTTTACAACTTAAAAAACGTTTTTGGTCGGATTGTTGCAAGGCTTATTAAAAACTTTGTGTAAATTTGCAATTGCCTGAAGGAGCAGCCATTGCTCGTCAGACAGTACCTGCAAAGGATAGCATCCGGCTATTCTACAATATTAAACAGGTAAACAACAAATACAGACAACAGGAAATGAAAGAAGTATTATTGGTCAGTATAGGTAGCTTTTTCGGCGGTGGCATGAGATATTGTATAGCAAAGGCCATTCAGTCGTCTGCCGCCATCGCCTTCCCTTTCGGCACGATGGCTGTGAATGTATTGGGCTGCCTTGTCATAGGATTCCTTTCCGGGCTTAACTGGAACGGCCATGGCTTGATGTCTTCCTCCACCAAGCTGTTGCTCACCACGGGATTCTGCGGCGGTTTCACCACCTTCTCCACCTTCATGAACGAAGGTTCAACGCTACTGAAAGACGAGCAATACCTCTATATGGTGCTCTATGTCTTTGGCAGCATTGCCGTAGGATTTGGGGCAGTGCTTGTAGGTCACTTTCTTGCCAAATTGGTTGTCTGACAGGCAAGAAACCTTTCTTGAATTGGCTTCTTGTTTCAACCGTCCATTGCCAAATGCATACATCGCATTAAAAAACCATCCACCATCATCCTCTCTTGCCCACAGACGTAAATGTGTATAGATACGTCCATCAACTCAGAGACTGGCAAGTTGACCGAAGTAATCAACCTATAGAATCTTCAAGGCTATAGCAGCACAAGCTTCGGCGTCGGCAAGCGCATGGTGATGTTGGGTCAGGTCATAGCCACAGCGGGCGGCTATGACATCGAGCGTGTGCCTTCCTTTGGGCCAAACACGGCGCGAGGCCACACAGGTGCAATAGAAATCGTAGTCGGGATAGTCCATTTGATAAACGCGAAAGACGGCTTTCAAGCAACTTTCGTCAAATGACTTGTTATGGGCCACAAGTGGCAGCCCGTCAATTTTGGGCGCTATTTGCTTCCACACTTCCGGAAAGACGGGGGCATTATCGGTGTCGGCAGCCGTCAGACCATGCACCTTGGTACACCAGTAGGTGTAATATTCGGGTTCGGGCTTGATGAGCGAGTAGAACTCGTCCTCTATTTTACCGTCTCTCACCACCACTACACCAACTGCGCACACCGAAGTCCGTTCGTTGTTAGCGGTCTCAAAGTCTATTGCAGCAAAGTTGCCGTTCAGGCGAGGTCTCGGTTTGGCCGATTGCAGAGCTTCAGCCAAGCGTTCCGTCTTAAAGTATTCCATTACACGTTTTCTTTCGTTTCGTTTTCCATTGGCTTGTTGTCACCCAAAAAATCGAAGGGTTTGGCACGAGCCCGACCTTGTCTGCTACTATGAAAGCAGGCGCAAGCATTTACAAAGATAGATAATTTTCAACGATTGTCTGCACTTTTCTCCTTGTTTTTCACTAACTTCGCAGAGCACTTCCGACCACTAACGGTAGCAACAGAAAGAATAGGGAACAAACCAAATGACATAAAAACCATGCTCACAAACCCAGTAGAAGACAGAAACGAAAAGTTGGCACAGACGGTCATCCGCCATCTTCGTCAACGCCATTTTGATGGTTATTACTGCAAAAACGTCGACGAACTGAAAAGCTTGATAAAGACGTTGATACCCGAAAAGAGCAGCATCACTTGGGGCGGATCGGTCACAGTGCGCTCCACTGGCATCAACAAGCTGCTAAAGGAGGGCAACTACACCGTTTACGACCGCGACGATGCCACCACCGACGAAGAGAAACAAGCGGCCTATCTAAAGGCTTTCTCCTGCGATTACTACCTCTCTTCGGTCAATGCCATGACTGAAGACGGCCAGATTGTGAACATCGACGGCAACGGCAACCGTGTGGCAGCACTCACATGGGGACCAAAACACGTTGTTTACATCGTTGGCTTCAACAAGATTTGTCAGGATCTCGATGCTGCCGTCAAGCGTGCCCGTTCAACGGCAGCCCCTGTCAATGCCCAGCGTTTCAACCTCAACACGCCTTGCAAGGCTGACGGCGTCTGCCACAATTGCCAGTCGCCCGACAGCATCTGCAACTACATCTGGATTCAACGGCTGAGCCCCAACCATCGCCATACGGTCATCCTCGTAGCTGAAGACTTGGGCTACTGATGTCTTCAGCTTCCGTCAGTGAGCGGAGAACGTCAACGGTCAGTCAGCAAAAAACTTCTTGTATTCGTTTTCAAAGTTGGGCGTGAAAATGCCCTTCCCCATGTTGTCAGCTATCTCCTGCCGTGACCAGAAGCGTCCACCGTTGAGTTCTTCTGTGTTGGGACTAACCGTTCCGTCGTAGACACAGCGGTGCACATAAACCAGTTCCCTTTCGCGCTGGCTTTCAAAGACGTAATGGCCCAAACTTTCAGGATTGAAATGGGTGATGCCAAGCTCCTCCCTCACCTCACGATGGAGCGCCTGCTCCACGTTCTCGCCCAGGTCTACATGCCCTCCAACAGCGGTATCCCATTTGTCGGGCTGAATGTCTTTCCACTCAGGACGGTGCTGAAGATAGAGTTCTCCCTTGCTGTTGAAAACATGAAGGTGAACTACGGGGTGGAGAATCTTGCTGCCATCGTGGGCATGACCGCGACTTACGGCCCCGAGAAGATTGCCGTTCTCGTCTACGATGGGAAACTGTTCGTCTTTATTGTCTTTCATTGTCGTGTCTGATTTTCATGCAAAAATAGAAATAATTTTCCTACCTAAAGGGTGTGAAGATAAATTATTTGCACTTTTGCAGCCTTGTTTTTCTCGTAATTCTTACAATTTTTCGTTATCTTCGCAGCATAAAACGAAAAGAGCTATGAGAAAAAAGTCAAGAGCAATGGATAGCCAATGGGCATTGGAGGTCATGCACAAGGCTCCGTATATAACCGTAAGTTTCACTGACGTCAACGGCCTACCCTACGGCTTACCGTTGTCGCTTGCCTCCAAAGACGATGTCCACTGGTATTTTCATGGTGCACTGGAAGGCAAGAAGCTGGAGGCCATCGAGGCCCATCCCGAAGTTTGTCTGTCGGCCGTCACCCTCTGCACCCCCACCGTCGGACCGAAAGACGGAAGTTTTACGCTACAGTTCAAGTCGGCAGTTGCTTTCGGCACGGCTGCCATCATTACCGATGAGACGGAGAAGACAAAGGCTTTGGAGCTGATATGCCAGCGTTTTCTGCCACAACACATGAATGCCTTCAACGAAAGCATCGCCCGTTCATTGGGGCGGACGGCAGTGGTTCGCATCACCCTTACGTCTCCTCCTGAGGGCAAGCGCAAGCAATATGACAAGAACGGAGAAGAAATGAAGTTCGGTAGGATGGAGTGAACCTCCCGAATGGTTCGGCTTTCTTTCAGGCAAACCTCACCGTAAACACGTGGCAACCTTCTTCGTAGGAATAGGCTATCTGCCAGTGGTGGTAGTCGCATATCGACTTCACGATGGCCAGCCCTAAGCCGTTGCCACCTTTGCTGTGGCTGCTTTTGTAGAAACGTCTGAAAACATCGGCCGACGGTAATGGTCCTCCTTCACTGTTGTTGCTTACCACCAACACGTTGTCGTGAAACAGGATGGAGACCGTTCCGTCTGTTCGGCTATGACGGATGGCATTAACTGCCAGATTGCTAATCATACATTCAATCAAAGTCTTGTTGCCTCTCACTGGTGGCGAGGCCGTGATGTGGGCAGTCACCTCCAACCTGTTGGCCAGCAACCGGATGGAAGGAAGCATCTCTGTCAGTTGGTCTGCCACGCTGAGTTGCTGATCGATGCGATACTGCACGTTGTCAAGTCTTGCCAGAAGGAGCAGGTCTTGGTTGAGGTGCGACATTCTTCTCACCTCGTGATAGATGCTTTCCAAAAGCTTCGACTGGTTTTCTGTCACGTTCGCGTCCTGTAGCAGCAAGCCAAGTTCCCCCTGCACAATGGCCAAAGGCGTCTGCAGCTCGTGCGAGGCATTCTCGGTGAACTCTTTCTGCACCCTAAAGCTGTTGACGCTTTGCGTAAGTATGTTGTCTAATGTGCTGTTGAGCTCGGCAAACTCTTTCACCTTCGTAGGCTCAAACACGGGCACATTGCCTTTCTCCACCTTGAATTGTCTTAGCTCAGCAAGCGTAGCATAGAACGGCTTCCACAGTTTTTTAGGAATGAGGTGCATCACCAGGAACGCCGAAACCACAAGTATGGCAACCGTCAAGAGCACTTGCCACACCAGACCGATAACAGTATCTACTTCCAAGTCGAGTTCCGATTGGGGCACATGCGCCTTTAGGGCAACTTTTATCAGGTCTTCTGCATAGTAGTTGGTGATAATCAGATAGAACACAGGAGTGGCGATGAGCAAGATTACCATCATGAAGACAGAGAAGCGCTGCATCAGCAGCCGAGTCAAGGTTTTCTTTTCTTCAGGCATTGACAATAGTGTTTTAGGATTGAATGCAATAAGTTTTATAGGGTGACAATGACGGCGGAGTACAGAATTGTTTTAGGGTTCCACCCATTTATAGCCTACCCCATACACCGTTTTAAGGAAGTCGGGACAGTGGCAGCGGGCGAGTTTTGCCTTTAGGTTCTTAATGTGGTTGTACACAAAGTCGAAGTTGTCAAAAAGGTCGGCCATGTCTCCGCTCAGATGTTCGGCAATGGTTGACTTCGCTATCACCTTGTCTTTGTTGCCGATAAAGAATAGTAGCAACTCATACTCGGTCTTGGTCAACTTCACTGGTTGGCCGTTCACCGTCACCTGCCGTTGCAGCAAGTCTACCACAATGGGGCCGAACGTCACCACATTGTTGGAGTTGTAGTTTTTTCTTCGCATCAAGGCATAGATGCGCATAGACAATTCGGGCAGCGCAAACGGTTTGGGCAAATAGTCGTCAGCCCCTATCTCCAGCCCTGCCAGCTTGTCGTCGAGCGAACCTTTTGCCGAGATGATAATCACACCGGCAGGATTGTTCTTGCGTTTTATCTCGCAAAGGATGTCAAGACCATTCCCTCCTGGCAACATCAAGTCGAGCAAAATGCAGTCATACTGGTAAACACCAACCTTCAACTTAGCGTCTTGAAAGTCGAAAGCCTGCTCGCAAAGATAGCTTTGCGTCTCCAGATAACGGCTTATAGTGTTGGAGAGCATTTGCTCGTCTTCAATGATAAGCACCTTCATATACAGCTATTTTTCTTTTTCGGTACAAATATACTACTTTTCAACGGTTTTCTTTCTTTCCGTAACATTTTGTTTGTCGGCAAACGGTGAGGCTACCTCTGTTCTGCAAGAGACGTAATGCCATCGTTCCCCCACCCTTGCTATGAGGCCTTTACAGATGGATTCACACCTTGTCCTTCCACCAAGACGAGGTTGCGCACATAGGCCACAAGACCGAACGATTGGCCCAATATCAGCACAATGTCGTGCCTGATGATGGCATAGACCACTATAGACAACGATCCGACAAGGCTCAATAGCCAGAAACCAGCTGGTAGCGACGACTCACCCCTGCGGCGGGAATAGAGCCACTGATAGACAAACCGCATGGTGAAGACAAACTGTCCGGCCGAACCAAATAGCAAAAGCCATAACGGAACTTTAGGATTGTGGAAGAACTGGGCTACAAAGGCCGGTGCGTCAGAGAGGACAAAGCCTGTTGCCACGACGGGTGTGGCAAGAAGGAGGGCTCTCACCGCCATCGGCACATGCCGCCATACGCCCTTGACATTCAGATTCCACAGATAGATATAATAGGAAATGAGTTGGCCAAACACGATGGAAAAATCGTTGCGCAACCAGCCGTAAAGGCACAGAAGGTAGGCCCCTATCAGGCTGAACACCCAAAACAGCGACGGCGACACCACGCGTTTGGCTCGCTCAGACAAGAGCCATTGCACCAGAATGCGTGCCGAAAAAAAGCCCTGGGCCAGAAGCCCTGTCAACGTAACAAGCAGTCCTGACATCATTTTCCTCCCGTTTTTCCAATGTTGTCTTCAGCTATGGCATAGTTGATGTAGCGGCTGCGCATCCACCGATAGGCAAAACAGTCGATGAACGGTCCCACAAGACGGTTCCACAGATGATACTTTGACACGCCGGCCGTGCGCGGATAGTGGCGTACAGGCACTTGTGCGAATGTGCCGTTCTGAAGCATTATCATGGCAGGAAGAAACCGGTGAAGGCCCTTGAAGAAAGGTATGCTGCGGGCATAGGCAGTCTGCATCACCTTGAGCGGGCATCCAGTGTCCTTGGCCCCGTCGCCTGTCATCGCCCTGCGAAAACCGTTGGCAATGCGCGACTGCAGCTTCTTGAACGCACTGTCCTTGCGGTTGGCCCGGATGCCCGTGACAAGCGCATGACCTGGCAGTTGCTGCAGCAACAGGTTAAAATCGTCGGGGTCGGTCTGAAGGTCAGCATCTATGTAGCCCACCAATGGCGACTCAACCTGGTCGATGCCGGCTTTCAAGGCTGCACTCAGCCCACTGTTCTTTTCCAGAGAGACATAAAAGAAGTCAGTGTTGCGACGGCAGACCTTACGGATGCCGTCAAGACTTTTGTCGGTAGACCCATCGTTAACAAACAACACGCACGCCTTGCGGAGCGACTTGGGCAAAAATGCACCGAGCCGTTGCTCTACAGCATCTATATTGTCCTCTTCGTTATAAACAGGAACGATGATGGTCAACTCATAATGGGATGTACTGTTCATATTTGTATGTTTTATTGTTTTTGTCATTGATGTACTTTTTTCGGGCTTTGCACAGCAGGTTCTCCAACCGACGGCTGCACTTGTGAGCCTCCAACCACGACGAGCCAGTTGCCCACCTGCCTCTGCCGATAGCCATTAGCCAAGGGCTTGTAACGGCAAGGCATCATCAGCAGCACCTTATCTTTCAAAACTTTCCCTGCTTCTGACCCAGAAGCCAAAGTCGTTACAGGGGCCGACAGATAGGCGTCCATGTCGGCAGCATTCTTCAGATCAAGGGCCAGGAAGGCGTGCAGACCTTCCTGTCGGGCCACGTCCTTTGCCACATTACACAATGGGCCATAACCCGTTAGGGGGTTGACCTTCGGCAATACAAGCGAGGCGACAAACACTGCTGCCATCACGGCCTTTGCCATATACTCTACCGACTTGTAAGAAGAACGTTGGCCTGGTCCTGCCAGCAGTGCCAGCAAGGCGGCTATGCCTCCCAAGGAAAGCATGGCTGCCGCACAGACAACGGCCGGATGGAACAGGAAAGCTGAAAACGGGGTGTTGCGTCCCACGGTCAACAATACCGGCAGAGAGGCCACAAGCACAAAGGCGGGCAACGCCAAACACAGGCGCACGTGCCAACTGCGGGGAAAGGCGGGGAGACAATACGCTGCCGAATAGGCCATAAAGGGAATGGCAGGCAACATATAGATTTGCAACTTGCCGCTGATGGCAGACAACAGCAGAAGGATGACAAGGGCTACAAGCGGAAAGAAAAGCTGTAAATCGGACGTGCTACCTTTCTGTTTCAGCAAAAGTCCCATTGACAACACCGCCAAGAGCGACCATGGAGCCACGCAATACCACAGGCAGACAAGATAGTAATAGCACGGACGGTTATGATGGAACGCATGAACAGCACGGTCTAACGTCTGGTGAAAGAGCAGGTTGTCGAGATAGGCGCTACCTCCTTCTGTCCAAACAGCACCAAACCACAAGGCGCAACCCGCCAACAACACTGTCCATGTATGCCATCCCCACACCTCTGCCAAGCGCGACCACTGACGACGGACGGCCAAGAAGGCCACTGTAGAGCACAACGGAATGAGAACGCCCAAAGGTCCCTTGGTGAAAAGGGCCAGAAACACAAAAAGGCCAAACGTCCAACGCGAGCGCCTGTAATGGGCATCACGGCTGTAGATGTGCCAAAACGACCGTAAGGAAAGAACTATAAACCAGCACATCAGCATGTCCATGCGTACCGTGAGGGCTGCCCCCAAAAAGAAAGCACTGGTGAGCAACAACCATCGTCCGCACCGACGGGCACCGTCATCGAGTGTTTCGGCCACCCAACGGTCCATCGTGTACACCGTAGCAAGGGCGGGCAACAACGAAACCAAACCCAAAGCCCACATCTGATGACTTCCAAGCAACTGCCTAAGTGCCATCACTATCCATAGGTAAAGGGGAGGTTTGTCGGCATAGGGGATGCCATGGTTGCTGAAGGCAAAGAAACTGTGGTTGCGCAGAGCTTCGTCTGCTATGCTGAGATAACGCAGTTCGTTGTCAGGGGTGAAGTCGCGTAGCAACAACACGGGGGCTACAACAATGAAAAAAACCACATACAGTGGCCACGTTCCTCGCCATGCTTTATCTTTCAAGGTCATTATCGTTCCATTTTTGTTACCTGAATGTGGAATGGGAAGAAACTCTACCCTTGTAGCATACAAATTGGTAAGCAGCTGGTCATAGGTCAGTTTTCTTCTCCTTCCATTCCCACATCATGGGCAAAAGTAAAGCAAGATTTTGTAGAAATTCTGTATTTTCAGGTCAACAACGAGTTTATTTATGACCCATGAACACCATCTTGACCGAAAGTGAAAACTTTCTGTCCGAAAATGGTTTGCCAATAAAAAAAATGAATAAATTTGCAAACGAAGCGATTGGAAACAGTCTATCAACAAGAACAATCATAAAAAACACATCAACAATGAAGAAACTTTTGACAATGGCAGCCTTGACGCTTTTCAGCGCAATGGGCCTGCACGCACAACTGCTCACCACCACGGTGGAGCAAGGAGAGATTGAAGGAGTGGAGTACAGAGGCTTTGCCCTCTACAAAAACATACCCTACGCAGAAGCGCCTGTCGGCAACCTGCGATGGAAAGCTCCCGTAAAAAAGAAGCCATGGAAAGGCGTTTATAAGGCCGACCGATGGGGCGACCGGCCGCCACAGCCCATCGACCCCAACCAAAACGGGGCTGACTTGGGCATGAGCGAGGACTGTCTCTACCTGAGCGTGGAGACACCAGCCAAGAACAAGAACGAGAAACTGCCTGTTTTTGTCATGATTCACGGTGGAGGATTCCTCACTGGCTCTTACAGTGGCACACAGGAGAGCTTTGTTCGAGAGGGCATCATCTATTGTAGCATTGAATACCGACTGGGCGCTTTCGGCTTTATGACCCATCCCGAACTGGCCAAAGAGTCGGAAAAGAAACTCTCTGGCAACTACGGCATACTCGACCAGGTGATGGCATTGAAGTGGATTCACGACAATATAGCAGCATTCGGTGGCGACCCCGACCGCATCACCATTGCAGGAGAGTCGGCAGGCGGCATCTCGGTGAGCATGCTGTGTGCTTCTCCCCTAACAAAAGGCTTGTTCAGCGGAGCCATCAGCGAGAGCGGCAGCTCGTTCTGGCCTATCGGTAAGGAGCGCAACGGCAACACCGCCATGCTCACCGCACAGGCAGCAGAGCAAGGTGGACTGGACATCCAGAAGAAGTTGGGGGCAAAAAACATCAGACAGATGCGCAAGTTAGCGGCCATGGACATCGTGAAGAACACACCCATGGAAGCCTTTTGGCCAGTAGTGGACGGATATGCCATTACCGACGACCAATACAAACTCTACGAACAGGGTCGTTACAACGACGTGAACGTCATCATGGGCACCAATAGCGACGAAGGAAGCATGTTCTGCGGCCCCATGAAAGTGGCCGACTATGAGGCCAAGGTGCGCAGTGTCTACGGCGAATGGGCAGACAAGGTGCTGGCCCTCTACCCTGCCAAGAACGAACAGGACACCTGGTACAGTCAGGCTGACATCTTCCGTGACGGGTCGTTTGCCTGGGGAACATATGCCTGGGCCAACCTGCAGACACAGACGGGAAAAGGAAAGGTGTATATGTACTACTTCGACCAAGACAGCGAGAACACCATCTTCAGAAGCCCACGAGGCGGTGCCATCCACGTGGCTGAAATGCCTTTCGCCTATGGCTACAAGTTCGGCAACGGCAAGATGACCGATACCGACAACCACATGCAGCAGATAATGAGCCGCTACTGGATAAACTTTACGAAGACCGGCAACCCCAACCAGGACGGGCTGCCCTACTGGACTGCCTACCAAAAGGGCCAACCCACCGTCATGGTCATGAAGAACGGCTTCCATTTGGCTCCCGTTCAAAACCAGAAACAGATGGATTTCTTTGAAGTCTATTTCAAGGTCAAGAGACTAAATCCTTAAAGACGGTGTCGTGCCCAGGGCCTGGGCAACATGTGCCCAAGCCGTGGGCAACTACTGAACAACCCACGGGCATCGGTTGCCCACACCGTGGGCACTGCCACAAACAACCGCTACAGAGGTATAACAAAAAAAGTCGCAGGGTGCTTCGAAGATATTTTCCGAACCACCCTGCGGCTTAATGATATATATAGGGTCTTTAATCGTTACCTGTAAAACCGGCCTATTCCCAAGTATCCCACATATTGTTGCCTTTGGCCGTAGGCGTTACATCGTCTGTCTGGTACATTCTTGGTTAACTAAAAGGAAAGCATCTGAAGGCTGAAGCCACCGACGGTGAAGCCAAAAAGCAATGGAACGAAGCCCAAAAGTTCGCATCAGTATCTTTTCAGCACCTGATAGGTCACGGGATAGATATGGTTGAACCATGGCGTCCACTCGTTGGCAGTCTCGCCCTTTGGCCGTATGCAGAGCCCGTAGAAGCGTGTGCCCGTGCGGCGGTAGTCTTTCATGCGGGCGAGCATGTCGGGCTTGGCGAGAGGCATGAGAAAGTCGGAAATCCAAAGCACGTCGGCATTCATGTATCCAGCTCCGTCGTTGTCGAGCATGTCAAAGGTGGCGTTCATCATGCCACGGGCATCGGTGCCACCGCCGATAAACGGAATATGACCTTTATGGAAGTTGATTTCATTCTCTTTCAGTCCCACAGAAGCATAGAGTTGTTGCTTCATACGGAGCTTGAGGTCGATGGTCTTCACGCCGACAGAGAAATCAATGAGGTAGCAGTCGCGGCAAAGACGTTCGGCCGTCTCCTCGATGAGCGAGAGCATCGACTGGATGATGAGCTGCGGAGGCCCGTACATGCTGGCTGAGGTATCTACACACACTATCATCGGACCAAGACGTCGGGCCGACTGAAAACTGAGACGGCGCGAGGGTTTAGATATGTGCGACTTGTAGTCGAAGGTCTGCAAGCGGTGGCGCGTGTAGCGATAGTAGAACAGATTTTCCATGTCTTTGTCGGCATAGGTGGCAAGTTCGATGGGCAACAGGCTGCCTATATCGTTTCCGATGGTGATGCCCTCGATGTCGCTGCCCGAAGAGTGGCTTATCTTCATGGTCCCTCCGGCAACCACGGCAAGGCGGTCGCGTCCGCCATTGTCGGCCACTCGTCCCATTTTCATCACCACCTCATGAAGTTGAGGGTAGCGTTTCTGTTGTCTTACGATGCTCAGTCGGCGCACAAATTCGGATTCCGACCATCTACCGTCCATCATCTTCCATGCCTGCACAGCCTGTTCGTCGCTAACGCCTTCTCCTCGAAGCGTCTTGTTGACGTTGTCGAACATGCGGTTGAGGTTCTGCTTCATGTTGGAACCAAGGCCTTCAAGATGCTTCTGCTCCTGCTGACGTAGGTGTTCGGCGATGCTCTTGCCCCAATCGTCGATGAGTTTGTCTCTCTTCTCTTGTGTAATCTGCTGGCTGAACATGCGCTTGTGAAACTCGCCATCGAAGCCGTCGTCTTTGTGTTTTTCGCCTATTTCGGCTATCAACTTCTGCCAAGAGCTATGGTCATGCTGGCTCAGGTCTTCCACCTGCTTCATCTTCCTTGCCTCCACACGCATGGTTTGTGAGAGAAAGGCCTGGTGGTGCATACAGTCGACGATGAATCGGCCCACTGTGGTGAAGAACACCTTGGAGCACATCCGGCTCGATAGCACCCTCACCTTCACCTCTGGATCGGCCATCAGTCGGGCAAGATACCGCTGCATGGGGTCGTCATATTCTCGCCACGGCTCATCTTCGGGCCACGCCACACCACGACCAGCTATCTCGCCCGTGGCGCAAAACACCTCGAGCATCTTGAAATACATCGACAGTTCCTTACGGCGGCCACTATAGTTTTGGGTGAAGCGAAGAAAAAACGCCTCACCCTTGGAGAGCAGTTCGTCGTCTTGGAGTTTCAGCATTTCGGAAATGTCAGTCATAAAGCTTTAGCGTGTCTTGACGCGTCAAGGCAATGTTCTTGTAGATTTCGCGTACATATTCTGCCACACGCTGCTTGTCTTCTTCAAAAACAAAGATATTCTCGCTAATGCGTTTCTCCAAAGACCGCAAATCGTCGGCAAGGGCGTCTATCTCCTTTTCATAATTGCGTCCGCTATCTGTGGCTTCCGCTCCTAACAGAAGGTTGGCTTCACGGGCCTTCTCTATGGCATAGCAGTCGCCGAGGATATAGACATTGTTGTCGTCGCGGTTGAGCATGACCGGGGCGCTGCCCAACGGGGCGCTGAATGAACCGTCGTAGGTGCGCAGGATGAATACATTCTGGTGCTTGCTGTCTTGATAGAGAATGCCTTCGGCATCCTGTTCCTCACCACCGTGTGCAGGGAGCGACTGGTAGTCGCGCGCCATGACGTAGCAATCGCCGTCGGGATAATTCTGCACCTTATAATAGAAATTGCTGTATAGCCGCTTGTTAGCATCGCGCTCAAGTTTCCGGCTCGATATGCGGTTGGCGGCCCGTGCAGCGCGTGCCAACTTGATGTCATCGCCAAGAGAACGTTTCAGCCGCTCCAGACGGTCGTTGAATGCCATGAAAAGACTGCGGATTACAATGCGTCGTATCTCGTTGCGCTCCTCTGGCTCCTGCCACAGACAGTTGTAGACAGGCAACAGGTCTTCTAAAGCCACCTCGGCACGATCTTGCAGGAAGGCAGACGCACGCAGCAAACGCACGATGTTTTTCCAACGGCGGTCGCTCACATACACCGTGCGCAGCTCGTCGTTGCCATCGATGGCGATGGACTGTAGCGACTTGCGCAACTGGTGGATTACCTTCAACACGTTGTTGCTTACCTTTAGCGAGTCGAGTGTGTTGCTCCACTGGGCGTATTCGCGACTGGAGATTTGCAGCTTCTTGGGTACGTTGAAGTCTTCCGTCCCGTTGTCAAGCAACATACGGTCGAAGTTTTCTTCTCGGCGTATACTCCGGCTCTCGAGGCGTACGATGAAGCGATCCCACAGAGCTTCGAGGCCTTCACCCTGAGCAGGCAGTTCGTTGCTGGCCGCAATGAGGAGCTTTAGCGGAAGTTGCATGAGGCGGTTGCCGTTGCGAAACACCTTCTCGTTGATGACTGTGAGCAGCGTGTTTTGGATGGCAGGGCCCGCCTTCCATATCTCGTCGAGAAACACTACATCGGCAGTGGGCAAATAGCCTTCGGTCACCCGTTCGTAGTTGTCTGACTCTTTCAGTTTGCTGATGCTCACAGGACCGAATATCTCATCGGGCGTGGAAAAGCGCGACATAAGATATTCGAAGGTAGAGGCTCCGGCAAAAGCCGCCGACAAACGGTGTGCCACCATGCTCTTTGCTACTCCCGGCGGACCGAGCAGGATGATGCTCTCGCCGGCAACGGCGGCCAGCAGCGACAGGGCGATTTCGTTTTCCTTCTCATAGATGCCACTGTTGAGCGCATCCATCAGTTGTTGTATTCTTTCTTTCAGCATTTTCGGGTGTTAAGAGTTGAACGTGTTCATGCCGACTTTGTAGCCTAAGTCGTCCAAAGTGTCGGCAAGAAGGTTCTTTCAAAGCATTCAAGGGCTTTCAGCTACATGGTCACTCTTGATGCTTTGTTTGCAAAGTTACGGTTTTATTTCATCACTATCGGAATGTTTTCTTTAAATTTCCTCAACAGATACATTATTTTTAGATTTGCAAAAAGGACAAGTTTTATAACAAACAAAACATCATTTCAACAATCGCCCGTTGTCATTCCACTCTCCATAGAGCTTGCCATGTCTGGTGTTTTCGACAAACTTCTGCAACCGGGATTTGAAAAGCTCGGGACGCCTGTCCTTGTTGTACTGTATGGTATCTATACGAACACGTTTATACAAATCTGGCAACTGTTGGAAATTCTGCCACAGCTGCTTTTCCTTCTTCAAAACCTTCAGTATCTGCCTGTCAATGACAAAGCTTCGTTCAGATAAATATGATGACTTGTTTGCAGGACTTTTGCAAAGTTACACGTAATTTTGTTCCTATCCGTATATTTTTCATAAAAGTGGCTACACCTCGGCATAAAATCAAACGTTTTAGTTTGCGTTACAGTTTTTTGCAGTACCTTTGTATTTGAAAGTGCAGACGGGGCTTCATGACATCCTAACGAGCTTGATGGCAACCCGTCTTCTTTTATAAACAACAGGTAAAAAAACATTTGGGATAATGGAAAATCTTGAGGTAATGGTGGTGCTCTTCATCATCGTTGTTTTGGGTTATGTATTATGTAAGCTCGGATATATGGGCGACAAGTTCGACCAAAAGTTGTCGGCAATTGTCATCGACATCACTTGTCCGGCACTAATTCTCTCGTCGGTGATGGGCGACGTCCTACCCGACCGCACCCTCATCCTTCCACTGTTAGGTGTGGGATTTCTAACGTATTTCATTCTGTTGGTGTTCGGCTTCTTCGTGCCACGACTTATCACCAAGAACCACGATGACCAAGGCATGATAGGCTTTGCCCTAATGTTTGCCAATGTGGGATTCATCGGTTACCCTATTGTGTCGTCCATCTTTGGCCCGAAAGCCATCTTCTACGCCGCCCTGCTCAATATGCCCAACACATTCTTTATCTTCACAGCTGGCGTGATGCTCGTAAAGGGGGAATACAGCATACGGCAACTCAACCCCAAGGTGTTGTTCTCGCCGGCAATGATTGCAGCCTTTGTCGCAGCCCTCATCGTGGCACTCAACCTGCACACGCCCGATTTGATAGCGCGCCCAATTACTATGGTGGGCAACATCACGGTGCCTGCCGCCCTAATGGTGATTGGCTCGTCGATGGCGCGTCTGCCGTTGAAGCAGATTATAGGCAGTTGGAAGGTTTATGTGTCGTCGGCAGTAAGGCTCGTTGTTGTTCCCGTCTCACTATATTTCCTTTTCAGGGTATGTGGCGTGAGCGATGCCATCAACGACATCAACACCGTTGTCATTGCCATGCCAGTGGCATCTTTCGGCACGATGTTCTGCATGAAATATGGGCGCAATCCAGCGCTGATGACCGAGATAACATTCATCACCACCGTAGCATCTATCCTCACCATTCCGCTGATTACCATGCTGTTCAGGTAAGGAGGTTCAATCGGACACTGACAGGCATACCTTTTGAAATACAGCAATGACATAACTATCTAATAGAAGTCTATCATGAAGGTTTGTCATGATTCCTAAAAAAAGTAGAGTGATTATTCTGAACAACTATGAAACAAGACGATATAGACATGACCTGGAAAACCTTGGATAGCAAGTATCTGTCCAAGAAGCCATGGTTCACAGTTAGAGTTGACAAGGTGCAACTACCCACAGGAGCCATTATCGACGAATATTACATATTGGAATATCCTGAATGGGTAAACACCATTGCCATAACCAAAGATGGGCAGTTTGTCTTTGTGCGCCAGTATCGCCACGGTATCCGTAAGACAGTCAACGAACTTTGTGCTGGTGTAGTTGAGGAAGGGGAAGAACCCATAATAGCTGCTAAGCGGGAGTTGCTGGAAGAAACAGGATTTGGCGGTGGTGAGTGGATTCCTTGGATGACGATTTCTGCCAATGCCAGCACCCATACAAACCTCACGCATTGCTTTCTTGCAACGGGTGTAGAACGTTTAGACAAACAACATCTGGACAAAGGTGAAGATATCAAAGTTAGGATTTTCAATCGTAACGAAGTGCTCAACATGCTTCGTCAAGGAGAAGTATGGCAAAGTTTAATGGCTGCACCGCTTTGGAAATACTTTGCAGAAAAGCGTGATTTATAGGATTCATACCACGAATAGAGGATAATGACGCCCACGATAATCCTCGCTATATCTGTTCATCTACATTCATGTAATGGCTTGTACATAGATGGTAACACCTTCTCCCTGCCAAAGGCTCTCACCTGCTCATCTATCGAGCGAAAGGCACTGCTCATTCCTTTACACTGCTTTTATGAATTTTGCAATGGCCGGCTTCTCCAGCTGCCACTCTATGTTCATGGGGAAGTTTCCGTGTGATTTGACGTAGTCCACCAATCCCATGCAGTAATAGGGGCAAGTGTTGCCGAAGCCGTCCTTCTTGTCTTCCCTAACAAACAGGATAAAGCGTCTACCGTTGGAGGGTTGGTTGACATATCGGGCTCCATTGTTGGTGTGCGACATCGAGTTCTGCGACTGCCAGTGGAAACGGTTCTCGCTGATGAAATAGTCGTTGTACTGGGTTGTGGGCGAGAAATCCTTTTCTGATTTGTTGAGAGTAACGAAAAACAGCTCCACGTTTTTCTCCTCTATGGAGAATGCTCCCGATGCTGCACCCTGCATTTTCTTGTCGGCAGTCTGTCGTCCGAAGAGTGCGAATATCTCTTCCTTGGTATAGCAACCATAGAGCTCAAGTCCGGCGGAGATGCCGGCATCCATAGGATATGTTTTAAAATCAAGATTCTCTTGAAGGTAATCCATCATTTCTATCATCTCCTGCTTGAACAAGGGATAACGCTCCACAAGATGGAGGGCTTCGTAAATGTTGGCATATCCAAGCTTACCGATACGCTCTTGAAACAAAGCATAATAGAGCATCACTGCAAACTGGTCGTTGGCTGCTTTCTCTCTGTCGTCAAGTGATGCATCAATGACGACGCGACAACCGTTATTAAGATATTTGCGAATAAAGTGTATGAAGTTGGCAGAATTGATATGCACAAGTTTGCCCATGCCCTTTGCCAATCGCTTTGACACCTCATCTACATCGACTGCCGCACATTTGCCGGCATCTGCTTTCAAGGAAGTCCAACATTTCCCACCTTTATATATAAGGCGAATGTCTTGCCCACAATTGTTGACAAACTGCGAGAGCGTTGGAACAGATTCGTATGCCATCAGCTCACTGACGAGACGGCGGGAATTATATATCGCTCCATGGATATTCTGAAGAATGTAATTCTTTGCCTTCCGCTCCATAAAGATGGAACATCCATGAGGAAGAAGCGTAAACCCTTTAGCCACCTGGTCCTCCACACTGTGGTCCTTGCGCACGCAAAGGGCGCGGAAACGGCTGGTGAAATCGTACTGGCGGTTCACCTGTGCTACGAAATCGAGCACGGTGAGGAAGTCTTTGCCCTCGCTGAGACGCAGTCCACGACCAAGCTGCTGAAGGAAGACGGTGAGACTGTCGGTAGGCCGAAGGAAGAGCACCGTATCCACTTCGGGAATATCCACACCCTCGTTGAAAATGTCGACAACGCAAAGATAGTTGATATCACCGTTGGCAAGAGCGCGGTTCACTCTGACACGCTCCTCCTTATTCGTCTCCGATGTAAGGGCAGCAGCTCGAAGTCCATATTTCACGAACTGCTCCGCCATGAATGTGGCATGACGGCGGTCGGAACAGAAGCAGAGAGCATGACACTTCGTTTCGTCGGGCAGATATTCACGGAGCTTGCTTATTATTAGCCCCACTCGCTCGTAGTTGCAAAGGCGGTCGGTGAGTTTTGAAAGGATATACTTACCGTTTGCCCAAAGCTCTTTCCCCGATATGTCGAGAGGGTCAGAGATGCAGAGATATTGAAACGGTGTGAGCAGTCCCTCGTCGAGTGCCTATGGTAAACGAATTTCGGCACTTATCTTTCCGCCGAAATCTGGCAACAGACTCTTTCCGTCCATACGTTCAGGTGTAGCGGTGAGCCCGAGCAACACCTTCGGCTTGAACTCGTTCACAATAATCCTATAGCTTGAAGCCGCAGCATGATGAGCTTCGTCAATGATGATATAATCATAATAATCAAATCCTTGCTGACGGAAGATGTCAATATTGCTGTTGAACGTAGCGACAGACACAAAGAGATGTTCGAGCGAATCCTCTGGTCGATAGTTGCCTACCCACAACTCGCCGAAGTTGGCATCGCCGAGTACACTCCGGAATGTGCGTAACGACTGCTTCAATATTTCATCGCGGTGAACCACAAAGAGCAACCTATCGTGTTGCAGATTCTGACGGCGAAACCGCTTGTAGTCGAAAGCCGACACAACAGTTTTTCCGGTACCTGTGGCGGCCACTACAAGATTGCGGAAGAGCCCGTTCTCCTCCCGTTCCACCTGTAGCTTGTCGAGTATCATCTTCTGATGAGGAAGCACCTGATAGCGGGTGAATAGGTCCAGGGCCAAACTCCTGCCGTTCCCTCTCTGGAGCGATAGCTCTTTCTTGAACTTCTCTATGCCTCCCAGACGGAAGTCCTCGAAGTTCTCGCTGTTCCAATATCTTTCGAATGTGGCGAGAGCCGACTTTATGATGTGTGGATTCTCTACGTTGGTAACACGGATATTCCATTCCAATCCGTCGGTCTGGGCGGAAAGAGAGAGGTTTGACGAACCGATATATGCTGTGCTGAAACCAGAGTTTCTTACAAATATGTAGGATTTAGCATGCAACCGCTCTATCCTTGTGTTATAGGATATGCGGATTTCGGTATTGGGCAGCTGCGACAATTGCTCCACGGCTTTTGCCTCGGTCACACCACAATAGGTTGTCGTTATGATGCGCAACGAGTGTCCGTCAGTCTTGCAGAAATCGCGTAACTGGTCGAGCATCATCCTTATGCCCGACATTCGAAGGAAAGAGACAATGATACAGATTTGGTCTGCCGATGCTATATCACGCACAATCTCCGTGCCGATGGAAAGCCCCGACTGCCCTCCAGTGAACAGATTGCTCACGCGAAAGCCAGACAAGGGCCGAACAAGCGCTTTGTTTGTGGCTCTCAGCTCAGCCTCACGCTGACTATTCACCACAGCCGAAAGCAAGCGCGGCGCCTCTACGAGCATCTGTTCATCTTCGATATCGGCCGACTCAAGTATCTGGTTGGTGAGTTCTATCTTGTCCTCTACAGAGACATCCTTGTCTTCCAACTTTTTCCTAATGGTATCAGCAAGGAAGTCTGCAAGCAGTTTGGCCGACTCAGCAACATCTATATCTTCTGTCTTGCAAACAAAGCCAGCGTCCTCGGTTTGTCGGATGTCATCCGACAGTCTGTCTGTTATCAGATTTTCATATATTCCTTCTTTCAGTTTCATAACAAATCCTATAATCTTATCATAAGGTTCGGCACTTGGCAAAGGTAAGCATAATATCTGAGAAGCCTGCTAATTATGTACATAATTGGGGGGCTTATTGAAGGAATTCAAAAGATTTATTCGTAATTTTGCAGAGACAGCAAGAATGTAAGCCATTCACCTTTGTTATGTTTCAGTTGTGGATAACATGGCTCGACGAAACCTACTGGGTTGTGGGAGCCACTGTGGGTGGACTCATCGGACCTTATCTTGCCTTTGATCTCAAGGGCCTGGACTTTGTGCTTACCGCCATGTTTACCGCCATATTTGCCGATAACTGGCTTCGAGAAAAAGACCATACAAGCAGTGTTTCCGGACTTATCATCGCTGGGCTCTGCCTTCTTACTTTTGGTGCCGACCATTTCATCATACCAAGCATGACGGTGATGTTAGTCTTTCTATCTGTTGTCAGGAAGAGGAAAAAGAACGCCTTTCTGAAAAGAAGAACTGAGGAAGGAGGCACCCAATGAGCATCCTGCAGCAAGTGATTATGGTGGGGGTTGGTGTGATGGCAACTATGCTCACCCGTTTCATCCCCTTTATCGCCTTTCGTCCCGGCAAACCAACCCCTAAATATATTATGTACTTGGGCAAGGTGTTGCCTGCATCGGTCTTTGCCGTGCTGGTGGTCTATTGCCTGCGTAATGCCGCTTCTTCTGACACCTTTGCCCAACTGGCAGCCGTGGCTTTCACTGTTGTCATCCACGCATGGAGACGAAACCTGATGTGGTCAATTGCTGCCGGAACACTCTGCTATATGTTGCTCATCCGACTCTGACAGAATCCCACTGTTGTTTCTTGGCTCAGTGGCGATTATAACAAAAACGTCCACTGTCAATATTATCGTTCACATACGATATTTCCATACAGTTTGTTTCTTCTATAAACAATAATATGTGTAAATTTGCAACGGAGAAGGAATATATACGAAAACTATATACACACAATATGAGACAATCGGAAGAAAGATATATCAGTCTGTTGACAGACTTCGGTTTCAAGCGCATATTTGGAACCGCCCTCAATAAAGACCTGCTCATAAACTTCTTGAACTCGCTGTTCGGAAAAGAGCAAGTTGTCAAAGACGTGAAATATCTCAATAGCGAGAACGTGGGAGACGTTTATACAGACCGCAAGGCTATTTTCGATGTATACTGCGAGAATGAGCAAGGCGAAAAGTTCATTGTTGAAATGCAAAACGCATTTCAGAAACATTTCAAGGACAGATCACTATACTATTCCACTTTCCCGATAAAGGAGCAAGCACCGAAAGGAGCCGATTGGGATTTCAAGTTGGCCCATGTATATGTTGTGGCACTATTGAACTTCGACATGCAAGATGAGGCGTTCGACCAAAAAGCTATTTCACATGATGTGGGACTCTTAGACAAGAAGACTAAGAAGGTATTCAATGAAAAGCTGACATTTAAATATGTAGAAATAGCAAAATTCAACAAGCCACTTGACAAGCTACGCACAGTATACGACAAATGGCTTTATGCACTGAAAAACCTCTCACGACTGAACGACAGGCCAAAAGAATTGCGCGACAAAGTATTCGACAGACTTTTTGAAGAGGCAGAAATCGCCAAATTCTCAAAAATCGAACTAAAAGAATATGAGGACAGTTTGAAAGCCTATCGTGATATCAAGAACTCTCTTGATACTGCAATGGAACAAGGTTTTGAAAAGGGACGCGAAGAAGGACGAGAAGTTGGACGTGCTGAAGGAAGGGCAGAAGGAAGAGCAGAAGGTATTACCTCCCAACGAATAGACACAGCACGCTCCATGCTTGAAGATGGTCTGCCTTTAGATAAGATTATACGTTATACGGGATTGACAGATGAGGAAATAAAAAATCTAACATCTGGAAATCGGAATTAACATCAATCCGAATGTCGTAGACTCAACAAGGGTGTCTACTTCTATCTGCTCGAATTATAAAGACATTAGCGACCTTTGGCTACAACCCCACATCGATTGCAGCCAAAGGTTGCTCTTTATTTGATAATCTCCACTCTCCAGCCTAAGTTCAAAGCCTTGGAAATCTTTTCCAATTGTTGCTTCTTGGTCTTTGTGCTGGAATGGGTGTTGAGGAGATAGCCGTTGGGCAGGGATTGCTGCTCGCCAGCATATTTCGGATGCACCTTCTTCGACACAAGAAATTCGCCATCATGTGGGATTCGAAGAGAGGCAACAGCTTCTACCCCAGCCCATTTCACTGTCTCAGCCATCGTGATGTTTGCCTTCTTGGCTTGAATAAACTCGCCGTTGGGCAACCAAACGCAAAGGCCTGTGTTTGGGCTGCGCTTGATTTTCTTTAGCTTATGTGGCTCATCATCTTCCCCATGCTTTGCCTCAGCCACCTTCACCACTTTCTTTGTCGATGGTATCTCATATTTCTTTGCCGTATTCTCTTTCACCACCACTTCTCCACGAGTCGTCTTCACGGTGATGCCGCCATCGGGGTCATAATCCACAACGAGGGTGAGATGACGGCGAAGAATGTTAAGCACTGGTGCCACCGACTCGCTGATGGCAGGAAGGATTTGTGCACGTCAAGACCACATACTGATTTCATAGGCTTGCATATTTGGGGTTAATGAATTCTTCCCAAAAATAAATATAATTTGTGACTTAGAGCACGTTGATGCAAGATTTTAGGTGTGTCGGTCTTGACATCTTAACTCCAGCAGCGAGCACGGTGGATTCCAGAAGCAAGTGCAAAGTTAATAGGAATATCCTAAAACCACTTCTGTAGGTGTTAAGAAATCAATCTT
>OIYF01000240.1_pt1 | contig 24423 bp, 16 predicted proteins | sample 1587971 | NCBI WGS metagenome assembly OIYF01 (sample SAMN03283248) | human gut metagenome | biome: human-associated habitat; material: feces | host: Homo sapiens | place: Peru | collected 2012 | reverse complement strand
AAAGACCTACGGTAGCTAATATTTTATGCTCAAGTACTGAGGGACGAAATTAACAATGTTCAAGTGCGAAATGTAAGCTAAATTTTAATTTTGGAAAGAGCAAAAAAAGTTTTCAAAGGGAAAACCCTCAAGAAATACCACCAAATCCAAAAATCTCTAATAAAAAACGGGACTAGCAATATTACAAGCCCCGCTTTTGGTTGATAAAATTTTAAGTAGTAGCACCACCTGACTGCTCCCACGGACAAGCCCGTGGGGTTCTGATAACCTTTAGTTTTTAAGCTAAACACTCTAATTACCAACATATTTAAGTGCGCTCTAAACTAATGGGATAGTTCAAACTAGTGTGATATCACTACTCTAAGAATTTTACTTGTTCATTAAATACTTCTTAAGATCGGCGAAGTTAGCATCCATTTCATCAGAAAGAAGCTTCATATTTGCACGGCTAGCAAGAGCTTCTGGAAGTGGAATATCAGTACCAAGAATACGATCTACATTTTCCTTAAACTTAGCCGGAGCTGCAGTGCAAAGGAAAATACCAGTATCGCCTTCTTCAAGAGTATTTTGTAATACCTTCCAAGCAATAGCGCCGTGTGGTTCACAAACGTAACCAGTGTTAGCATAAACTTCGCGCATTGCAGCTTCAGTTTCTGGATCAGAGAGCTTGCCGTAACCAAGTTCCTTAAGATCCCAACCCTTAACCTTGAAAAGCTCTTCCACACGTGGCCAGTTGTTTGGCTTTGATACGTCCATAGCGTTAGAAAGAGTAGCTACAGTTGCATGAGGATCCCACTTACCAGTTGCGAGGTAACGAGGTACAGTATCGTTGTCATTAGTTGCCACTACAAACTTCTTCACCTTAAGACCGAGAGCCTTAGCAATGAGACCTGCAGTGATATCACCGAAGTTACCACTTGGTACAGAAACAACAACAGAATTACGCTTTTCAAGAGGAAGCTGAGCAACTGCTTCGAAATAGTAGCAAACCTGAGCTAAGAGGCGGCTAATGTTGATAGAGTTAGCGCTATTTAAGCCGATAGCTTGCTTAAGTTCTTCATCATCAAAAGCATCTTTTACTAATGCTTGGCAATCGTCAAAGGCTGCGTGAACAGCTACAGTACGAATGTTTTCACCAAGAGTACAGAAGAGCTTTTCTTGAAGATTACTGATCTTCCCCTTTGGATAAAGAATTACAACTTCGATACCAGGAAGCTTATAGAAAGCATGAGCAACAGCTGCCCCGGTGTCACCAGAGGTAGCGGTTAAAATAGTAATCTTTTTGCCATCAGCAATAGCCCCTAAACATTGAGCCATGAAACGACCACCGAAATCCTTAAAAGCAAGGGTTGGCCCATGGAACAATTCAAGAGCATAAGACTTGTCACCAACTTGTCTTAGAGGAGCGCCGAAAGCAAAAGCATTCTTAACTAACTGTTCAAGTTCAGGTATTTCATCACCAATAAGGTGACGTAAAATTTTAGCTGAACGTTCAACAAATGGCATAGCTAAAAGTTCATCAACGTTCGGAAGTTCTTTAATTTCACATGGGAAAAACAAGCCTTGTTCTTTACCAAGACCTTGTCTTACAGCCTGTGCATAACTAACCTTTTCACTATGATCTTTAATATTATAAAGTTGCATATACTACCTTTTTATTGTGTCTTAGTGCCCCGTATTCATTCCTTATAAAACGAAGCCACACTTTAATTTGAGCTGTTATTAAAAAATGCAAAACGCCCGACCTAATAACGGACGGGCATTTTTGTTAGAGCTTGGTTACAACTGTACCATCTGTATCGATACGGCAGATATTGCAGAAGCCATTATCATTTTGGATAAAGTTTTGCTTCAACCAATCCTGCATTTCTTCCGCTTTCTTTAAATCCTTCATCACTATAAAAATTGAAGGCCCAGAACCAGAAATACCAGAAGCAATTGCACCTAATTCCTTACCCTTAGCACAAGCTTCATCAAAGCCTGGAATCAATTGACGGCGGTAAGGTTCGGCAATGCAATCCTTTAAAACAGCAGCAGCTAAATCACCATTGCCATTATGAGATGCTTGAATAAACACACCCATTCTACGTGCAAAGGTAATTGCATCAGCTCTTGAGTATTCTTTTGGCAAAATAGCGCGCGCAGCAGCAGTGCTAACTACGATGCCAGGATAACAAGAAACCCAATACCAATCTGCAAAAGAAGGAACTTTTTCTGAAATTACCCCAAGTTCATTAACGAGGAGCTGAATGCCCCCAAGGTAGCTTGGAGCAGCATTGTCGTAATGCACAGAACCAGAAATTTTACCTTCCAAAGTCCCCATGAGCTCAAGAGCTTCATTTTCAGACATTGGATTGTCGTGGAATGCATTAAGAGCGGCCACGGCAGCAACAATTGAAGCTGCGCTTGAACCTAAACCAGAACCAATTGGCAAATTCTTAAATAGCACCATGTGCAAAGGCTTTACACTTTTGCCATGTTCTTCCATAAACTTTTTAAAGCCTACGAAAGCATCATAAACGATGTTCTTCTTTGGATCGCTAGGAAGCTTATCAGCAAACCAGCCTTTAACTTCCAAAGAGAATTCGGAATCACCGTCATGCACTTCAACATTGTCACCCAAAATTTGTCCGTCAATCGGCTTAAGAGCGGCCCCGAGAATATCGAAACCGACACTAACATTACCGATAGAAGCTGGAGCAAAAGCACTAACTGCCATTTAATTAAGCCTCTCTCTTCCAATTCAAGGTACGCAGAATGTCGGCAAACACGCCAGCTGCAGTTACCTGGGTACCTGCGCCGTAACCGCGTAATACGAGCGGTATTGGCTGATAATAGGTTGATAAAAATGCCAATGCATTTTCACCGTCTTTAACCTTGTAAAGTGGGTCGCTATCTGGTACTGACTTAATAGCCACGCGACACTTACCTTCACTGATGCTACCAACATAACGAAGTACTTCGCCACGGGCTTTAGCTTTAGCTACGGTTTCAGCAAACCAAGCATCAGCTTCTGGCAAACGTTCAAGGAATTCAGCAGTTGAACCTTCAGCATTAAATGCTGGTGGTAATGCCATTTCAACCTCGATATCATCGAGATCCATTTCCATGCCAACTTCACGCGCTAAGATCAAAATCTTACGAGCTACGTCCATGCCACTTAAGTCATCACGAGGATCTGGTTCAGTAAAGCCCTTAGCCTTTGCGGTAAGAGTTGCTTCACTAAAGCTCATGCCTTCATCAAGCTTACCGAAAATGTAAGAAAGAGAACCAGACAAAATACCAGCAAAGTCTAAAAGACTATCGCCAGCTGCGATAAGATTCTGCAGGTTTTCAATAACAGGAAGACCTGCACCTACGTTAGTTTCGTATAAGAACTTACGATGACGTTGCTGAGCAGCCTTTCTTAAAGCGCGGTAGTAACTCATAGTGCCAGTGTTAGCTTTCTTATTAGGAGTTACAACGTGGAAGCCTGAACTTAAGAATTCAACGTACTGGCTAGAAATCTGGGCATCAGAAGTACAATCAACAATCACAGGGTTGATTAAATGACTTTCAGTCACAAAACCCTTAGCAGCTTCTAAAGAGAATGACAACGGAGAATCATTGAGGCGAGCCTTAAAATCTTCGTTAAGATTAATGCCTTCAGCATTCAAAAGCATGTGCTTAGAATTACACATCCCAACCACGCGAATCATAATACCCTTCTTCGCGGCTAGAACTGGCTGCTGTCTTCTAATCTGTTCGATTAACGCCCCACCGACGCCACCGATACCAATAACTAAGACGTCAATGAACTGTAATGAAGTGAAGAAGTTCTGGTGACAGATCTTAATTGCTTCATTAACTTTATTCTTAGAAACTACGGCAGAAATAGATCTTTCTGAAGACCCTTGAGCAATAGCATTGACGTTAATATTAGCTAGTGCAAGTGAAGCAAAGAACTTAGAAGCAATACCTCTTTCAGTTTGCATGCCGTCACCAACTACGGAAATAATGGCCTTATCATCAATGATTTCAATGCCATCAAGCAAACCATCTTTGATTTCAAGAGCGAATTCTTCATTTAAAGCCTTTTCAGCCTTAACACGATCCTGAGTATGAATACAGAAAGAAATACTATATTCAGATGATGATTGGGTAATCAATGCAATAGAAATATTTGACAATGATACGCAAGTGAAGATACGACCAGCCATACCAACCATGCCCTTCATCCCTGGACCGCAAATATTTACTAATGAGATATCCTTAAGGTCGGAAATACCCTTAATAGGTACTGACTTATCACCATCTTCAGCAATCAAAGTTCCTGGAACTTCCGGCTTCATACTATTTTTAATTAAGCAAGGGATATGGAATTGAGCAATTGGCGCAATAGTTCTTGGATGCAGAACCTTAGCCCCAAAATATGAAAGCTCCATGGCTTCTTTGTAGCTCATTTTCTTAAGTAACAAAGCGTCTGGAACAATACGAGGATCGCAACTATAAACCCCATCAACGTCTGTCCAAATTTCGCAACTTTCAGCATTAACACAAGCAGCTAAGCAAGCAGCAGAATAGTCAGAACCGTTACGACCAAGAAGAACAAGTTCACCCTTAGCATTGCCACCACAAAAGCCCATCATAATATAAAGGGTGTAGTTGTTTTCAGGGCGCTTAGCAAACAATGAACGAGAAAGGTCGATATTAACCTGTGATTCGAGATAACCACCTTCAGCCTTTAAAACATCAACTGGGCATAAGCGAGTTACGTTTTCACCACGAACTTTAAGGAGTTCTTCCATGCAGGCAACAGAAAGTTTTTCCCCACGGCTTAAAATAAAAGCTTGAACGTTGTCAGGGCACTGACCAAGTAAAGTTACCCCACGAATACGATCGCGAACAAGATTGAACTCATGTTCCATAAGTTCATAGAGTGCAGTATCGTCAGCTGCCGGGAAACGTGCTTTAATACCAGCGATAAGTCCCTTATAAATGGAGGTAATTTCTGTAATTGTGTGAGTTGTATCATTGCCCTTAACCGCTTCACTCACAAGTGAAACAAGTAAATTTGTAACTCGAGCAGGAGCCGATAAAACAAGAGCAACCTGTGACTTTCTATGGGTATTCACCACGATTTCAGATACATTTAAAAAACGCTCAGCATCTGCAAGTGAAGTACCGCCAAACTTTAATACACGCATTAAATTCCCCCGGTAAAATTAAAAAAGCCCTTGTTCTTTGCGAACCCGGGCTTTTCAGTTGTCAATCACGCAATCATTTATCTTATCAACAGCCCACAATTCGGCCAATAATTGTTATGCCGGTAATATGTGCTGTAATGGTTGTAATTGACATTAAAATTCTCTCTGTCGGCTTCCAGATAAATTTGGCTTTCTCATTGCTATACAAGAGTTATACAACACGGAATCCAAGGTCTCTAGCGCCATTTGTTTTGTGTTAATACACAATAGCTAAAAAATTGCAATTATATTCCCAAATTTACAACATTTTGTCAAGATATTATGAGCATTTTCCGCCATTTCACGGGTTGTTACATCTGAAGTAAATTTACGTAAAAAGCAATCTTAAGACCTTATTACCCTTTTTCCCCCACTTAGCAAGGGAGAATGGTACAATACCACCAAAATTTTCTACCTTTCATATTATGTGTCACAACTCGGAACAAACAATGAGTACTAGATTTCAACCATTCGTCACCGTAGCCGCCATCATTGAGTGCCGCGGTAAATTTCTTTTAGTATCCGAATACGATGAAGCTCCGGATCCTGTTTATGGGCAACCAGCTGGTCACTTAGAAAAACAAGAAGATCTTATTGAAGCTGTAACTAGAGAAATAAAGGAAGAAACAGGGCTTAATTTAAAACCACAAGGTCTTAGTGGCATCTACACCTACGTAAAAGATTATGAAACCATCCAAAGATATTGCTTTTATGTAGTTGATGACTCCCTACCCGAGCAATTAACCCCAGAAGACCCTGACCATGATATCGTCAGCGCTGCTTGGTATTCTCGCGCAGAAATTGAAGCTTTAGAACCTCATTTTAGAACTCGTCTCGTTAAGAGTTGCTTTAAAGATTATTGGGCTGGCAACAGATGCTCCCTTGATCTTTTAACCACCATTAAGCCATAAGATTAAGTATCTGACTGCTCCCACGGGCAAGCCCGTGGGGTTCTGATTGAAGTGTAGCTTGTAATCGTACCCCATTTTCAGGCTTTGGAGTTACAAGTGTAAATCTGTTTGAATCAGGAATTTTATTACCAAGCAGTCCTACGACCACGTTACTCTATTACCTAACTACCTAAGATGCACCATAATTACTAACCATGCTTTAAGAGCTGTTCTTTTTTTTCTTGCTATTTTTCTGGCTATTTTCCTTACTATTTACCTTACCTTTCTTTGCTTTATTCACAGCCTTTTAACTTATTACGAACATTAGAGTTCCAAAAGCGCATTTACTTTGAGTTTTCCTACGCTCAAATTGATCAAACAGTGACCATTTAATCTAAAATCTCCAAGAAGACTCCTTCCTCATTAGGTGGGAGATGAATTGGTTTTTTTTGCTCTTACCTCTTTTGAGCTTAAATATATGATAATATACTAAGAAAAAGTAATGTAGTGGACTTAGAAGTCCTATACAGTAGAGGTGAAGTGGACACACCTGTAAGAATAAGGATAGCATAGCTATCAAACTTCTTTAGAATTACTCTAATGAGTAATTACGAAGCTCCCACCTCTTTAGGTGGTGAGTAGTTCACATAATACCGTATTTACGAACCAAAACAAGGATCTAACATGTCTGCAAAAAAGGTGGTCGTCGGCATGTCCGGCGGGGTTGACTCTTCTGTATCTGCCTACCTATTAAAGGAACAAGGCTATGAAGTTACCGGCCTTTTTATGAAAAATTGGGAAGAAGATGATACTGATACCTACTGCTCAGCCGCATCTGATCTTGCTGATGCAAGAAGCGTTTGTGACAAAATTGGTATTGAACTTAAAACCATAAATTTCGCAGCTGAATATTGGGATCGCGTGTTCGAAAACTTTTTAAGCGAATACTCTGCCGGGCGCACCCCAAACCCAGATATTCTCTGTAACAAGGAAATTAAATTCAAAGCTTTCCTTGATTACGCCATTGAAGATCTTAACGCCGACTATATTGCCACCGGCCACTACGTAAGACGCACTTTTGGTGACGGCCCAACTAAACTTTTACGTGGAACCGATCCAAACAAAGACCAAAGCTATTTCCTTTATACTTTGGGCGCAGCTCAGGTTGCTCGTTCCTTATTCCCAGTAGGCGATATGCTAAAGACTGATGTGCGTGAACTTGCGGCTAAAATCGGACTTTCTACAGCTACTAAAAAAGACTCCACTGGCATTTGTTTTATCGGCGAAAAACGCTTTAACGAATTTTTAAGCCGTTTCCTCCCGGCGCACAAAGGCCCAATTGAAACAGTTGATGGCAAGGTGATTGGCGAACATGAAGGTCTTATGTACCATACTTTAGGCCAGCGTAAAGGTCTCTTTATCGGCGGACGTAAGGATAGTACCGACGAACCTTGGTATGTAGTAGACAAAGATATTGCGCGCAATACTTTAATTGTCGCCCAAGGGCACAACCACCCGCGTCTTATGTCAAACTACCTTATTGCAACTGATTTGAATTTCACCGATCGTCAGCCATTTGAAGCACGTAAGTGCACGGTAAAAACTAGATACCGCCAACCAGATATCGCCTGTTATGCAGAACCATACGGTGAAGGCAAAATCAAAGTAACCTTTGATGAAGAAGTAGCAGCGGTAACTCCAGGCCAAAGTGCCGTACTCTATGATGGCGAAGTTTGTTTAGGCGGTGGCATTATTGAATCAAGACACAAATTCAATGAATAGCTAAACTCTATCCCCGATTAGTCAAAGATAAAAGCTGGCTTTATTTCGTACCATCTTTTATCCATAAACCGTGGTTTAGACCTACTTATGCCCCCTTGAATTTCAATTTTATCAGTGCATCAAAACTAAATAAATCCAATCAGTTCCTAACTAGCTTAGAAAGCCATAAATAATAAGGAAGAAATCTATGAACCAAAACTATTCAGAACTCGAACAACAGATTATCTGTTTTGCAGCTATCTGTCAGAGTGTTGGCCAAATTTCTACACTTGCCCATAAAGGAACTTGGGATGAGGAATCATCTCGCATTGCTATTCGAGCCTTAGCGGTAGATAGCCCCAACTCAATTGATGAAATTTACCCACTAGAAAAACTACAGAGTGGTTTTAAATTTTTCTTTGAAACTTTTGAATCAAATAGAACTGATGCCCAAATGATTGATCAATCCCGCATGGTTATGTACATAATTCATTTAGGTACTTCATTTTATAAACAGCTAATCGTCAAAAGCCCTTTAGCCAAAATATTTTCTATGCAAAAAGTACCTAAAGATGTTTTAGACATGCTTGATCAGGCTCTAAATAAATCTAGGCAATATGGCTACAGCCCAACTTCAAATGAAAATGTAGCTAACATTGCCGAGGTTTACACTGCTAAAATATCGAAGATTACAGCATCTAGTTTTAAAATTTACGGCAACGCCTGCTACTTAAAACAACAAGTAATTCAAGATAGAATTAGAACATTAATTTTTGCTGCCATTCGAGCTGTGATATTATGGCGACAACTTGGTGGCAAAGGCAGAGATCTTCTGTTTAATCGTAAAAAGATGTTTACATGTGCTCACCAGCTATTGCAACATCGGAGCTAACCAATCACTTTATCTCTTACGCGTATATACGTGCTTAACACTTAGGAGCTGATTCCATTATGGAACTTGAACTTTCATCATTGACAGCCGTATCTCCAATCGACGGTAGATACGCTAGCAAATGTGCCGACTTACGTGGCATTTTTTCAGAATTTGGTTTGATGCGTTTCCGTGTCACCGTTGAAGTAGAATGGCTTAAGAAATTAGCTGCTACTCCAGCTATCAAGGAAGTTCCGGCTTTCAGCGCTGAAGCAATTGCTTTCCTTAATAATATCGTTAAAAACTTCAATGTAGAAGACGCTCAGGCTATTAAGAAGCACGAAAGCGTAACCAATCACGACGTGAAGGCTGTTGAATACTTCCTTAAAGACAAAGTTGCCACTATGCCGGAAATCAACGCTGTGAAGGAATTCATCCACTTCGCATGTACTTCTGAAGATATCAACAACAACTCTCACGCTCTTATGCTTAAAGAAGCACGTGAAGAAGTTATTGCTCCTATGTTCAACCAGGTTATTGACGCTATTACTGAACTTGCTAAGAAATATGCAGAAGCTCCAATGATGTCAAGAACCCACGGTCAGCCAGCTTCTCCTACTACTCTCGGTAAAGAAATGGCTAACGTAGTTTACCGTCTCCGTCGTCAGTTAAAGCAGATCATGGACGTTGAACTTATGGCTAAGATCAACGGTGCTGTTGGTAACTACAACGCCCACATGTCAGCTTATCCACAAGTTGACTGGAAAGAATTCAGCCGTGAATTTGAAGAAGGTTTAGGCCTTACTTGGAATCCATACACTATCCAGATCGAACCACACGATTACATCGCTGAACTCTTCGATGCTATCGCTCGTTTCAATACTATCGTGCTCGATTTCGACCGTGATATTTGGGGTTACATCTGCCTTGGCACCTTCAAGCAGCGTACCATCGCTGGTGAAGTTGGTTCTTCTACCATGCCTCACAAGGTAAACCCTATCGATTTCGAAAACTCAGAAGGTAACATCGGTATCGCTAACGCTATCTTCAATCACCTTGCTGGCAAACTCCCAGTTAGCCGTTGGCAGCGTGACCTTACTGACTCAACCGTACTTCGTAACCTCGGGGTAGCTGTTGGTTATACTGAAATCGCTATGAAGTCAACCTTAAAGGGTGTAAGCAAGCTTGAAGCTAATACTCAGCATATGCTCGACGAACTCGACCACAACTGGGAAGTTCTTGCTGAACCATACCAGACTGTAATGCGTCGTTACGGCGTTGACAAGCCTTATGAAAAGCTCAAGGCTTTGACTCGTGGTCAAAAGGTAAACCGCGAAATCATGCTTCAGTTCATCGATACTCTCGACATCCCAGAAGAAGGCAAGGAAGCTTTACGTAAGTTAACCCCTGCTAACTACATCGGTCGAGCAGTAGAATTTGCTAAAGAAATCTAAGCAAAAACACATTTAGAACTTAACCCAATTGGGTCTAGGTTATAATGAGCAAGCAACCACATCCCGTAATGAGATGTGGTTGTTTATTTAGGCAAAGTAAAATTTGTAACTTTTAAACTTTGTAACTAGACTTGGTCTTGCTTATTCATGGAATCTTTTATAAATTTCAATCTACCGCAATCACGTTTTCCAACTAAACGGGCGTTTTTTACCTAAAATTTATATTTCGCAGCTTAAATGATGTTAAAATGCACCATTGTTCAATTCAAGATGTATCAAATATTTTAAGCCATTATATGTTTTCAATAGGTAATATTAGTTTTTACTAAAAATCTACCCACATACACCTTGGCTTTTCTCTTAATCCTGAATGGTCATATATTATCGACAGCGACTAAACTACTAAAAACAAAACCAAAGGGAAGACGTTATGATTAGAGCCTATTTGCTTAACAATCAAACTCTAACGCATAAAACACTGGATATCACCAACAGTACCCTCCCGCCCAACACGATCTGGCTCGACATCAAATGCCCTACAGAAGAAGAACGTGAGTGGATGCAACACATCTTCACCGAAGAAGTACCGGAAGAAGATGATATTGATGAAATCGAATCTTCATCTAGATTCTATGTCGACAACGACGGTATTCATATAACCTCCCTCTTCCCTCAGCGTAAAGGCCGTGAAACAGAAGGTGCTAACGTTCTCTTCACTATTCGCGGTTCCATGCTTATCAGCTTCCGTGAAGAAGATGTGAGTATCATTCGTCTTTTAAGACATTACATCAAACACGACCGAGTAGAAGTTAAAAACAATCTCGACATTCTCCTTGAATTACAAGATATCAAGGTTGAATCATTATCTGACTACATCGAAGACTCATATACCACCCTCGAAGAAACAGCTGATGACATCATGTCTGATGATGACGAAAAAATTAATGATTTACTCCAGGAACTCATCTTCCAGGAAGGAACTATTACTCAGATTCGTTTGTCTTTATTCGATACCAGAAAGGCTTTACGCTTCTTGCGTAAAACCGTAAGTGCCCGCTTAAGCCCTGAACAATTTGAATCAATTGATGGGATTCTATTAGACATTGAATCTTTGCTTCCGCATACCCAATTCTTGTTTGATAAGATTAACTTCCAGCTACAAACCGCGATGTCATATACGAACCACAAGCAAAATAAGATCATAAAGATCTTCTCTGTGGCGGCGGTAGTCTTCATGCCACCTACATGGATCGCAAGTGTGTATGGGATGAACTTTGAATTTATGCCAGAACTTCACACGAAATATGGTTACCCAATATCCATTGTTATGATGGTGTTTTCTGCTATGCTTACGTACCTATTCTTCAAACGTAAAAAATGGCTTTAACTGAACTCGGCAAGAAGTCCCCCACCTCTAAGGTGGGGGAGGATGTCACTATCGCCTCCTATGTAATTTAACTCTCATAGTTTTAAGACACCACAGTACAAGATTAAACCAAGACTGCGGTGTTTTTTATTAAACTTAATCAATTTTACTGCCAACTAAACTATTCCTCAGTCATCCCAACTTCCCTCCCCAATACTATGCTTAACTTCTATCAATCAAAGCATAGCTAAAATGCTCATTGCCCACTGTTCATTTCTGTTTTTTTGGATGATTGTTCTTGTTTTTATTGATTAATATCGCATTTTATTATTTATTCGTATCTTTTTTAGTTTTGTTATTGATTTTATTATACAAACGTATAAAATGAATCTTGTTTTAGCGACGGTAGTCAGCATTCAATAAATTTAGTGCTTCCACTAAATTTATTGAATATATATTTAAACGAGAAAAACCACCTAAATTATTAACTTCTTAGAAGCCATAACTTTAGGTAACTACGTGACGTACCGCCAAAATTAGATACTCAAATTAAAGATTAAGATTTAGAACAGCAATTATTAAGGTCAAGATTTAGATACTAAATACCAGGTCGAGATTCAAATATTTAGGTTACTAAGGTTAAGATTTAGGTTAGTTAAGGAAAGAAAAATGAAGATTACGAAAGGCGCTCTTCCACTTATGCTCGGCTCTTATGCCCAAAACTACAACATCAACCTCTTCATGAAAGGTTGCTTCGCCTACACCAACGGCAATTCTATTGTTATTCCTCGTCTTCATTTAAATGATCATGAATCTTTAGAAATGGCCTATGGTTATGTTGCTCATGAATGCGGTCATATTCGTTATAGTAATTTTGAGTTATTTGATTCCGTAGCTGAAGACCGTTTAACTCATACCTTATTTAATGCGATTGAAGATCCCCGTATTGAGTTACTCCAAACTAAAGATTGGCCTGGCCTTAAAAATACATTTAATTTCTTAGTCGAAAAACTTAAAAAGCTTTCCCTATCCTGCCTCCGTAGAAATCAAAAAATCGACAATGGGGATTGCACCGCTTTACTCATGCTTTTTTGTAATTACTACTTACGTTATTTTGAAGCCGAACAAGAAGCTGCCAAGGAACTATACACAACAGCTCGTAAATTCTTAAGTCAAAAAATTGGAAATATCGCTGTTCAAAAGCTTGAAGAATTATTAAATGGTACAACCGCCTTAAAAAATTCAGCCGAAGTCCTCGCTGTTGCTAAGAAAATCCTTGTTTTTATCAACCAAATTGGAGCCTTAAACGTTCCTGATAACATGCCTTTTCCGACAGATGTTCGCATGTCTGCTGCTACTCAAGATGAACAAGATGATTCGGCAGAAAACAAGCCTCAAACCCAAGGCAAGGCCAAATCAGTTGCAAGTAGTAGCTTAAATAGCAACCAAAGCGAGGAAAAAGTTTTAGCCAAAATTAAAGCTGAATATGCCAAGCAACCAAAAAAATTTAATGATATCCATCTTTGTTCTGATTCAACCGAAAACTTAGCATTGATTAACTTTGGGGTTAGAGAATACTTAAGTGATATGTCTGATGACGTGGAAATTGAAGAAGAATTTGGCATGATGCAAGGTGGTACCGCCACTCCACGCGAAAACTCAACTTTACTTCAACGCGTAAAACAAGACCCAAACCTAACCATGAAAATTCGTGAACTCGTTCAAGGGCATGATATTTGGAGATGTGGTTTTGCAACCCATGGGGATTATATTGATTGCCAGCGTTACCATCAATTCAAGAAACGCACTATTTTAGATAATCGAGTATTTTATAAAAACGTACCCCATCGGACGATGAATACCAATATCCACTTATTAGTTGACGCCTCAGGTTCTATGTATACCCGTTGCGGAGTTGAAGGTAAATACCGTTTTGATATAGCCAACGAAGTGGCTCTTTCACTTGCTTTAGCATGCGAAGGTCAAAAACATTTAGTCTCTGAAGTAACTTACTTCCCAGGTCAAATCAATGAATTTGAAACTGTAACTAGACCTTATGAATCAGCATACGCCAAAGCTGCATATTTTGACCAACGCCCTAAAGGTGGGACCCCAATGGCTCAAGCTCTGATGCATGCTATTTACGGTTTCACCCAAGGACCTGGTAAACGTAATATCGTAATTCTTATTACTGATGGCGACCCAGATAACCCAGAAGCGGTAGATGATCTATTAAAAGAAGCACCAAAACAAGGGGTAGAAGTTTATGCTATTCGCATTGGGCAAAACTTTAGATGCCAAAACCTTTACCCGATGGTAAGAACAATCAATGATTGCTCTGAATTACCGGATGCACTTTGTTCCATGTTAAACCAGACTTTGTACCACGCCAATGAGCCTAAGGCAGCTTAAGCGCTAAAATAGTTTTAGGTCCATAAGCGTAAGTTGCGCCGTAAAAACTGCCCCTATGAAATAAAAATAAATTAAATTCATTTCACAGGGCCTTAAAATAAACAAATGCTAGTCAAATATAATGACTAGCATTTGTTTCTCAGAGAAAAGAAACCTAGGCTTCCCTAAACTTCTACTTTTTCGAACTTAAGAACTACGTTTATGGCGCCGTAAAATCTCTTTTAATGCCACCAGTGAATCAGGAGTAAATTCATCCTTTCGGGCCCAAATTTGCTCCTCTGTCAGCATTAACACATCACTTACTTCACTCGCCTGCATGACGTATTGGCCATCATACTCCGCAAAAAACAAGCCAGCAAAGATAAAGCTGCCGTGGCCTTCGATTTTATACCAGCCCAAATCTTCAAGCGGCACGTCAACGCCCATTTCCTCTTTTAATTCACGGATCGCACTTTTATAAATATCATCTTCACCAGCTTGTACCACCCCACCGATACAAGCGTCTAACATACCAGGACAATAATCCTTGGTCATCGTTCTAACCTCTATGTAATACTGCTCCGCACTATTACGTAAAACGACATAAGTAGCGCGATGAGGTAAACGTTCTTTTCGCATGATTGAACGCCGTTCTAACTTTACAATATTATTTGTAGCATCTACAATCGGCACAATTTCTTCCATCAGGCACTCCTTACATCAAAACATATAGGGCGTAGCATTTAAAATCTAAGCCCCCAAATGTTTTGCGGTTGTTAGGGACAAATCTTACCTTCATTATATGATTTTACCTTTAGATAAAGTAGAATAACGCCATTATTGGTGACAATTTTGCGCCCTCTCCCGCCAAAATCACCAATACCGTAAAAAGAATTTTTACTTAAAGCTTTATTCTGAGCTTTAAGCTATGGTAAAGGACTTCTTCACTATGCGCACAAGCACCATTCTCATGACCCTGACTGGCTTTATCAGCATTATTGGCTGCACTAGCCTCAATGATTTTAATTCTCTACCGACACCTAAGATTAACTCTGTTAGCCTCGATCTGAACGATAAACGCCAACCATTAGTGGCTATTGAATATTGCATTGAAAACCACTTACCAACAGAAGTTGACCTTGCAAGCACTGAATTTAAGTTCTACATCAATAATTTACTCGTTGATACTTCTAAAGACGTGCTAACAGACACTTCAATTCCAGAACAAGGTCGCGTTTGTCGTCAATACCACATGCGTCCTAATACAGCAGCTAACACCAAAGCTGCTTCAACCCTTTACCAGCGCATGCTTGATCGCAACTATCGTCTTGAAGCGGTACTTAATTTTGCGGAAAAAGAAGTTGCGTCAACAAATGCAGCTGTTACTGGGGTTTTTAAGTCTAGCTCTCAAGGTGTAATCACTGGCAAATAAAGATAAGTCAAGCTCATAGGCACTTTTTCCATCGTAGCCACACAAGGAACTAATTTATGTCGTTAAACGTTTATACCCCAAACAAAGAAGAACCCCTCAATTTGGATTTAAGTTTATTTAACCAAAATAATGAAAACACCCTGGGGCTTCGTTTATCCGTCATATTTTACGGTCTTACCGCCCTAGGTTCGGCCATTGCTTTGCTTTTTAGAACCCAAGTGCTCTTCATTTACCAATACACAGTGTTATTCGAAGCCATGACCGCAATTTTATTATTTCTTGCCCTAAAATGTGGCCTTAAGCTTTTACGATTAAAAGGTTTTCTTGGGCGCACAACGACCGTGGCTGCCAGACTAATTAGAGCAACAGAAAATGATGGTGAAACCAGCATTACCGTAGAATTTAAGCCAAATAAGGATACGGAACCTATGGTGTTTACTGAAAAATTTTCCGTTGCTTGTGTCGATGATTTAAGACAAACTGGGCTCAATGCCTTGCCACTTTCCTATAAAGGCAAAGTTCCAACCGAAGGATCTATGTGGCTTGAACTTAAATTTATTAATGGGATCTTAGCTACCTCTGAACTTAGAACAATTAAGAACGCTTAAACAGTGATTCATATTTGTGTCTTTAACGCGTTTAAGCTTGATTTTTTTTCATAAAAGTCTAAGATCTTTTGGTAGTTTTTTTAATAAATACAAATGTTGCTTCGCACCAAAAGTGGACCATAGTCGGCTTTTAGGTACGAGAAAACTTTATGTGAGGTTGCAATGATTTTAGCATCTGTAGATGATGTACTTAAAGGTAAATATAAGGTTGGGGAAAAAGTTCGTGTCCGCGGGTGGATCAGAACCAGAAGAGATACTAAAGCTGGTGTTTCTTTCTTAGCTGTGCATGATGGTTCATGCTTTAATCCAATTCAAGCTGTTGTTCCTACTAACCTAGAAAATTACCAAAGCGAAGTATTGCACCTTACCACAGGTTGTTCTGTAATGGTTGATGGCGTAATTGCAGAATCAGCTGGTAAAGGTCAGGCTTTTGAACTCCAAACTACTGACGTTACAGTATGTGGTTGGGTTGAAGAACCAGATACTTACCCAATAAGCGCTAAGCGCCACACTGTAGAATTCCTCCGCGAAAACGCTCACCTCCGTACTCGTACTAACTTAATGGGTGCAGTAATGCGTGTAAGAAACTGTCTTGCTCAGGCAATTCACCGTTTCTTCAACGAAAACGGCTTTATTTGGATTTCTACTCCGCTTATCACCGCTTCTGACTGTGAAGGCGCTGGTGAAATGTTCAGACTCACCACTCTTGATCTCAACAATGTACCACGTAATGACAAGGGTGCTGTAGACTACACCAAAGACTTCTTTGGTAAAGAATCATTCCTTACTGTATCTGGTCAGCTTAACGCCGAAACTATCGCGAGCTCCATGTCAAAGGTTTACACCTTTGGCCCTACCTTCCGCGCTGAAAACTCTAACACCACCCGTCACCTTGCTGAATTCTGGATGGTAGAACCTGAAGTTGCTTTCAATGATTTGAACGACAACGCAGCTTTAGCCGAAGCAATGCTTAAGTATGTATTTAAGGCTGTATTAACCGAACGTCGCGATGACATGGAATTTTTTGCTGAACGTGTAGACAAGGATGCAATCACCCGTCTCGAACACTTCATCAACTCTGACTTTGCTCAGGTTGACTATACCGATGCTATCGAAATTCTTAAGAACTGCAGCAAGAAGTTTGAATACCCAGTTGAATGGGGTATCGATTTACAAAGTGAACACGAACGTTATTTAGCAGAAGAACACTTCAAGTCTCCTGTAGTTGTAAAGAACTATCCAAAGGATATCAAAGCTTTCTACATGCGCCTTAACGACGACGGTAAGACTGTAGCGGCAATGGACGTATTAGCCCCAGGTATCGGTGAAATCATCGGTGGTTCACAGCGTGAAGAACGTCTTGATGTGCTCGATGCCCGTATGAAGGAAGTTGGTCTCAACCCTGAAAACTATTGGTGGTATCGTGACCTTCGTCGTTACGGTAGCGTTGTACACTCAGGCTTTGGTTTAGGCTTTGAAAGACTTATCGTTTACGTAACCGGCATCGGTAACGTAAGAGACGTTATTCCATTCCCAAGAACTGTTAATAACTGCGAATTCTAATCCGAAGTTAAAACTAAACCGTATTTAACTCAAAATCCCTATGCGCATAAGCTCATAGGGATTTTTATTTAGCATTAGCAGGGCCAACAAAAAAGGACCCAATAAAATATTGAGTCCAGGTCATATTATTAAAAAGTGGTTTTCCTAAGGCTAATGCCCAAATATCAGTGCCTCAGTTAATACTTCTAAGGTACGCAGGAACGCTAGGTGAAATCATCGTTTAGCCTCCTCCAAACGCTAATCTGTTACTAAGGTATAATCCTCAGCAAAATCGTTACCAGAAACGATAGAGATATCAGTCAGGTCATTTGTACTAATCACCACATAATCCCCAAAGTTCCCAAAAGTAAAATCAGCATAACCCCATTTTGATGGTAAAAGCTTAACTGTCTTACGATCAGTTGTAATCTGTCGCGCCCAAACGTAATCGTTGTTCTTTATACGGCATGGGTGCAAAATATCACGTAAATATAGTTTACAACCAGTTCTTTCTAACACCACCTTTGGTTCATCGTGTTCCATGAAACCACTAAAATCCATAGCTTCTTGGCAATCGCGATAAACTGCGTAAAACTCAGTTGCAGAACATGGGTATAACTCACCATGAAGACCAATTCTGATATAGAGATCTTCGCGAATAACATCATGTTTATCCCCAGTTGGAGTACGTAACAAGATGCGACTACCTATTTCACCTAATTCAGTTGAACGGACATAACCGCTAATCACAGCCTGACGTTGATAGCGACGGTAATCATAACGTTCCACAGAAAAATCATAACTATCACAATAGATAATTGAAGATCGTTGTGAGTATTCGGTATAGACTTGATGGAGATATTCTCTAAAATCAGGATTACATCCTTGCTCCACACACCAAGTAGCGAAGATTTTAACTTCACAGCGACCACCTGCCTTACGTCTATGCCCACCGCCACCGCCGAGAGCTTGCCCGTTTGAAATACGAGGTGCTGTGATCATTTCTGCCAATTCATTAGCTCTAATTTCGCCGATACAAGTTCTTACAGAGAATTTATAGCACTCACCTAGACCAGCTTCAGTTGATGACATCCGGTTAAAAACCACCGCAGTTGTGACATTTTCCACTCGAATTAACATATCGGCAATGAGCCCTAAAATATTAGGATCACAGGCTTGAGCTTCAATAACAGCTAACCCATCTTTTTCCCAATAATTTTGTAATGCTTGGCCTGCAATCATCAATTCGGCTGGATTAAGATTAGAATTCTTAACTAAGGTAAAGAACGCGTCGTCAAACAACAACTCATCACGAGCTTCACGGTCAGCAGGTTCTCTTACTTCTGAAAACTCATTAGTATCCATAAAGACGCCATAATACATGGCTGTAGAGACCGGCAAAGTTAATCTATAGCCAGCTTTTTGGAGCAACTGATATACAACAGAGGCACAACCACCATATTTTTCTTTAATGCAGGCATAGATTATGTTAGGGCGCGGACGGCCTAACAACTTAGAAGATGGGCGGTGATGATCAATAATTAATACATTTTTCGCCGGAAATAAAGAGACGTTGCTTTCGCCATACTGACAATCAACGGTCACAAGAAGTCCATCTACAGGTTCCGGTTCTGGAACATACTCAATAGGAATCCCTAAATGGCTTACTAATAGAACTAAATTGGTTTTGGAGATGGGAGCCGACCCGCTATAAACCAAGCGAGTATTACAGCCTGCATCCATAAAATATTTATAGAGAGCAAAACCAGAGCCTATCGTATCAGCGTCTGGGAAATTATGGCATTGAATTACCACATTCTTGTAGGAGCAGAATTCTTTGATCGAATCTACCTTGGTCAGTACGCACATATCTCAATTTCATTCCGTGAAATAAAGCGTTAACACCTTTTAAACATCCATGTTGTTTTTTTTATTAAGATGCCAAATGATAACGCACAGTTTAATCCTTAAACTGCAAAACTAAATCTTGACAACTTATTATAATGAAATTTGAAAGATTATGTTACTTTTTTGATCACAAATTGTTTAAAATTTTATCTTTTTATTATAAAAAAGCCTTATATATCCACATAAAACCACATTTAATTTATAAAATACTGAGATATATTGCAAGCCCCCTTAGCGAATCATTCTACCTGAAAACGTTATTCACTAGAAGATTACACTTCATTTTCCTACTATTACTCCCCATTCAAAAAACTATGTCTTAATTTTAAATTTTAAATTTTAAATTATTTGTTAAGTTTTTGTTATAAAATAAGTAAATAGTACGTGAAACGCTTACATTTATGCCTATACATTCTTGCTTAAAGTTGGTTTAATTCCGCTAATTTCAAACTAGAATCAAAGCTAACCTCAGATAAGGCAAAATTAAAACACAATACCAAAAGCCATATAAAAAGCTTTTTTCTACTTAACTTGTTGCTTTACGAGTAAACGGTATTTATGCGCTGCATCGGCAATTGATTCACTTAAAACTTCAAATGAAGAAGGATGATAGAAACTCATATCAACTAAATCTTTTAAGGTTTTACCACTAGCAATAGCCGAAGCTAAAAATTGACAAATCGCCGCTGCATCTGGACAACAGATTTCCGCCCCAAGTAAAGCGCCGGTTTGATGGGAAAAATAAGTATGAATTAACCCACTTCTATTGTTTTCAATTTGGGCTTTAAGATTATTACAAACTAACCCTTCACCAACAATATACTTTTCTCCATTGCGCGCTTGCGCATTAACTTCAGCATAAGTACGCCCCACCATCGCAAATTGAGGGTTGGTAAAAATAACCTGCATAGGTGGCTGTTCATTTAACTCAAGCCCTAAGCCAGAAGCTCTACGGCTCGCGTTAATACCAGCCACCCGACCTTGACGTACAGCTTTTTGCAAAGTCCCTTGAAATTCGCAAGCATCCCCCGCGAAAAATATATGTTCCACGTTTGATTGCATAGTTCTGCGATTAACAATTGGCATCCCATCAGAACCTATTTCTATGCCCGCGGCGGTCATATTTAACGTAGCTAAATTAGGAATACGTCCAGTCGCACAAAAGAGATAATCAACATTGAGTAAGCATTCATGCACCGATTCATCTAAGTAATAAAGAGATAACCCTTCGTCAGTTTGCTCAAAATCAGTGATACTGCTATTCATGGTTAAAAAGATTCGAGATCTTAAAGCTTCATAAGCTTCAGACGCTACTTTTTGGTCCGTAAAATTCCATAAAGCTTTACGCCCAAAGATCGGAGTTCGCACCCCTAATGAAGTCATGATCTGACCAATTTCAAGACCCACGCTGCCGGAACCTACAATCGCCATTGATTTTGGTAGTTCTGCCAAATCAAAGATATTATCGGTAGTTAAAAGGCGATCTTTGATGGCACTATACTCGGAAGGAACGTAAGGAGTTGACCCCGTGGCAATAATAAAACTAGCAGCTGTCACCAGGTGCTCATTATCGTTTACTGCTAAATGGTGTGCATCGATAAAATGCGCCTCCCCCTGTAAACGTTCTGTTTCTGGTATGGTATAAATATTTTTAACAAAATCCTCAATGAAGCTACGTTTTTGCGACCGCAAAAGTTGCATCAAATTTTTTCGACTAACTCGAGCTTCCGGCGATTTACCATAACGAGTGATAGATGCTGGTGTTTCTACTTTGTTAATATTTATGGAGAGTTCATGCAAAATTTGAGTTGGTATACACCCTGTACGGATAGACGTAGTACCTATAGGACCTTTATCAATTAAAACTGGTTTTAATCCTTGTTCTTTAGCTACTTTATATGCTTCTAACCCAGCAGTACCTGCCCCAATTATCGCTACATCAACGGTCAACTCATGCATCTTGAACTCCTTAGCAAACTAAAAACATTATATTAGTTTTAAGTAAGAGGCGGGCAGTTTTCTTAAAGTAATCTCAACTTTATCTCCAAAGGCGAACAAAAAAGCCGTCCCTTATTGGAGAACACCCATAAGGAACGGCTTCTTATCACCTAACAATGACTTATTATCGATTGTTAGTCATAAAGCTTTAATTTAACCTAAACGGCCACAGCAGTTTTTGTACTTTTTGCCACTACCGCAAGGGCAAGGATCATTACGACCAACCTTAGCTGCCGCACGTTCTAAACGCGCTTCTTCTAAGCGCTTAGCTTCAGCTTCGCGATTAAACTTTTCTTCAGCTTCAGCTGCTTGCTTTTGGCGTTCTTCTTCCATCTTATCAACTTCTTCACGAACCTTGATTTGGATGTTACTTAAGAACTTAACGACATTGTACTTAAAGCTTTCTAGCATTTGAGTAAACATCTTGTATGATTCAAGCTTGTATTCTTGCTTTGGATTACGCTGAGCATAACCACGCAAGCCGATACCTTGACGCATATAATCCATAGAAGCAAGATGTTCCTTCCACAAATGATCGAGCCACTGAAGCATTACGTTTCTAATTAAACTTACCGCATGTTCCTTACCAATAAGTTCGCACTTTTCAGCAAAGATCTTATCTGCTTCCGCCACAATCTTTTCACGTAAGGTTTCTTCGTAAAGCTTGTCGTCTTCTTTGAGCCACTGAGCAATTGGTAAATCTAAACCAAATTCACCCTTCAATTCTTTTTCAAGCCCGGCAACATCCCAGCTTTCAATCAAAGAGTTTGGCGTAATGTGATGATCAATTACCTGATTGTAGACATCAGCAAAGATATCCTTAACTGAGTCAGTTTCAAGTTTGCCATCGAGTAAAGCATTACGTTCTTGGTAAATAACCTTACGCTGTTCGTTAGCAACATCGTCAAATTCGAGTAAGTTCTTACGAACATCAAAGTTTCTAGTTTCTACTTTACGTTGTGCATTTTCAATAGCACGAGAAACAAGTTTGTGTTCAAGAGGTTCACCCTTTTCCATACCCAAACGCTTGAGCATTGACTTGATACGATCTGAGCCAAAAATACGCATCAGATTGTCATCCATAGAAAGATAGAATCTTGAAGAACCAGGGTCACCTTGACGACCGCTTCGGCCTCTCAACTGGTTATCGATACGTCTTGATTCGTGACGTTCAGTACCAATAATATGTAAACCACCAGCGGCTACAACTGCATCATGACGCTTTTTCCATTCAGCCTTAATTTCAGCTACTTGTTCAGGTGTTGGATTTTCTACCTTAGCAAGATCTGAGGCTAAAGAACCACCTAACACGATATCAGTACCACGACCAGCCATGTTAGTAGCGATAGTTACGGTGCCAGGACGACCAGCTTGCGCTACGATTTCAGCTTCTTTTTGGTGGAATTTAGCATTCAATACTTGATGCGGGATCTTAACTTTGTTGAGGAATTCTGAAAGTTTTTCAGAGTTTTCAATTGAGATAGTACCAACAAGCACTGGACGGCCAAGTTTTACCTGTTCCTGAATATCCTTAACAATAGCTTCGTACTTTTCTTCTTCAGTAAGGTAGATAAGGTCAGTCAAATCCTTACGAATCATTGGCTTGTTAGTAGGAAGCACAATGGTATTTAAACCATAAATCTGTTGGAATTCATACGCTTCAGTATCAGCAGTACCGGTCATACCAGCAAGCTTTTCGTACATACGGAAGTAATTCTGGAAGGTGATAGAAGCTAATGTTTGGTTTTCATTTTGAATCTTAACATGTTCTTTAGCTTCAACTGCTTGATGTAAACCATCAGACCAACGACGACCTTCCATAGTACGGCCGGTATGTTCGTCCACGATAATTACTTCACCATCCTTAACGATATAGTCCACGTCTTTTTCAAATAATACGTGAGCTCTAAGGGCTTGCATAACATGGTGTAACAAAGAGATGTTATGTGAAGAGAACAAGGTGTCATCTTCAGCTAAAATGCCAGCCTTTTGTAAAAGTTCTTCTACATAGATCTGACCATTTTCAGTTAAGAAAGCCTGACGGTTTTTAAGGTCGCGAGTATAGTGGCCTGTACCGTGATATTCTTCAGAGTCTTCCTTTTCCTGTTCCTGAAGGTTTGGAATAATTGTATCAACTGCTTGATATAAGGAAGAGCTATCTTCAGCTGGACCAGAAATAATAAGCGGAGTACGAGCTTCGTCGATGAGCACAGAGTCAACTTCGTCGACTAAAGCATAGAACAATGGTCTTTGCACGCGCTGCTCTGGCACATAAGCCATATTGTCACGCAAATAGTCAAAACCAAATTCGTTATTAGTCCCATAGGTAACGTCTGCAGCATACGCCGCACGCTTGCTTTCAGTATCAATCCCTGAAATGTTACAACCAACGGTCATACCCAAGAATTCAAACAATGGACGACACCAGTCACTGTCACGCTTAGCCAAGTAATCGTTTACTGTTACAACGTGTACACCTTTTTTGGTTAAGGCGTTTAAATAAACTGGAAGGAGCGCGGTTAAAGTTTTACCTTCACCGGTTTTCATTTCTGCAATCTGGTTATCGTTTAAAACGATGCCGCCCATAAGCTGAACGTTGTATGGACGTAAGCCTAATACACGTTTAGAAGCTTCTCTGACCAAAGCGAATGCTTCAGGAAGGATACTTTCTAAGGTTTCCCCCTTAGCCACACGATCAACATACTGCTGAGTGTAGGTCTTAAAATCTTCATCTTTAAGACCAGTGTAATTTGGTTCTAGTGAGTTAATCTTTTCTACAATTTTTGACAGCTTCTTAACGGTACGTTCGTTACTACTGCCGAAGATCTTTGTTAATATTGATTGAAACATTTTTGTAACCGAGTTCTATGTCACTGATAAATCTGACGTTCAGAATATAAGTGAACTACTCACCACCTAAAGAGATGGGAGCTTCGTAATTACTCATTAGAGTAATTCTAAAGAAGTTTGATAGCTA
>OIYF01000238.1_pt1 | contig 24568 bp, 16 predicted proteins | sample 1587971 | NCBI WGS metagenome assembly OIYF01 (sample SAMN03283248) | human gut metagenome | biome: human-associated habitat; material: feces | host: Homo sapiens | place: Peru | collected 2012 | reverse complement strand
CCTAGAGGGGAAGGCTGCGATACGAGAATACCATCTTCTAAAAAAAGGCGGCGAAGCCGCCACCTGAACCCTGAACCAAATGAAAGCAAAATAAAAAGGGGCTGTGAAGAAATGAGGATTCATTTCTTCACAGCCCCTTTTTTATTTTCGAAGAAACGACAATATTTTCATCCCTGAAACACACTATATAGACAGAAGGGCAAATGAGCCGGCCGGCGACCTTCGAAATGTTCATTCTTACAGAAAGGAAGAAATGCTATGAAAAAACTGAATCTCGTTTTCAACACCTCCGGCAAAGCCATGACGGTCTCTCTCACAGATCCCAAGGAGGGCCTTACGCTGGAGGAATGCAGAACAGCGGCGGAAAAGCTGCAGGTCGTCCTCTCTCCGTCCTCCGGGGAGACTGTGACTGGATTTGAAAAAGCCACCGTCGTCACCACCACCACCGAAGAAGTGAAATAAAGGAAACAGGGGAGCGGGTTCAGGGTTAGCCCCTCGGGGCGTGCTGCCCTTTGATCGGGGATGAAAGCCTCGCTCGAATGAGGAATGAGGAATGAAGGTGGCGGCTTCGCCGAGATCGAGGACTCAGGTCGCAGCTGTTCTGGCATTCGTTATCTCACATACGACGTTTCTCGCCGCTCAGGATGACGAAATGGGGCGATGCCCGAAGGTAGTATTCAAGTCACTAGTCACTAGTCACTCGGTACCCCTGATCCCTAGCCACTAATCCCTGGCTACTCATCCCTGCTTTCAAACTTCTCGCGGTAACGCCCGAACCCATCAGCCTTCCCTGGGATATTGCATGTAACTATTTGAAAAAGGAAGAAAGGAAACTATCTCTATGACTGCAAAAGCAAAAATGACCGATCTCGTACTTCAGGTCCGTGTCGAAAACGGAACCAAAGCTGACGGCAAGGCGGCCGTGAAAAATATCAATTTCAACCAGCTGAAGCTGGATGCCACGGATCAGCAGCTCTTGGATGCCGGTCATGCGGCAGCGGGACTGCAGTCCCACGCCCTTCAGGGCCTGCGCCGCATCGTCACCAGTGAACTTGCCGACGAATAAGCGGCCTGTATAAGAGAAAGAGTCGTGAGAGATCACGGCTCTTTTTTGCGTGGGATCAAAGGGGCTGAGGCAGCGCTTGGCAGATCGGCGAAGCTGGCTGAGGCGTGCTATTTTTATGCTATAATATAAATAAATGATTGTACCCAAAGAAGGAGGATCCATCATGATCCATATCAGTTCGAAGACAGCTGCGATCCTTGCGGCTTTTACGGCAGTCAGTGCGCCGCTCATGCTGGCGGGCTGCGGACAGGAGGCTCCGAAGGGGGAGGCGCTGACGGATGAGAATGGCCGCACGTACCATCTCATCAAGAATGAGGATGGCACAGAGACGGCGAAGTATGATAATGGGGACGAGGTCACATTCCGCCGTGACGAGAATGATAACCTGAACTACGTTTCCGGGATGTCCTCGCTCCTTCCGATGATGCTGATGAGCTACTTCCTCTTTCATGGCATCGGCGGCTATCAGGGGCATTATGACAGGAATACGGGCAATGTATTAAATGACAAGCGTCCGGCGTACACGCAGACCCAGCAGCCGGGTGCGGCCGCAGGGACGGCGGCGGGGACGGCGGTGAAGCAGGGACAGCCGTCTTCGGGCAAGACCTCTGTCAGTGCGCCGGCCGGTGGCAAGACCGGTTTTGGCGGTGCGGGCGTGAGAAGCGGAGGTGCCTCCTGATGGAAAAAACGTACATGGATGACATCGATCGGACGATATTTCCCTATGTCGAGTATCCGGGCTATCCCTTCCGCTATCCGACGCATCTGCCGCTCGTGATCGAGAAGAAACAGGCGGATCTCCTCCGGCGGGTGAGCGCGGCGCTCTATGCGATCTTCGCAAAGGCCGTCCGGCGTTTTCAGTCGCAGAGCGATGAATTTTTCGATGAGATGGAGATCCCGAAGAAGATGCGAAGGTACCTTCACGAAGGCAATGCGATGAAGAATCTTCCGAGCTGGCTCTCGCGCTTTGACTACGTGATGGATCAGTCGGGGCGGATCCAGATGGTGGAGATCAATGCGGACACGCCATGTGCGGAGATCGAGGCCTACTATGCGAATGGTGTCGCGGCGCGGTATTTCTTCAAAGAGGATCCGAATGAAGGCGAGTGGGATCGCTTGCGGAGCTGGATGAAGGATATTTTCCTTCGCTGCACAGGCGGAAAGAGCCGCGAGGAGTTGCTCGCGCATCCGGTGCTGTTTTCGTGCTTCGATGACTACGTGGAGGATCTCGGGACGACGCGCTTCCTCATGCAGGCGATGCAGGATGCGATCGATCCCTCGATGAGAGACACCATCGTCTTCGAGTCCTTCTACCATCTGGCGGTGATGGAGGACGGAAGCCTCGCGCTTCCTGACGGGAGGACCGTCTCCTTCCTCTATCGCATGCATCCGATGGAGATCCTCATCGAAGAGACGGCGGATCAGGATGCGTCCTCTCTGGGAGAGCTTTTGATGGATGGATACAAGGCGGGAAAATTCCATATGATGAATCCGCCGGAGTCGCTCATCATGCAGTCGAAGGGATTTCAGGCGCTCATCTATGCGCTGATGGAAAAGAGCCCCTCCTTCTTCACGGAGAAGGAGAAGGAGATCATCCGCACCTACCTTCCGGAGAGCTATTTCCAGCGTGATTTCAAGCTCGGAGATATGCCCGAGGATTCTCTTTGGATCAGAAAGCCCATCTGGGGCCGTGAAGGGCGCGGGATCGAGATCATCAATGGCCGCGGGGAGAAGATCTACCAGAAGAAAATAGACAGCGATGACTATGTGGTGGCACGGGACAGTGATTCGAATCTCGTCCAGCGCTGTGTCCCGCAGCAGAAGATCATCACGAAAACGGATGTCGGCATCATGGAAGGCTATGTGACCCTCTCCTGCTTCATGCTGGGCGATACGCCCTCCGCACTCTACGCCCGCTTCAGCGATGAACGCATCGCAGGAAATGAAGCGTATTGGATACCGGTGCTGTATTAAGGAAACGCTGATTCAATCGAAGGATCAGCGTTTGCAAGAATGTTTATGCATAGCTCCGCGTCGATTTTTATAAAGAGCGATGTCCGAAAGTGGTAAGTAGTCATTAGCCACCAGCCATTCGAAACCACTCATCCCTGCTTTCAAACTATGGGGTTCAACGGGTTCAGAAGGTTCTAAGGGTTCAACGGGTTCAGGTGGCGGCTTCGCCGCATTTTAGCTGACGATATTCCCGTATCGTCAGCCTTCCCTTCGAGGGGAAGGTGCCCCGAAGGGGCGGATAGGGCACAGGCGGTATGAAAGACAGAGGATGCAGATGGAAAAACGTTTTTGCACAAGTGAGCTGTTTACGAAAGCACCCTATCCACCGCTGACGCGGTCCCCCTTCCCCGATGGGGAAGGCTTAGGCGGAGCGACGCTTCGCGTCGATTTTTATAAAGGGCAATGCCTGAAAGTGGTAGGGATAGCGATACGGGGAAATGCATTTCCAACATACGGGGGGAGCCAACCCCGTCTCGCTACGCTCGACAGTCCCCTTCCAGAGGAAGGGGCGAGAATGTGGGGCGTTTTGAGTGTATCTATCCCTCCTTCCTTTATCCCCCGTCAATCCCACGTAAAATTTGCCGATTGCCATTGATTCTCATTGACAGGGGAAGATTTTCTGACTATATTTAGTAAGGATAGCCCACAGCAGACCGTGGGCAGCAAGGATCGGTCACCGGATGCTTCCGGATAGAAGGGGGGTCGCCATGATACAGGCATACAAACACAATGAAAATCATGTTCTGTCCGCCGTTCCGCTGGAACAGCTGGAAAAAGGGTCCTGGATCAATGCCGCGGCACCGACATTGGAGGAGCTGGTCAGGATCAATGAGCTGACGGGCATTCCCGTTGATTCCCTCCAGACCGCCCTCGATAGAGAAGAACGTTCTCATGTCGAGCTTGAAGACGACTATATCTTCGTCGTCGTGAATACCCCGGTCGTCCTTGAGACGGATGCGTATGATGCACTGCCGCTTGGCATCTTCATCACGCGCCAGTACTTCATCACGGTCTGTCTGGAGCCGAATACAGTCATTCAGAAATTTCTGAATAACTCATTCACTTCTTTCCAGACGTACAAGAAGACGCGCTTCCTTTTCCAGATCCTTTCGCAAGCATCCTCTTCCTTCCTGTATTTCCTGCAGCAGATCTACAAGCAGACCGATGTCATCGAGACGCAGGTCAGAAAGTCCTTGCAGAACAAGGAGCTCTTCCGTATGCTCGAGCTGCAGAAATCTCTGACGTACTTCAACTTCGCCCTGCATGCGAATGAAAACGTGATGGAGCGTCTGATGCGGCTTCGAAACAGTCCGCTGCACTCGCTCCTCAAAATGTATGAAGAGGATGAAGACCTGCTGGAAGATGTCATCATCGAAAATAAGCAGGCGCTCGAAATGGCGGAGATCTATACCAACATTCTGATGAGCATGATGGACTCTTTCTCCTCTATCATCTCGAACCGTCTTTCGCAGATCATGAAATTCCTGACGTCTGTCACCATTATCCTGGCGATCCCGACCTTGATCTACAGCCTCTGGGGCATCAATGTCCCTGTCCCCTTCGAGGAGTCGCCCTTCGGCTTTGTCGGCGTCATCCTGATCGGTATCCTTTTGACCCTTGTCGTCACCTTCATTCTGTGGCGGAAGGATATGCTCTGAATCTGAAATACACGAGACCCCCGGAGTGAGCGCTTCGAGGGTTTTTCTTGCGTGAAAATGGTATAATCGAGTAGTACACTGGTGACTAGTGACTGGTGACTGGTAGACATTAGACTCCCGTATCTTCATTTTGAGCGAAGCGAGAAATCTTTGTCATCCGCAGTCAGGCGGTCGATGGCAGGAGACCCCAAACGGGAAGCCTGCCAGCAAGAGACCTTCAGGCATCGTTACTATTTATACTGCGGCGAAGCCGCCACCACAACCCTGAACCCTGAACCCTGAACCCTGAACCCTGAACTCATATTTATAAAGGACTTTTATGCCAAACTATCAACTTCTTGTCAATGCCGACGACTTTGGCCGGCATGTTCTTATCGATCAGGCCGTCAAGCGCTGCGTGGAGGAGGGTTGTCTGCGCTCTGCGACGCTTATGCCGGGCGGCAAGGCCTTTGATGATGCCGTCAAGGTGGCCAGATGTCACCCCGAGCTGGGCGTCGGCATCCATCTGACGCTCGTGAACGGATTTCCTGTATGCGAAGCGAAGGATATTCCCTCGCTCGTGACCAAAGAGGGTGTCTTTTTTGATAACCACGTCGAATTTGTGAAGCATTTTCTCAAGGGGCAGATCGCCATGGAGGATGTACGGCGTGAGCTCATGGCGCAGGCTGCGAAAATGGAAAGGACCGGCCTTCCCTTGACGCATGTCGACAGTCACCAGCACATGCACATGCTGCCGGGGGTGATCGATATCTCGCTCGATGTCGCTTCGTCGCTGCATCTTGACGCCGTGCGTATCTCCCGGACGCCGCTCTTCACGGCCTTTGCCGGTATGGGGCAGCTCATCGGCCGCCTCGGGCTCTTCACGCTGTCGGAGCTCTCCTTGTGGAAGGCGAAGCGCCGTCATTTCCGCGTGCCGGATCATTTCGAGGGCATCGTGGCAGGCGAAGCGGTGCATGAAGGACATTTCCTGCATATCCTGAAGGATCTGCGCCCCGGCACGACGGAGGTCATGATGCATCCCGGCACGGATAATGAAAAGCTCATTCCCGCCTGCGACTGGGAGCATGACTTCGAAGCGGAGATGCAGGCGATCGTCTCGCCGAAGGTGAGACGGATGATCGCGGATAAAGCCGTGAAGGTCGTGAATTACAGGGATCTGAAATAGTTGGTGACTAGTGACTGGTGACTGGTAGCTAGTGGCTAGGGATTAGGGACTCTCTCGTATCGTCATTTCGTGCGACAGCGAGATCGTTTTCCTTTACACTGTTTTCCCATCGGAGGGAACCATTGAATACTCGGATCAAAGGCATTCTGCAGTGCGCGCTGGGCGCGCTTTGCTGGGGGGCGAGCGGGATCGCGGGGCAGTACCTGCTCGTGAACCGCGACATCTCCCCGGAGTGGCTGACCTTCTGCCGGCTGCTGTCGGCCGGTGTGCTGCTCCTTTTTATTTTTTCATTGACGGGACAAACGGGCATCTGGTCGATCTGGCAACATAAAAAAGACCGGATACGGATCCTGGTCTTTGGCATGCTGGGCATGATCTGGACGCAGTACGGATATTTTGCGGCCATCAAGTACAGCAATGCGCCGACGGCAACGGTCCTGGAGTATCTGATGCCGATCCTCATCATCTTCTGGTACTGCCTTTCGGAGCGGCGGCTGCCGCATCTGGTGGAAATTTTCTGTACGGTCTTTGCCTTCGTGGGGACCGTGCTCATCGCGACACATGGAAATTTTGGCAGTCTCGCGCTGTCTGAAAAGGCTCTCTTCTGGGGACTTCTGGCCGCCGTGGCATGCGCGCTCTATACGGTAGAGCCGGTCGGCATGATCAAGAGGTATGGCGCACCCATCGTCGTGGGCTGGGGCATGGTCATCGCAGGGCTTTCCTTCCTGCCCTTCATGGGACTCTTCCCCTTCACCGGTGCGGTGGATCTTTCTGTCGGGCTGGCCTTTCTTTTCGTGGTCATCGTGGGTACGATCTGTTCCTTCGTCCTCTATCTCGGAAGCACGAAGTATATTTCTCCGGCAGACGCCAGCATCATCGCAGCCCTGGAGCCGCTCTCATCCATCCTTCTCGCCTTTGCCGTCTTCGGGCAGGACTTCGGATCCTTTGAGCTTCTCGGGATGGCACTCATCATCGCTGCCGTCGGCGTGGTCAGCGTGCATCAGTGACTTGCATGCTGCTTTCGGGTATCGCCACTATGTATACTGCGCCGCTCTGGTGCTTTCATAAATCGCCTGCTTGAGATGCTCCTTCCCACTCTCTTTCATACCGCCAGTGCCCTATCCGCCCCTGCGGGGCACCTTCCCCTAGAGGGGAAGGCTGGCGATACGGGAATGCCGTTATCTAAAATGCGGCGAAGCCGCCACATGAACCCGTAGGGATAAGTAGCTAGGGATTAGGGATTGGGGATTAGACTGGGAGACTGAGAGACATCAGACACCTGACTTCTATCCTCCAGTCTTCAGGCATCGCCGTTTACAAAAATCGGCGCAAAGCGCCGCGCTTCTTAGCCTTCCCCATCGGGGAAGGGGGACCGCGTCAGCGGTGGATAGGGTGCTTTCATAAACGACGTACTTGAGACACTCCTTCCCGCTCTCTTTCATACCGCCAGTGCCCTATCCGCCCCTACGGGGCACCTTCCCCTCGAGGGGAAGGCTGGCGATGCGGGATGATCATCATCTAAAAAGGCGGCGAAGCCGCCACCTCACCCCTCACCCTTGAACCTTGAACCCTGAACCCAATGAAAGCAAAGTAAAAAGGGGCTGTGAAGAAATGAGGATTCATTTCTTCACAGCCTCTTTTTCTTTTGGAAACACTTATTTCAGCATGGCCTTCCATTCTTCGGGGTAATCGCCGCGGTATTCGACGACTTCCTCGAGCGGCTTTCTGGGCATCGGCTTGACTTCCTTGTCGGTGTAGCCGAAAGCGATGGCAGCGACCATCTCCCCTTCTTCGCCGAGCCATTCCTTCAGCTCATCGTAAGCGAAGAAGACATTGCAGGTCCAGAGACTGCCGATGTCATTCGCCGTCGCTTCGAGGCACATGTTCTGGATCGCTGCGCTGATGGACTGGATGTCAGCGAGCTCCATCATGTACTTGTCGCTGGTGTAGGACTTGCGGTAGTCATTGCCCTTGGTATTGATGACAAAGACGATGACCGGCGCCTGTTCGAGCACGCGCGCGGTGTAGATGGCAGACGGGATGAATTTCTCATAGCCCTTGCTGAAAATGGCCGTCTCGTCGCCCTTGCGGTTTCTCATGATGCCTTCCTTCAGGCGTTTGACCATGGCTTTGCGTTCCTGTCCGCGGATGACGATGAATTTCCACGGCTGGGCATTCTTTTCGGATGGCGCCCAAAGTCCGGCAGTCAGGATCTCATCCAGATCTTCCTGCGGGATCGGCTTCTGCAGGAAATGACGGATGCTTCTTCTTTTGACGATTTCTTCTATCACTCTGTGGTTCTCCTCTATCTATGATAAAACAACATAGAATTTATTATATGTAATTTGCAGAAAGAAATCAAGGAGGAAATAGACTGAAAGTCAAGAAGGGGGATCAGGTTGAGCGGGTTCAAGGTTCAAGGTTCAAGGTTCAAGGTTGTAGTGGCGGCTTTGCCGCAGTATAAATAATGGCGATGCCAGAAAGTCTCTTGATAGCAGGCTTCCCTCGTATCATCAGCCTTCCCCTCGAGGGAAAGGTGCCCCGAAGGGGCGGATAGGGCACAGGCGGCATGAAAGGCGGGTGATGCAGATGGAAAAACGTTTTTGCACAAATCACTGCTAACGAAAGCACCCTATCCACCGCTGAAGCGGTCCCCTTCCCCGATGGGGAAGGCTTAAGCAGAGCGGCGCTTCGCACCGAGTATAAAAAGGGCGATGCCCGAAGCGCTCTTGGGGAGCGGGTTTCCCGTTTGTGTTTCCTGTCATCGACCGCCTGACCGCGAATGAAAAAGATTTCTCGCTGGCGCTCGAAATGACGATACAAGAGAGCCCCCCGGTTACTAGTCACTAGTCACTCCTAATCCCTAATCCCTAGCCACTAGCTACCAGTCACAAGTCACAAGTCACTCCCTCATCCCCAGTCATCAGTCACTGATACTGCCCGATCGCCTGCTGCATTTTTTCGGCGCTGTCCATGAGGTGATCGGCTTTGTCTATGAGCGCATCCATGCGGGGGTCTTTGCGTTCGGTGACGGTCGCGCCGTTGACAAGGACGCCGGCAGACAGATCTCCGCCCGAGATCTTGACATAGGTGTCACCGATGAGTCCGGAAGTTGTGATGGAGAATGCCGCATCCTTGGGGATCGTCGCTTTCCGATCGATCTCAAGGTGAAGGACGGCCCTGCCTTCTTCGATGGTGATGGCTTTCAGCCGCCCGACCTTGACGCCGGCGTGGAGCACGGAAGCCCCCGGCGTGATGCCCTGCGCATCATCAAAGACAGCATAGACGGGGAAGGTGGTCGGGAAGAGGCGCTCCATCGGATGCAGAAGGAGGGCAGCGATGCCGATCGCAAGGAAGAGGAGAAGGGCGGTCATGCCGATCTTGGTTTCTTTGGTCATGATGGAAATCCTTTTTGGCGAAATAGTCAGGCTGGCGAGGGGGCTAAAGATTCAATGGGTTGGTCCGCGGGGCGGGGCGACCCTTGATTATGCTTGAAAGCCTCGCGCTCTCTAGTGAGGAGTGAGGAATTAGGAGTGAGGAGTGGTGGTGCGGCGCATAAAAATATGGAAGCGCCGCAGAGTATAGATAATGGCGATGCCCGAAGGTGGTATTTAGTCACCAGTCACTGGTCACTCCTAATCCCTAGCCACTTATCACTAAAGGTTCAACGGGTGCTATAGGTTCAGCGGGTTCAATGGGTTCAGGTGGCGGCTTCGCCGCGTACATATGGGGCGAAGCCCGAAAGTCTCTTGGGGAGCGGGTTTCCCGTTTGGGTTTCCTGTCATCGACTACCTGAACGCGAATGAAAAAGATTTCTCGCTGGCGCTCGAATTGACGATACAAGAGAGTCCCTAGTCCCTAATCCCTAGCCACTAGCCACTAGCTACCAGTCACCAGTCACCAGTCACTCGTCACTTTTCTTCATTATACCCTCTTTCTTCTTCTTATGCTAAAATAGGATGGAATGGCAAAAGAATTTTTGCCATTTGGTATAATCGTTTCGGCCCGGGACAGTGTCTGTTCACGGGTCAGGTGAATTCTATATCGCCAGAGATATAGAAAGCGCAGCATAGAAATTGAATGAGACATAAGAAATGCGAGAGGAAGGAGCGGCGCAAAGGAATGGATAAAGCGCCGTTTTTGTGAAAACGGGCAAGTGACCGGGTGTCTCAGCCGCTCCTCATTCGCAGGCTCTCAAAGCCTTCTATGCGGCCATCGAAAGAAGGATGCATATGGCAAACATGTACATGAATGATTCGTATTCAGCGGTCCGTCAGGCGGATGGCAAGGTGCTCGGGCGGGTGCGCAATGTGGTGAAGAGTGCGACGCCGCAGGCGGGGGTGAAGGATTTCCGTTTCTTCGTGGATCCTGTCTCGCCGGTGCCGAGAGGTTTCGAGGATGGAGAGAAATTCGGCTTCACGGGCTTCATGAGCCGTATCGGATTCGGATACAATTCATTTGCCGATGAGGAGTCGGCACTGGCGAATCTGGAGTCCGTTTTCGGGGATTGCTTCGTGTCGTTTACACCGTCACTCCGCAATAACAGGTACTTTGTGCTGGATGATATGGTGAAGGAGCAGGGGACGCCCTTCATGGAGGAGGACCGGAATTATTATCCGGTGCCGGCTTTCGGCACGGAGGAGACACCGGTCTTTGATGGGGATATCAATAAGTTCTGCCATCATCTGCTGACGGATCGACCGCTGCCGGGGCTGTCGAAGCGTTACTGGAATAATGATGTGTCGCCTCGTCTCATTGTGGCGGCGACGCGCAATTATGAGAATAAGATCGGGCCGTGGGTGGTCTTTGCGCCGCTGTATGATGAGGCCTTTGATTCCCGTGTGATCGGGGAGGGCGGAGCGTATTTCCGTGTGAAGAACCGCGGCCAGCTGGGGTATGCGGTGGTGGACGGACAGAATTCGGAGCTGTCCTCGCACATCCTTCGCTGCGCGGAGAGCCCGCTCTGGTTCGTACCGGAGGTATTTCTGGCGGATCTTAGGCTGAATCTGAAGCCGGTGCCGCGGGATGCAGACCTCTTGAAGGACTGCGGGGTCGCGGTGAATCCCTTCGCGGATGAGGCGGAGGAGGAAGAGCCTGTCCATGAGGCGCGTGAGCAGATGACGCAGAGGGCGCTCAATGATCTGGTGCAGAGCCTTGGCATCGGCGCTTCGGGCGAAGAGGCGTATGCACCGAGAAGAAACTGGCGGGATCCCCGTCCCATACGCGAGGCAGAGGCTGTGGAGAAGGCGCCTGTTTCTGCGGAAATGCATCAGGAGCCGGCAGTGCCGGCGAAAGAGCTGCCGAAGCCGTTCACGGAGGGAGATCTCCTCGCCCGCCTGAAGGAGGCGGCGGAAAATGACGGACTCCTCTATGCAGAGAAGGATCTGTTCCATTTCCATATCTCCATGAAGTCGTCCCGCCTGGTCATCCTCGCCGGGAAAAGCGGGATCGGCAAGTCCGGGCTGGTGCGTCTCTACGGGCGTGCGCTGGGGCTTCCCGAGTCGCAGGTGCGTTTCCTGCCGGTCCGTCCGTCATGGATGGATGACGGGGATGTCCTGGGCTATGTAGATATGAAGAATATGGTGTACCGCAGTGCGGATACGGGGCTCGCTGAGCTTCTGATCGATGCGGCGGCGCATCCGGAGAAGCAGTACATCGTCTGCTTCGATGAGATGAATCTGGCGCGTGTGGAGCATTATTTCGCACAGTTCATTTCCGTGCTGGAGAAAGAGGATCATCCGATGATCCGTCTGTACAATCCATCGCTCGCCCCGCGCCTCTACAACAGTGAGAAGTATCCGCCGGAGATCCCGGTGGGGAGGAATGTACTCTTCACGGGGACGGTGAATGTGGATGAGTCCACCTGCCATTTCTCGGATAAGATCCTCGATCGTGCGAATGTGATCACGCTCAGCCAGTGCCATTTCCGTGACCTGCTGAAGCTTTCGCCGAAAGAGAGAAAGGTGTACAAGGAGATCACGGCCGAGGAGTATGATGATTTCCGCGTGAAGGAGGGCATGGGCCTCAATGATAAGGAGCTCGAGCTGCTGGATGCGCTGAATGATGCCTTCACGAAGAGCGGTATGCCATATGGCATCGGCTTCCGCGTGGCGCAGCAGATGGGACGCTATCTGGAGAATATTCCCGAGGAGGCGGGGATCAGCCGCGGAGAAGGGCTCGATGCCCAGCTCGTGCAGCGCGTCTTCACGAAGCTTCGCGGCTCTGCCGATCAGCTGTCGGGGCTGCTCACTCTTTCGGATAAGAATACGGCGGAGGGGCTGCTGCCGGCTATCCTTGTACGCTTCAAGGCGCTCTCGGATTTTCAGGAATCACAGGCCGTGCTGAAACGGAAAGCCGGGGAGCTGAAGCTCTATGACTACACCATGTAAGCTGCCCTTCAGTGTGGCACTCGGCAAGCGGGAGGCGATGCGCTCCTTCACCCGCTTTACCACGCACCCGGAGGAGCTCAAGGATGTGCCGCCAGCGTGGCGCTTCACGGAGAATCAGGATCTCTACCTGCGCTTTGAGGCGCCGATGGATTTCCGCTTCACCATGGACGGGCTCGACATCGTGACGCTTCCCGGCGAGGACCGCTATGACGGAGAGACCTGGGTGCGCCCGCGGCGCGCCTGGGATACGCTCCTCTTCAAGGGAGAGGATTTTCCCTTAGTCCCCGGCTACTATGTCCTGACCGTCACCGGGCGCGGCGAGACGTGGTACAGTCTTCTGGAGATCACGCCCCGCTACATGGGCAAGCAGAGCTGGCAGGATATGGGCGAGGAGCTCTTGGAGGAGATCAAGCATTTGTCCTTCGATTTCATGAAAAAGAGCATCCACATGTCGCGTACGCTGGATATCAATCCAGACCTCCTGCTGCGCTTCTATACCATCAGTGACAATTCCCGCATGGTGCTTCATGTGCTCGGCGAGCTTGCCCGCACGGCGAATGGCCGCCTCGTGCGCCGGAAGAAGCCGGCCCGCACCGCCGGTGTCTCTCCGGCGGCATCGCACATCCCGCCCCAGTCCCTGCGCCCTTCGGCAGGGCAGCATCTGCTCTATACGGAGATCACCTACGACGTCGCGGAGAACCGTTTCGCCAAAGCCATCCTGCTTCGCCTCGCGAAGAATCTGCGGGATTTCGTCAGTGAGGTCGATGGCTTCATCGCGCGCCTCGATGCCAGATGTCAGGCGCTCCTGCCGTACACGCAGAATCAGGAGTACAGAAGAGGCGAGGCGGCGCTCGTCAAATTCCGCGACTATCGGAAACAGGCGCTCGCCATCCTTCGAGACATCGAGCGCGTCACCCGCGCGGCATGGTTCGAAGAAGCCGGCAGCCGGATGCCGCCCCTCATCCCGATGACCGTTCTCTGTGATCCGCGCTACTCGCTCCTCTACCATCTCCACCGGCATCTGGAGACGCCTGCCGACAGCTACTCTGTCGCTGATTTTTACCAGTTCCAGTGGAAACGGACGGATAAGCTCTACGAGCTCTGGGGATTTCTCCAATTCATCAAAGCGCTCTCCTCGCTGGGCTGGGAGATGGAGGAGGGCATGTCCGTCATCAGGGAGGACGGCCGTTACCGTCTCTCCTCGCTGGAGTCAGGCGCCGTCATCAGCATGAAGAAGGGCGAAGAGGAGATCCGCCTCACCTACGATGGCATCATCCCCGCTGCGTCTGCCGATACAGACCGCATGACCGCGCCGCTCTATACCAATAATGCCCACCGCCAGCCCGATCTTCGCATGGACTGCTATAGAGGGGAGATGTACTGCGGCTCTCTGGTCGTCGACTTCAAGTACCGTGACATGCTCTTCCTGTGGAATGATGAAAACCGCGGCGAGGGCCTGCGCCGCCAGTTCAACGGCTACCGCGATATGAATACAAAATTCTACCGGGACATGGATGAAGCCAGCTCACTCCGCGACAGCCGACCCGTCAAGGAGGTCTGGGCAGTCTTTCCGAGGGAGGTCCCCGGCAGCAGCGATGAGGACTACAGCCTGAGATTCATCCCCCTCTCACCGGGCAGCGAAAGCCGCCTTCCCCAGCTTTTGGAGGACTATCTGAGATCATTGGGGCTGGGCGGCGACTAGTGGCTGGTGGCTGGTGGCTGGTGGCTGGTGACTGGTGACTGGTAGCTAGGGACTAGGGACTAGGAGACATCAGACGTTCTCGTATCGTCATTTCGAGCGAAGCGAGAAATCTTTCTTGCAGTCCGATAAACGACGCACTTGAGACGCATTTCCCCGCTCTCTTTCATACCGCCAGTGCCCTATCCGCCCCTACAGGGCACCTTCCCCTCGAGGGGAAGGCTGGCGATACGAGAGAAGTCTGCTATCCGCAGACTTTCGGGCATCGCCCCATATATATTTGCGGCGAAGCCGCCACCACAACCCTGAACCCTGAACCCTGAACCCTGAACCCTGAACCCTGAACCCTGAACCTTTTTTCCTTAGGAGCATCTATGACCATTTACGGACCCCATAAAGCCTCTCTCAAAGCTGTCATGGACGGCTTTGCGCGGGGCATCCGCGCCTACAGCGAGGCAGAAAAAGAGAAGACGGGAGAGATGCTTTACGAGCATCTTTCGTATCGCCTGAAAGCAGAAGACAGTATGAAGGAGAAGCTCACGCGGAAAGGATTTCCCCTCACCGCCGAGTCTGCCTTCTATGCCGTGAAGGACGCCATCGGATTCCGCTTGGTGTGCCGTTTCGTGGATGACATTTATGAAAATGTTTCCCGCTTGAAGGCTCTTCCCGGTGTCGTTGTCGTAAAGGAAAAGGACTATATCAAAAACGTCAAGCCCAATGGCTATCGCAGCTACCATATGATCCTGGATGTCACCGCTCCCTATGAGGATGCGAGAGGCAGAGATCCGGGGCATTTCTTCATCGAGATCCAGCTGCGCACCATCGCGATGGACTCCTGGGCGGCGCTCGAGCATGAAATGAAGTACAAGCACGAGGTGAAAAATGCCGCGCTCATCAGCCGTGAGCTCAAGCGCTGCGCCGATGAGCTTGCTTCCTGTGACCTCTCCATGCAGACGATCCGGAATCTGATAAGGAAGATGTGACTGGTAGCTGTTGACTAAAGACCAAGAGAAATCGGACTGACAGACGTCAGTGTTTCCCTAGTCACCAGTCCCTAGTCACTTCTATCCCCTAATCCCCACCCTCTTATATTTTCTACTGAGGTCAAATCTATGAAGATCCTGCTTGCTGAAGATGAAAAAGCATTATCTGATGCCGAAGTCGCGGTGCTCCGTCACTTCGGCTATGAGGTCGATGCGGCTTACGACGGGCTCTCTGCCTGGCAGATGGCGGAGCGCGAAGCGTATGACTGCATCGTCCTTGATATTATGATGCCGAAAATGGATGGTATCGAAGTCCTTGCCAAGCTCCGCGGGAGCGGCAGCACGGTGCCGATCATCATGCTCACCGCCAAGACGGAGGTCGATGACCGCATCGCAGGTCTTGATGCGGGGGCAGATGATTACCTGACGAAGCCCTTCGCGATGGGCGAATTTCTGGCGCGCATCCGCTCGATGACACGCCGCGCGAATGCCTTCACCCCTGTCGTCCTTTCGGCAGGCGGCGTCACGCTCAATGTTGAAGAGCAGGAGCTCTCGGCGGAGAGCGCGATCCGTCTCGGCAGCAAGGAGACGAAGCTCATGAAATATTTCATGATGAATGCCGGCAAAGCGCTCACGCAGGAGGAGATCCTGCGCTATGTGTGGAGCGATGAGCCTGACGTACCGGCAGATATCGTGTGGATGTATATTTCCTTCCTGAAAGAAAAGCTCGCCGCCGTCCGCGGACAGGCAGTGATCGAAGGGGAGAAGGAAGGGCCTTTCGTGCTGCGCGCAATGGGGGACTAGGGACTGGTGACTAAGGATGGGGACTAGTGGCTGGTAGCTAGGGATTAGGAGTCTCGAGTGACTGGTGACTAAGAGACTAGGAGACTAGGAGACTAGGAGACATTAGATTCCCGTATCGTCATCCCGAGCGCAGCCGAGGGATCTTTCTTGGGAAACACTGATTAAATCGTTGTCAGATTTTACTCTTGAATTTTTATGCATAGCGAGGAATAACCTGACGCGAATAGCGAGCTATTTAAGGAAGGCTATGACGAAGCTATGTATAAAAATTCTTGTAGAATCTGACTCTGCGATTTAATCAGCGTTTCCCTTGCACTGCGGTCAGTATCACATAGGCATTGACAGGGAAACGACGCCTTGGTGCTGCGTATTTCTGCTTTCACACATGCATCGTTTATCGGCCTGCAAGAAAGATTTCTCGCTTACGCTCGAAATGACGATACGGGAAAAGGGTATTCCCAAAAGTTTGAAAGCAGGGATGAGGGATTAGGAGTGCTTGGTGACTAGTGACTGGGAGACTAGGAGACTTTAGGCTCTCTCGTATCGTCATTTCGAGCGCAGTCGAGAAATCTTTGTCATTTGCGGTCAGGCGGTCGATGTTTGGAATTCCCAAACGGGAAACCTGTTATCCACTCACTTTCGGGCATCGCCCTATTTATACTCGCGGCGCTTTATAATTTTTATGCGCCGCACCAGCACTCCTCACTCCTCACTCCTCACTGGCGAGCAAAGCTTTCATCCCTGATTAAGGGGCGCCCCGCCCCGGGCTAACCTGGAACCCTTTTTGTTATCCAATGTGCCAAGGAACCTCATTTATGGATATGATCAAGAAACTGCACCGACAATTCATACTTCTGGCCACGCTGGCGGTGTTCATCATCATAGCGGTCGCGCTCTCTGTTATCAATGGGATGATGTACCTCATTGTGCGGGGGGACATTCATGATGTGCTTGAGACCATCGCAGACAATGGCGGCGTCATCACCACGCGGCGCATAAGCGGGGGAGGCTGGCTCCCGGACGGCAGCTGGGTCGAGGATACGCCGGAATTCACGTACCAGACCCGTTATTTTTCCGTACTGCTGGACAGTGATGGCACGGCCAAGGTGACGAATATCAATCACATCGCGGCCTTTTCGGCGGAAAGCGCGGTAGAGGCGGCGGTGGCTGCGGTGAAGACCGGGGAGAGCGAAGGCTATTTCCAAAAGCAGAAGGGGACCTATGCATACCATGTGAGCCGTACCACGGATGGCGATCTGCTGGTCGTCATTCTGGACTGCACGCGGGATCTGTCGGCGGTGAAGGCCTTCCTGAAATATTCTTCTCTCTTCGGGCTGCTCTGCCTTCTGCTTTTCGTCGGTATCGTGACGGTGCTTTCGGGGATCGCGATCCGCCCCTTCGTCAGAAATATGGAGAACCAGAAGCGATTCATTACGAATGCCAGCCATGAGCTGAAGACGCCGATCGCGATCATTTCCGCGAATGCGGAGGCGATGGAGCTGATCAACGGCAAGAACGAGTGGACGGGCAATATCATTTCGCAGGTGAAGCGCCTCTCGCTCCTCATCAATGACCTTGTGCTGCTCTCCAAGATCGGGGAGACGTCGGCCAAGGATCTGACGCTTGTCGATACGGATCTTTCGGAGGCGGTGAAGAGCAGCGCGGGCAGCTTCCGCCAGATGATCGAGGACGCGGGAAAGACGCTCTCTGTGGAAATGGAGAGCGGCATCCATGCGAAGGTCGAGCCGCGGCTCTTCTCGGAGATCGTAAGCATCCTTCTGGACAATGCGGTCAAGTACTGTGATGAGAAGGGGACGATCACCGCCCGTCTTGAGAAACATAAAAAGGGCGTGATCCTCTCTGTCTCTAATCCGTATCAGGAGGGAGCGTCAGAGGACTATGAGCGCTTTTTTGAGCGATTCTACCGCGGAGATACCTCGCACAACAGCAAAAGGTCCGGCTATGGCATCGGCCTTGCCATGGCGCGCGACATGGCAAGGCTCATGAAGGGAAGCCTTGCTGTGTCATACAAGGATGGGGTCATCACCTTTAGCTTGAGCCTGTAGGGCTTTGGAGAGACTCCGCCTCTGAGGTAGCCCGGATCTTGGCTCCTTCCATCCAAAAAAGCCTCGCCGCAGAGGGTGCCAGTCAGGGATTTTTATCCTTTGAAAAAATGGTTAAAAAGCTTTTGCGCATAAAAAATGGATGCCCATCATGAGCATCCATTTTTTATGCATGTATATGGGGTGGCCAATTGGCTGGAGAGGGAGTTTACCGCTTCCGCTTCGTGCCCGAAGAGCCTTTTAAGCGATGCAAGATTCGCAATACGATCTGAATTTACCAACTGAGGAGCACCACCATCGCATCTTCAAATCCCTGATCCGCGGCTTTCTGAAACCACTCCCGTGCTTTCTCATCGGATTGTTCAACGCCAGTACCCCAGAAATACATATCCCCTAAATTGTACTGTGCGACAGCAAGTCCCTGATCCGCGGCTTTCAGAAACCACTCCACTGCTTTCTTATAGGATTGTTCAACGCCACGACCATCACAATACATAAACCCTAAATTGTTCTGTGCATCAGCAAGTCCCTGATCCGCGGCTTTCAGAAACCACTCCACTGCTTTCTCATAGGATCGTTCAACGCCACAACCATTTTTATACATAAACCCTAAATTGTTCTGTGCCCTAGCAAATCCCTGCTCCGCAGCTTTCAGAACCCACTCCACTGCTTTCTCATAGGATCGTTCAACGCCACGACCATTTTTATACATACCCCCTAAATTGTTCTGTGCCCTAGCAAATCCCTGCTCCGCCGCTTTCTGATACCACTTCACTGCTTTCTCATCGGATTGTTCAACACCAGTACCTTTGTCATACATACACCCTAAACTGTACTGTGCCCTAGCAAGTCCCTGTTCCGCGGCTTTCAGATACCACTTCGCTGCTTTCTCATAGGATTGTTCAACGACAGTACCTTTGTCATACATACACCCTAAACTGTACTGCGCCCTAGCAAATCCCTGCTCCGCCGCTTTCTGTAACCATTCCAGTGCTTTCTCATAGGATTGTTCAACGCTAGTACCTTTGTCATACATACACCCTAAATTGCGTTGCGCCCTAGCAAGTCCCTGTTCCGCCGCTTTCTGAAACCACTCCAGTGCTTTCTCATCGGATTGCTCAACGCCAGTACCATTTCCATACATAGTCCCTAAATTGCACTGTGCATCAGCATCTCCCTGATCCGCCGCTTTCTGATACCACTCCCGTGCTTTCTCATCGGAGCGTTCAACGCCATGACCATATTCATACATAAGCCCTAAATTGTACTGTGCACGAGCATATCCCTGTTCCGCGGCTTTCTGAACCCACTCCGCTGCTTTCTCAAAGGATTGTTCAACGCCATGACCATATTCATACATAACCCCTAAAAGGCACTGTGCAATAGCCAGTCCCTGCTCCGCAGCTTTCAGATACCACTCCGCTGCTTTCTCAAAGGATTGTTTAACGCTCCTACCATTTTCATACATAAGCCCTAAATTGTACTGTGCATTAGCATATCCCTGCTCCGCAGCTTTCAGATACCACTCCGCTGCTTTCTCATAGGATTGTTCAACGCCATGACCATCATGATACATCTCCCCTAAATTGTACTGTGCCCAAGCATTTCCCTGTTCGGCAGCTTTCTGAAACCACTCCACTGCTTTCTCATAGGATTTTTCAACGCCATCACCATATTTATACATAAACCCTAAAACGCACTGTGCATCAGCAAGTCCCTGCTCCGCGGCTTTCAGAAACCACTCCACTGCTTTCTCATCGGATTGTTCAACGCCAAGACCATTTTTATACATAAGCCCTAAATTGCACTGCGCATCAGCAAATCCCTGCTCCGCCGCTTTCTGCAACCATTCCAGTGCTTTCTCATCGGATTGTTCAACGCCAAGACCATTTTTATACATAAGCCCTAAATTGAACTGCGCCCTAGCAAATCCCTGTTCTGCCGCTTTCAGATACCACTCCACTGCTTTCTCATTGGATTCTTCAACGCCAGTACCATCTTCATACATAAGCCCTAAATTGCACTGCGCATCAGCAAATCCCTGCTCCGCGGCTTTCAGAACCCACTCCACTGCTTTCTCATAGGATCGTTCAACGCCACGACCATTTTTATACATAAGCCCTAAATTGCACTGCGCATCAGCAAATCCCTGCTCCGCCGCTTTCAGAAACCACTCCGCTGCTTTCTCGTAGGATTGTTCAACGCCAGTACCTTTGTCATACATACACCCTAAACTGTACTGTGCCCTAGCAAGTCCCTGCTCCGCCGCTTTCTGCAACCATTCCAGTGCTTTCTCATACATACACCCTAAATTGCGTTGCGCCATAGCAAGTCCCTGTTCCGCCGCTTTCAGAAACCACTCCGCTGCTTTCACATCGGATTGTTCAACGCCAGTACCATTTCCATACATAGCCACTAAATTGCACTGTGCCCTAGCATATCCCTGCTTCGCAGCTTTCAGATACCACTCCACTGCTTTCTCATAGGATTGTTCAACGCCATGACCTTTTTCATACATAACCCCTAAATCGTTCTGTGCACTAGCATATCCCTGCTCCGCGGCTTTCAGATACCACTCCACTGCTTTCTCATAGGATTGTTCAACGCCACGACCATAAAAATACATATCCCCTAAATTGTACTGTGCCCTAGCAAATCCCTGTTCCGCGGCTTTCAGATACCACTCCACTGCTTTCTCATAGGATTGTTCAACGCCAGTACCATTATCATACATAACCCCTAAATTGCACTGCGCACTAGCAAGTCCCTGCCGCGCGGCTTTCAGAAACCACTCCGCTGCTTTCTCATCGGATTGTTCAACGCCAGTACCATTATCATACATAACCCCTAAATTGTTCTGCGCACTAGCAAGTCCCTGTTCCGCCGCTTCCAGAAACCACTCCGCTGCTTTCTTATCGGATTTTTTAACGCCACGACCTTTTGCATACATAAGCCCTAAATCGTACTGTGCATCAGCAAATCCCCGTTCCGCCGCTTCCAGAAACCACTCCGCTGCTTTCTCATAGGATTGTGCAACGCCACGACCATCTTCATACATAAGCCCTAAATTGTACTGTGCATCAGCAAATCCCCGTTCCGCGGCTTTCAGATACCACTCCCGTGCTTTCTCATAGGATCGTTCAACGCCAGTACCATTTTTATACATAAGCCCTAACTTGCACTGCGCCTCAGCAAGTCCCTGTTTCGCCGCCTTCTGAAACCACTCCACTGCTTTCTCATAGGATTGTTCAACGCCATGACCAGTATAATACATATCCCCTAAATGATAATACATATCCCCTAAATTGCACTGTGCAACAGCAAGTCCCTGCTCCGCGGCTTTCAGAACCCACTCCGCTGCTTTCTCATAGGATTGTTCAACGCCAGTACCATCTTCATACATAATCCCTAAATTGTACTGTGCCCAATCATATCCCTGCTCCGCGGCTTTCTGATACCACTCCACTGCTTTTTCATCGGATTGTTCAACGCCAGTACCATGTTCATACATAATCGCTAAACGGTTCTGCGCCCTAGCATCTCCCTGCTCCGCGGCTTTCAGATACCATCCCGCTGCTTTCTCATCGGATTGTTCAACGCCAGTACCATTTCGATACATAATCCCTAACTTGCACTGTGCATCAGCAAATCCCTGTTCCGCCGCTTTCAGATACCATCCCGCTGCTTTCTCATCGGATTGTTCAACGCCAGTACCATCTTCATACATAATCCCTAACTTGCACTGTGCATCAGCAAATCCCTGTTCCGCCGCTTTCAGATACCATTCCGCTGCTTTCTCATCGGATCGTTTAACGCCAGTACCATTTCGATACATACGCCCTAAATCGTACTGCGCACGAGCAAGTCCCTGTTCCGCGGCTTTCTGAACCCACTTCACTGCGTCAAAGGTATCTACTGCAGTACCATAGCCTTCCCTGTATCCCCAAGCTGCGTTGGTTTGGGCGAAAGCATCTCCCTCATTTGCCAATTCAAGTATGTTGTCTTTTGTGTTCTTCCGAATTTCATCTTGTTCAGGAGATCCATCTGGTAAAGAAGCGGCAACATCATAACCTGCCACTGGATAACCGGCTTCATATGACTTTTTAAAATAGGCAATCGCCTTTTGTTCATTTATAGGTTGAACGCCATATCCTTGCGAAAAATAGGCAGCCATCATATAAAGGGCGATTGCGTTTCCTTCATCGGCGGCTTTCCGAATCTGTTCATACGCTTTTTTAGTATGATCCGTAAGGAATAGGGGTATCAGACCTTTATCATCTTTACACTGCAATAGCCCTTCTGCCGTCGATTCAGACAGGTTGTACAAGAGGTCAAGCATGAAATCGTAAGCGCCAACATGAGTATTAAGATTTACATTCGCCTGCTGCCTCATGTAGTCTTTCGCTAAGTCACCCCGAATTTCATCAGCTCCCATAGCAACGCCATGGCTTTTATAATTAGCTGCCATAACATCAACCACATAACGCTCTTTATCCGCTAAGGTATTTAATTTTTCAAGAGTCCCCATGGAAATGAGATAGGATGGATCGGAGATTGGTTTGATTCCGTTATGATTGAGCAGCTTTTCCTGCAGTACAAGTGTATCCGCGATCGTCTTTAACGTATCAAAGATATTTATCTCTTTTTTCGGCGCCATGCCAATCTGCCCCATGGCCGCCTTTAAAAGAAGAAGATCGGATGTAGTCCAATTGCCACCAGTCAAATCATAGAAATCTCTGGCAAGGCATACAATCTTTCCCGCATCATCCAAGTCGCTATATTCTACGCCATTCAACTTAAGGTATTCGACAGAGGCTTGCCAGTTAAGCAGTTTCACATTCCATTCTACCTTATCCATTCTTAAACTAAGGCTGATCATATCCCCACGGGTTTTAAGGATAAATTTTCCAAGAATTACGAACTGCTCCTTGAATTTTTCATTGACCGCGTCAATAGAAGCATTGAGTTTATTGTTTACTGCCGTAAGCAGGTCAACAGTCATAAGATTTTGTTCGGCCAGCTTCTGCATCGTCACCTGAGAAGCATACTGAGCGGCCTTCATATTGCCATTGATCTTATCCTGAAGCCTTTTATTGCGGTCTGTGATTCCGCCAATGAGCCGGATGAAAAAGCCTTTGCTTGCCAGTGCATGCGATGCATCATCAGCTGCCGTAAGAGCCGACGTACATTCAAAGACAAGACGATTGATTTCTTGACGATTATTCTTGTGGGCGGCGATCACATGATCGATCTGTTTCTCCAGCTCTGTCTGTTCGTCTATGGTGAAAACTTCATTGCCGTCAACGATGGCTAATTGATTATGATTCATGCTCTGTCTCCTCCATTAAAGCTGAAAGGTCTTCCTCAAGCTGTTTCATTTCCTTGTTGTAAGCTTTTTCATGTTGCACATGATTTCGTTCACTGTTCTTCATATTCATGAGCAAAGCTTCTTTTTTTATACATAGGCCCTAACCATTTCTGTGCACTAGCAAGTCCCTGCTCCGCTGTTTTCAGATTAAGCGATGTAAGATTCGCAATACGATCTGAATTTACCACCTGTCATTAAGCCTATTAAGCCCATCGAGCGCCTCTATCGCATCAACAAGTCCCTGTTCCGCAGCTTTCTGATACCACTCCGCAGCTTTCTCATAGTCATAATCATCGCCATCATCATAATAATAGTCTTCATACATAAGCCCTAACTTGTACTGTGCATCAGCAAGTCCCTGTTCCGCAGCTTCCAGAAACCACTCCTCAGCTTTCGGATACCACTCCTCTGCTTCCTCATCGGATTCTTCAACGCCAAGACCATTATCATACATAACCCCTAAATCGTACTGCGCCCTAGCAAGTCCCTGTTCCGCGGCTTTCAGATACCACTCCGCTGCTTTCTCATCGGATGGTTCAACGCCAGTACCATTTCGATACATACGCCCTAAATCGTACTGCGCCCTAGCAAGTCCCTGCTTTGCAGCTTTCAGAACCCACTTCACTGCTTCCAAGTCATCTACTGCAGTACCATAGCCTTCCCTGTATCCCCAGGCTGCGTTGGTTTGAGCGAAAGCATCTCCCTCATTTGCCAATTCAAGTATGTTGTCTTTTGTGTTCTTCCGAATTTCATCTTGCTCAGGAGATCCATCTGGTAAAGAAGCGGCCACATCATAACCTGCCACTGCATAACCGGCTTCATAGGACTTTTTTAAATATTCAATCCTCTTTTGTTTATTTATAGGTCGAACGCCATATCCTTGTGAAAAATATTCAGCCATCATATAAAGGGCGATTGCGTTTCCTTCATCGGCAGCTTCCCGAATCTGTTCATACGCTTTTTCAGTATGATCCGTAAGGAATAGTTTCATCAGACCTTTATCATCTTTACACTGCAATAATCCTTCTGCCGTCGATTCAGACAGGTTGTACAAGAGGTCAAGCATGAAATCGTAAGCGCCAACATTGGTATTAAGATTTACATTCGCCTGCTGCCTCATGTAGCCTTTCGCTAAGTCACCCCGAATTTCATCAGCTCCCATAGCAACGCCATGGCTTTTATAATTAGCTGCCACACCATCAACCATATAACGATCTTTATCCGCTAAGGCATTTAATTTTTCAAGGGTCCCCATGGAAATGAGATAGGATGGATCGGAGATGGGTTTGATTCCGTTATGATTGAGCAGCTTTTCCTGCAGTACAAGTGTATCCGCGATCGTCTTTAACGTATCAAAGAT
>OIYF01000236.1_pt1 | contig 24684 bp, 25 predicted proteins | sample 1587971 | NCBI WGS metagenome assembly OIYF01 (sample SAMN03283248) | human gut metagenome | biome: human-associated habitat; material: feces | host: Homo sapiens | place: Peru | collected 2012 | reverse complement strand
CTTTGCATATTGCAAAATACAGAAACGAGCAGAAGTCCGCTCGTTTCCATATTGTTACCTATATAATATAGGCAAACACCCAACTTCTTGATTTTCAATCAAAGTCCAATTTAGAGCGAGTTAGGATTTTTAACTTCCGTTAGCGTCAATTTGGTGGACATAAAGCGAAAGCCTGTCGATAGTGAAGATTGTTCACTGCCGACAGGCTTGTCTATATTTCTGTCATTAAAGTTTATACTCCGTTATAGTTATCCCATCTCCATTTCAAGAAATCACGGTTGATTTGGTCTGGGATAAATATTTTTGGTGGAATGGATGCGCCATGGAATAAATTTCATACTTTTGCATGCAGGAAACATAATCTATTGTACTGAACTTTCCTTACCAACAGCTTTTTGCCATTGGCGATATAGATGCCTTTGTCAAAACCTTCCACATTTGCGGCACCAGCCTTCACCTGCCTCCCGTCAATGGTATAGACATTGACGGGAGGTATGGTCTCAACATCCTTTACTGGTTGATGGCTGTCGTCGTATCCACGTAATACTTCTTAAAGAACGCCATATACTTGCTGCCCCAATCGGCTGGTGTGGCATGCCCCAAGAACGGATTGATGATATACACCTTGTCCTCTGCATTCACCTTGTCGAGCAAGTTGAACGGAGCAAGATTGGTACGTGTCGGGTCTGTAGTGTCCTGCAAGCTGAAGCAAGAGATGACAGGGCACGTCACGTGCTCAGAGAAGTTCATAACATCGAAGTACGAGTTGAACTCGTTCATCTGCTCCGTTGTCATACCGAGTTTTTCGGCTGCAGCCAAGAAGTTGGCACGAGGCCAGTTTACTATCTTCATGCCTTCCTCAAAGTCTGCATGACCAGTGATGGAAGGAGCGATGGCTCTGAAAGCTCCAGACAAGCCCTCTGCCACATAAGTGAAGCAACCACCCTGGCTGCCACCGGCAGCATAAAGATTATTGGCATCCACCTTCTCACGAGTCTTCACGAAGTCGATGGCTCTCACACAGTCAAGATAAGCTCCGCGATAATAATGCTTCTCCTTGTCGCCCCAACCGTATGAGTAATAGTCGGTCTTGCCGTTCTCATCACGGCCATATACGTTGTCCTCAAGGTTCGGTTCACGATTGTTGAGCATCTGTCCGCGTGTGGAGAGTATGAACTCGCAATATTCAGGATTGTCATCTGCTCCAACACACCATGGTGTGCCGCTACCGCCATCCGTGCCCTGATAATGGATGATTGTCGGATACTTGCCCTCAGCCGTCGGCTCTGCGTAATAACCACGGATGGTTACGGGACTTCCGCCCTTGCTGTCAGCTACTGACTTCATCGTCACAAGATAAATCTTGCGCTTGTCCGAACTCTTGTCGGTCAGTTCCTCCATCTGGATGTCAGCGTCAGTAGCTGCCAGCTCGTCGAGTCCTTCCTGCCAATAGCTCCAGAAGTCGTTCGGAGTGGTGGCCTTAATAGGCACATTCTTAGGATCATAACCGATATTGTATGAGCAGACGTCGTTATGGTCAACGTTGGCTGTAAGATTGTAGAATCCCGGCTCTTTAAGGCCGTCGAACACCAAGTCAACGTGCTTTGTCTCGCCGGCAGCCAGCGTCACATCCTGCGAATAGGTCTGATAGATGCTGTGTGTCTGCGTATCGTCATCCACCATATCCCTCATCAGCGTCACTTTGTAAGGCACGGTCACTTCCATGCTCTCGATGTTGGTAATGGTCATGCCGAGCTTTGGTGTCTCATCGCCTTCCCAAGCCTTAATGTCAGCATCATCATTCTGGGCAATGATGCTGTATTCCTTCTCCGGTGCCACCAGATCGATGCTGTTAAGAGTATATCCGATGCCGCTCACACGAAGTCCTTTCTCCTTGATGGCAGTCAGCCATTCGTCTGTCAAGGTGTACTCAAAGTAGCTACCGCCCGTAAACTTGGCAGTCTGCAAGTCGGTAAGAGATGTCCAGTTGGCAAGTATCTTACCCTGAGCCGTACCGAATCCGAGACCTGAATAGCTCATGCGGAGCTTATCGCCTGCCTTGGCATCAGCCAACTTATCGGCGAGGTCAGCAGCATTCACGAAAACAGAGTTGTTGCTTCCTTGCGTCCAGCTGATCACCTCTGAACCAGTCCAGATATTGGTAAAGGCATTGCCCTTGTTGGCAGAATCGCCCTTCACCACCTTGTGCTTGATGTCTACGCTTGAGAGATCATAACCTACTCCCTTGATGATGAGACCCTTGTCCTTCAGTTCGGCGAGCATATCCTCGGTTATCACCCACTTGAGCTCGCAAGGAGCGCTTTCAACGACCTTAGCACTCTCTGCTCCCGGCATCGCTGCCCAGCTGCTAGTGTTAAGCATCACCTGACCACAAGAGGCAGAGATTTGCGATACGTATACCGAGAGGATATTGCCCACCTCGGCATCATTGAAATCAGAAGACGGGATGTTGAGCCAGTTGCTCCAGTTGGCATCCATCTCTTGGGTTCCGCTCCAGACGTTTGTCTTCACCTCAACGGTCCCCGCTCTCATCCCTATAAATAAAAGCAAGGAGATGAGTAAAAAGAAAAACCTTCTCATGTGTTTTACGTTGTTTTGGTTTTTAGTTGTTAATTGTTCACGGACGCAAAGATAGGACAATTCGCATAAACCGCTGGTCTCAAATGATTTTGAGGCTTTCCCAAATGAGGAAATACACATTTGGGAACATAAAATACACAAACGGGAAGCTGTTTCTTTAAGATTTTCCACCTTTAGGATTTGGCAAATCCAAATAATCTCACTTTCTTTGCAATATGAACAAGACAAAATGCCTTATCGCCATCATAGCTTTATTGTTGTCAGCCACCCTTTCAAAGGCGCAATACTGTTTTCGCTCCATCGACATCCAGTCCGGATTGAGCGACAATTACGTGCGCTCCATTCTGAAAGACCAGCAAGGCTATATGTGGTTCGGCACTCTGAACGGCCTTTCCAGATACGACGGATTCTGCAACCGCACCTATACGCTCACCCAGAAGGACGGCAGGAAGAACGTCAACATCCTACGGGTGGCGCAGGACAAGGCAGCGCAGATATGGGTAACCACTTACGACGGTCATATCTTCTGCTACAATCCCGAGAAAGACTGTATGACGGACAATGCCTACGACCTGCTCGCCAGACTGGGCATAAAGCCCGCCTCCCACAAATCTTCAAAGACAGCAGCCGGCAAAGTGATCGTCGACCATGACAAGAATCTATGGTATCTCTCCGGCAACACCTTATATTATTATATGTACGACGAGCACCGTCTGCTACAGATGAGCCTCGCCGAACCACCTACGTCTGTATCTTGTCGTGACGGCATCGCATACGCTCTGACCGGAAAGGGAAGCATCTATCGTCTTAATATGAGACAGAAGAACGCCTTCCTTCTCGCCGCCTACCCTGCGCAAGCCAAGGCAAAGGACCTGAAGATTTATCAGGACATCCAAGGCAACGTCTGGATATACGACCTTTATGTACATGGTCTGTACCGTCTGCCTCTCGGCAATACATCAGAAAATAGAAAACGGGAGAAAGTAACGTCACAGACAACTCTGGAAAAGGTTTGTGACGAAAACGTCTGTACTCTGGCAGAAGACAGACAAGGCAACCTATGGATAGGCACCAACAGCTCCGGCATCATCATCAGACATACCAATGGCAACATTACGCGAATAACAAGAAACGAGAACAGTCTCTATCCGCTTACCAGCAACCATATCTACACCATACTTATCGACGATGAGAACATGGCTTGGATAGGCACGTCGAAGGTGGGCGTAGCCTTTACCAACCTCAACAACACATGCATCTCCGTCATCCAAACCCCATTGAATGAGGACATCGGCTTCATGTGCCAAGACGGTACGGGCAAGCTATGGATAGGCTATGACGGCAACGGACTTTACTGCGAAGCCACGGGCAAACTTTACCAAGCCGGCAACAGTACGCTCAAGAACAATCAGGTGATAGGTGGCATACTGGCAAACGACAAGAACATCTATCTGGGTACGTACGGAGGAGGCGTCTATCAGCTTACACCCGATGCCCAGATACATCCTCTTTGGCAAGAACATACGCCAATGAAATATGCCCGACGCGTGATAAAGGACAAGAAAGGATGGTTCTGGATAGGAGGAATGATTAACGGATTGTGCTGCATCACACCTCAAGGCATATACAAGAACTACACCTTCCACAACTCCTGCTTGCGCACCAATGCCATCACAGACCTGACATACAGCAAGGAAGAAGACATGATGCTCGTAGCCACCAGTACAGGCCTGTATCAGCTCGATGCCAAGAGACAGCCGAAAGACGTTCCGGCAAAGGAGTTGCATACCGCATGCATCAATGTCGTATTCGTTGACTGCAGAAAGCTGAGATGGGTTTGCACCAACGAAGAAGTGAGGGTGTACGATGCCCATTTCCGACTGCTCAAGACCTTTGACAAGGACGAAGAACTTAACAACGCGCTTGCCATTACGAGCGACCAGCAAGGCGGTATTTGGATAACCACGAGCAAAGCTCTCTTTAATGTAAGGGTGGTCAAGAACGAGAAAGGCTTCTATGCTTTCCATTTCAGAAAGCTGGTGGACAGAGACGGTCTGGGTGACATCACCTTCTGCAAGAAAGCCATTTACTGCGCCGACAATGGGGACATTCTGGCGGGAGGAAGCGGCAAATACGTACGCCTTACCCCTTCGCTTCTGGGAGAGAGTGTCAAGACCAGGCATGTGGTGTTCACCGAATTGCGCATCAACGACGAAGTGATGGTCTTCCCTTCCGACATGTCTGAGAATCTGGAATTAAAGCATAACGACGAAGTAAAGCTGTTCGTATCGACACTGGATTATACACATGCAGCCCCTTTCAATTTCGCTTACCGTATGGACGACGAGGAAGAATGGAAGGTTTCTGACGGCAACTGCATTATGCTCGGAAAGCCATCCTTCGGAAAACACACTCTGCATGTGAAAGCCCTTGATGGTAATGACGACACGACAGCTGCTCTCACATTCTGCGTCCTGCCCCCATCATGGCTGTCAGGAAAAGCATTCACGCTCTATGCCCTTATCCTTCTGCTTATCTTCTGGCAAGTAAGGAAAAGAACGAACATCAGAAAAAAGGCAGACCCTTCACCATCTGCCCCAAAAACTTCTGTGGCGCAGGACAACGGGGAAGAGAAAGAGCCTGATGTTCAGAGAAAACAGGAAGATGCATGGATAGCCAGAGCCACAGCCATCATTGAGCAACACCTGACGGAATCAGAGTTCAGCGTTGAGAACTTCAGCGAAGAAATGAACCTGAGCAGAAGTGCACTCTACAAGAAACTGATGGCTACGACCGACAAGTCGCCGCTGGAGTTTATGCGAGCCATACGCCTAAAGCACGGCCTTGCCTATCTTCAGAACAGCGACCTCTCCATCTCAGAGATAGCCTACAACATAGGCTTGTCGCCAAAACAATTCGCCAAGTTATTCAAGGAAGAATACGGCTGTCTGCCATCACAATACAAGAAGGAAAGTCGATGATGCCAAGAGCAGACGGCATCATCGACGGTTTTAGATATTGCTAAAAGATTTTATTTTCTGATTACCAGACTGTTATTGTCCAACTCAACATGATGGGCAAAAGAAATGGCGGTACCGTCGAATACTGCCGACATGTCAATGTCACGGCGCACCAGCTCGTCAATAAGAGCCTTGTCGTGGGCTGCACGCACGGAGTTGAAGCCACGGTTGCCAACCTGACTATTGAATGATTCAACAAGTGAAGTGAGTGTACTGGCTGCGAAACGCGCAGCGAAATCGTTGTAAAATGAATTGTTCATAAAGACTAATTTTTAATTATTCTTTGTACATTTGTCACATTAATATATATTCATTAATAACCTATGCTATCTACACTCAAAAGATATTTTGGATATGATTCCTTTCGCCCTCTACAAGAGAACATAATACGCCATATACTTAGCAACAAAGACTGCTTGGTATTGATGCCTACTGGCGGAGGAAAGAGTATCTGCTATCAGATACCTGCTTTGATGATGCCTGGTACGGCTATAGTAGTTTCACCTCTTATATCCTTGATGAAAGACCAAGTTGAGAGTCTGCGTGCAAACGGCATAGCAGCAGCTGCTCTAAATAGTAATGCATCTGAAGCTGATAATCATGTTATAGCAGAACGTGCATATAGAGGTGAATATAAATTGTTATATGTGTCGCCTGAGAAACTATTATCAGAGATTCAATATGGTATATTCAGTAACTCTCATGGAACAGAACCAGCAGGTTCTCTCAAAGTTAGTATGTTTGCTATAGATGAGGCTCATTGTATTTCTCAATGGGGACATGACTTTAGACCGGAATATACTCAGCTTGGTAAGCTAAAAGAATTGTTTCCTAATGTGCCTGTTGCGGCATTTACTGCAACAGCTGATAAAATAACTAAAGAGGATATAATACAGCAACTCCGTTTAGATAAAGATGAAACAGGAGAAGTGAAAATCTTTATCTCATCTTTCGATCGTCCAAACTTGTCGTTAGATGTTCGTCGTGGCTATTCTGCAAAAGATAAGTTACGCTTTCTGCTTTCGTTGATTGCTCGTCATCATAACGAGAGTGGCATTATATATTGCATGAGCAGGAAAACTACAGAGATGGTGGCTGAGAAACTTCAAGAAAAAGGTATTCGTGCCAAGGCTTATCATGCTGGACTTTCTGCGAAGGAGCGAGACGATGTGCAAGAAGCATATATTAACGACGAAATAGATGTGGTGTGCGCAACGGTTGCTTTTGGTATGGGTATTGACAAGAGTAATGTGCGCTTTGTTGTTCATTACAATCTGCCGAAAAGTATAGAGAGCTATTATCAAGAGATAGGACGTGGAGGACGTGACGGACTTCCTTGCGAGACTATTCTGTTTTATCAAGTAGGTGATCTTATAACGCTTAGAAAGTTTGCAGAAGAAAGTGGTCAGCAGAATATCAATAATGAAAAGTTGGATCGTATGCAGGAGTATGCGGAGAGTCAAGTGTGTCGACGCAGAATTCTGCTCAATTATTTCGGCGAAACAATGGACCATGATTGCGACAACTGTGATGTTTGCAAAAATCCTCCTCATAGATTTGACGGAACAATACTTGTACAAAAGGCTCTTTCCGCTATCATGCGCACTAAACAACAAGTAGGATTTAAACTGCTAATAGACATTCTTCGTGGTGCTTCCAATCAAGAGGTTTATCAGAAAGGTTACCACTTGATTAAGACTTACGGATGTGGTCGCGATGTTATATTTAAAGATTGGCAAGATTATCTCTTACAAATGCTTCATTTGGGTTATATAGAAATAGATTATAAGGATAATTCTCATATCAAAATTACATCCCAAGGTGAGGATGTTTTGTATAAACGCAAACAGGCGCAGTTGGCAATTATTAATCGTGAAGATTTTACAGTAAAGGGTAGGAAACAAAAAGAACGTCAACAATTACATTTTGAAGAACAGCAAACAGGAATGACAGAAGATAAAACTCTTTTTGAAAATCTACGTCAGTTGCGCTTGAAGATTGCATCCGAAAGAAGTGTTCCTCCTTATGTTATCTTTAGCGATAAAACTTTGCACCAGCTTGCTATCGTACAACCAATAACATATATTGCGTTTGGTTCTATATCTGGTGTAGGCACTCATAAGCTTAAAAGTCTTGGAACTATGTTTGTTAAGGCCATTAGAGAATATAAAGGACTCTCAACGAACGAAACAGAAAAATGGAATGATAGAATTATCAACAAAGACATTAAAATTAAAGAGTCTGTCACTACTCCTAAAGCAAAAAAGTCAGTAAGAGACTTTGTCACCTGACTTCGTCATCGTGTCACCCAAAAATCTTCATCAAATAGTTTAGCTATTTTTTGATGTCTTGCCATCAGCATTGTTTGGGTGTAAACCTCCTTGTTCAGAGGTAGCTTAATTTGTATGGTTGTGATTGTCTTTGCCAATGCAAGCACCTTGTCTACGCTCATCTTAATCTCTGAGACTTTCAGCATACGCTCCAGTTCCTTGTAGACTTTCAAAGCCACAAAGCAGATACATATATGAGCTTCAATACGTTTGCGCGTAGAAACATGGGGCGTATCTCTATCTTTGATTTTGCTATACGGAAAGCCCGTTCTACGTGCCAAAGGTTGTGATATGCTGTGTATACATCCTGTATTGGTATATCCGTATTGGTGAGATATCCTTTTAGGCCGTCCCATTTGGAGTCATCAGCTACACGATCATAGTTAATGGCGACTTTCACCTCACCATCCATGGATAAAAACTTATTGTAACCTCTTTTGTTGATGTTGCCTTTAGTGAGCGCAACATGCTTGTAAGCCTTTTTCAACCTGCGTATTCCCTTCTCTCGGTTATAGGCATCTTTCTTTGCACGGTCATCTGTATAGCCAACCAGGAGACGACGTCCGCATCCTTTGTCATATTCTACCATCTGGCAGTCGCGCTTGGGCTGTTCCAATATCCAGTTCTTGACTTCTTGACTTTCATTCTTTATCTTCGCACCTATTATATACTTGTAGCCGTGCGCCTCAAGTTCCGCTATATTGGCATTGTTCATCAGACCGGAGTCTGCCACAACAACGAAGTTTTCCAAACCGTATTTGCTTACAAACTCGTTTATCGTCGGCAGCATCGTGTGGCCTTCATATTTGTTGCCCTCATGGATGCAATAGGCAAGCGGATAGCCGCCCAAACTTACAAGCTTGCGGAACACTTCATCGTCAATACGATTGAAACCAATCCTGTCAAATGTGCGGTCCAATATCAAGTCGCATCCGTTGAGAAGGATATTGCTGACGTTGGACAGAACACGGCGGACTTCTTCTCGTTCACGGTCACACGCTTCACGCTCCTCACCATACAAATCGAGTTGTGGATGGCGTCTGACTTCTTCCTTGGAAATCCATTCTTTTGCTTCTTTGTGTTGTCGGTTTTTGTGTAAATAAGAACGTTCAGAAAAATAATCCTTCACAGTAATAATCAATAAAACTGATATATTATCTGTGAAGGATTCATTATTAACAAACTACTTGATGACCTGTTTCATGGTCTTTACTGTACCGTCGGCAAGTTTCATCTTGGCGATGAAAATTCCATTGTGTGGCGACTGTACCTTGCGACCACTCATGTCCATATATTCAATATCCACTACATCCTTGTCCGTGTTGCGTATGCTGTTGATGCCGTTAGTGATGTTTCCTTCAGCATCGATGCTGACAAGTGGTGAGAAATATTTAGTGCCGTTGTCCAGCAGGAAGCTCTGTACGCCAGCCTTCTTCGCCTCCTTGTTGTAGAAATAGATAGTACGCTGGTTGCTTACTGCACAGATGTCATATTGGTCGTAGTAAGAATACGGAACATCTGTATATTCCTTATCCAGCTTTATATATTCAGCAGGAGTAAAGGTATATATTTCATCGTCGAAATAGATGTTATAGTAAAGCTTCTCCGGATCAAGAGTTTCCTCCTTGTCTGTTGTCATTCCAAGGTCAAAGCGCATCATTCCGTACATTGTATTCTCATCATAAGGTGTGAAGATCAGATTCTGAGGAGCTGATGGAGCACCTACAACAATCTTGTAAACCTTGAACTTTGGCGTGTCATAAACATACAATGGGTTCTCTGCGTTTACTCCGGTATTTACAGCCATCACCTTTTCGCCGCTCATGCTGTTATCCTCTTCGTTCAGGTCGAGTACAATCTCCTTGGCGAAAATGTATTTTGTATAGTCGTAATAGTCACCGTGAACCAATTCCTTGTCCATTGCCGTAAAGAAGCTATGGTATGTTCCCGTCTCGTCGAATCCGAAATACTGCTTCGTAGGGAATGTGACTTTTTTCCCGTCAGCGCTCTTCTTTCCTTTTATCCATGAGTCAGGAAGCGTAGGCGACAGACCGCCGATAAGCACGTCATCCCCCTCGAAAGCAACCTTTAGCTTTCTTGTATCAGTAGCACCGGTATAGTCGGTGAAGAGCATCTGGTAGTCAACAGCCGTGCTCTCGTCTGCCGGTTTATATATAGGAGTGTTAACCTTATAGTATACTGTGTTCTTGTCACCATAGCCATACCATACGCCATTCTCGTCACCAAGTCCCAAGAAATATCCGTCAACCATGAAGAGAGAGTCGTTGCGGTGTACAAACTTCACATCCTGATTCTCGGCAGGCACATAGGTAGTGGTGCTGTGGTCGGTGTCCTGAAGCTTCATGTTCCAGAGGTAGCCATACTTCGTGTATGTTTCACCATCCTCATTCTTAGCCTCTTTCATTTGCATAAGCTGGGGCATGTGGAATACAACGGTGTCACCCTCAATGGTGTTTCCTTTTATCCATGCGTCCAAGCTGAGTGTCGTCAAAGGGCTTTTGATGTATACCTCGCCATTATTTCCAAACACGGCGTCAGTTCCGGTTGCATCAACATCGCGCTGATACAGCTGGCTGTAGTATACATAATAAGAATCATGTGCATAGGTGTAAAGATTCTTTTCAAGTGTTCCCTCTGGCTGATCTTTAATAATGTTGGTAGGTAGATCTGTTCCATCAACTGTTCTTTGTGCCATTGCAGGTACTGCAAACATTGCTGCAATGATAACTGAAGTAAATTTTTCCATACGCTAAGTGTATTAGTTATTATGCCGCAAAGGTATACAAAATGATATTAAATGAAAATATTTTATACATAAAAATAAGTTGATGGTAGAAAATATTGTATTTGTGTCAGATATTTCGCATCATTGCTTTCATTACACCTTAATATATGTATGTGGGGAAGAGAAACAGCAAGAAGGACAACAAGGAAAGCACCCTAAAAAGGAAAGTTACCGACTTTCTATAGGAAATTTACGTAATTTCTATGCGAAAGTTACCGACTTTCTTTTTATGATGAATATACTTGCATGCAATAAGTAGCCTTTTTGTTCTGTCTAACCCTATGGCTTTTGTGTCGAAACTATGTGACTTTCTACATAACTCTTAGGGAGGTTGTTTCAGTACTTACGGGAGATTACTCCAGTACTTCCGTGAGATTACTGCAGTACTTACGTAAGAGTACTGGGAAAGGAGATAGGATTTTGTACTTCAAACTATGGCTTTTCCGTTATGCATTTGATAGCCCGAAATATCGGATGAAGCATATTTAGTAATGTTTAAAAAATAACTTCCGCAATTTTTCTGTTGCAGTTTATGTTTCGCTCAATTGCCAAAAACCTGACAAAAGAGCCATGTAAAGATGTTGTTTTTATATTCATGTGTAGCATGTATTTTATTACTTAACTTATTGATTATTAACTGTTTATATTCTGAAATCTGAAGGAAAATTCGTAACTTTATAACTGATTACCAGTCCGTTATGAAAGCCACGAAGATTCCAACAGATTATATTTTAAGCGACAAAGAAATGAAGTGTCTGAGAACATGCAACGAGCGCCAACGTCGTCAGTTTCTTGCAAGCAAGGCTGATTCTTTGGGCTATCATGGAGTGAACTATGTGTGCAATGCAGTTGGTGTTTGTCGTGACACGTTGTATCGTGGCAAGCATGAGCTTGAGACTGATGCTAATGACGCCTTTCCTGATGGACGTATTAGAGTTATTGGCGGTGGAAGAACTCCCACGTTGGAGAAACACCCAAAGTACCTTGACATTTTTGACAAGATTGCTTCCTTATATACTGCAGGCTTGCCACAAGACGAAAACGTAATTTGGCTAACCATATCTGTACTTCAACTTATCAAGTTGTTCGAGGAGCAAGGCATAAAGCTCCCATTTCGTATCCATCACGTTCTTTTACCAGCACAACGTCACCAGTAAACATTCTACTACCATTGCTGTCATCATAACCTGTGTCTATTCCTGCAAAGATAGAACGCAACGTATAGCCACGCCCTTCACAAGAATGTCCGAAATAGTCTTCTACAATGTCAGGATTATGGTCTTCTTCAAATTCTTCACTCTGTTGCCAAACATACAGACCGCCATCGTCCCAAAAGAAGAAGTCGCCAAAATCGGCATAACCGAATCTGTTCTTGTCAATAACATAGCGTATGCGCAGACGAGGACAATTCTTCTTAACTCCAAGTCCTATTTCGCCCTTATGCTTATTACATAGAAATGACAAGAGTTCCTCGTTAAGTACTCTCGGTATAAGTCCATAATAGAGTTTCTTTGATTCTTCCATAATAGTAGTATTATTAATTCAAATGCAAAGATACACATTAGGTGTCTCAATCTACGTTACAGGGTAAAAATTTCTTCATCACTTGACGCCAAGCAAGCAGCCCAGGTGGCTCAGACTCAGGATTGGATGGCTAACACTTGGACTAAATCTCATACATGACAGTACATCTCTCTCATAGCGTTTCTTGTTAATGTTCCGTTTGGAACAAAGCAAGGAACGCAGTCTTTGCTATTATCGTAGCTTTATTGGACTATAGTACGGCTCTAAAAATCAAATAATTCCTAACTTTTCAGAATAATTTGTTTGCTGAACCAAATAAAAATCGTATCTTTGCAACACTAGAATCCGCCACGCTTCCCATAGAACAGCGTACCAGGGCGGAACTTTTTGTTTAAATGTATTGGCGACATGTTAGCCTATGGAAAAGGTTGCACTCAAGACATGGATAAAGCCTTTTCATGGTATAGAGGAGCGGCTGAAGCCAACGAGACAACTGCCTGCTTTATCATGGGAGAGTTCTTCCGTATGAAAAATAAATACTTAGCAGCCTATTGGTATACAAAAGCGGCAAGAAGAGGTTATGATGCTGCAAGAGTAAGACTTCTTGCTGTACTATAGCTTCAGTGAATTTATGTTTAAACAAAAGAAAGACTTACAGATATGAGTATTTTTGATATTTTCAGAAAAAAGAAAAATAACTCGGTACAAATGGAGAAGCCCCTACTTGAATTTAAGAGTACAGCCGAAGCGATGAAAAAGCATATCATAATGTATATGCTTTTAGATCCAGAAACTTGTTTTTATCAGTGTAAAGGTCTGAAAGAAAAAGATGTTGTAGAATTCTTCTATAAAGACGAAAGACTATACACAATGGGAAATAGGAATATCTATGCGGCTTATATCTTTAGTTGGCTAATGATGGAGGTCAGAAAAAATCAAGACGACTTTGCAAGATTCTTTGAGATACTTGATCATGCTTGTATTGAATCCTACGCAGAAACTATGGTTATGGATGCACATGCACTATATGATGAAATCAAGTATTACTTTCATAATTTTCAATTAGGTAATTCTCCAGAACAAGTAAAAACAATTCTTGATTGGACATACATTGATATACGAGCTATGCATAAGTTCTTCTTGAAAACAGAAGATTTCTTAAGAGAACATCTCTTAAAGAATAAGTGCGATTTTAATAAGGAGGTGGCAGATTGTACAAGTATTAGTGATTTACAGCTAGCACTTTTAGCTTGGAAAAAGCCATAATTGATCGTCTTTTCAGAAACAGCGCATCGCCCATAGTTTTGCAGAAACTAAATTGCAAAACTATGGGCGATTTTCTTTACTTACACATTGCAGGCGTGAATGACCTACCGGGCTATCATGCCGCGGCAGCGTTCACTACAAAGAGCTGCGAGGTTTTTAAGGAGGCAGAGGAGATTTCACCGCGCCATGTGAACGATAAGGTTTGCTATAAGCGTGGCTCATGCCCATACATCCTAATCCTACAGCAGACACACGCAGTCCGCTCATTCCTAATGTACTGAATTTCATTATTTATCTTATTGTTATATTTTTGAATGCAAAGTTAATGCGGTCTATGCGAATACTTATTACCTAAAACACGGACTGTAATACACTTTTTGCATTATCAGAGTTGTTGGTAACCGAAGCCAACTCTAATTTCAAAGTGGTCGAACTCGACCCCTTTTTGAGAGATGTTGGGTCAAAATCATCCTTGATTATATATATTAAGGGCATGAAATAGACGAATAATTCATTTTGTTTGCTATAAATAGACTGAAATACGAAAGAAAGCAGTAAATTTGTAGAAGATAGGCTCAGCAATTGGAGCAAGCTCCATTGCATTCGGTTTGCACTATTTCTGAATAAAAATGTTTGTACTATGTAATAGGTAAATCAATTATACCGATTTCGATACATTTAAGACAAATAAGAATAAAAACAAATCTCCTCGAATTCGACGGGTTAAACGATAAAGAATAACAATGAATTCAAAAGCAAAACCATTCATCAAATGGGTTGGCAAACCTAACCTTATTATATAGATAAGAAGTAAAAAATCATGGCAAAAATTATAGTCAAAGACCAAACTATCAAGACTATCAACAAAGATGGAATTGATTACATCTGCATAACCGATATAGCTAAACAAAAGAATGACGAAGACCCTAATGGTGTTATAGGAAACTGGATGAGAAATCGCAATACTATCGAGTTCCTTGGAATATGGGAATGTCTATACAATCCAAATTTTAACCCCATCGAATTCGAGGGGTTTAGAAAAGAGGCTGGATTGAATGCTTTCACGATGTCGCCTACAAAATGGGTGGAATCAACTAATGCCATTGGAATAAGGGCTATATCTGGACGATATGGTGGAACATATGCGATCTCAGACATCGCATTTGAATTTGCGTCATGGGTTTCTGTAGAATTTAAGTTGTATCTCGTTCGTGAATTCCAACGCCTTAAAGCCGATGAACAAAAACAACTGGCATGGTCTGCCAAGCGTGAGCTTTCCAAGATTAACTATCGTATTCATACAGATGCAATCAAGGAAAATCTCATTCCTGTCGAGGTGACACGTGAACAAGCAGCAATGAAATATGCTGATGAAGCGGATGTTCTAAATATCGCAATGTTCGGTATGACAGCAAGGCAATGGCGTGAGCAAAATCCTGACAAGAAAGGTAATATCCGTGATTATGCCACCATCAATGAACTTATCTGTCTCTCAAATATGGAAAACCTCAATGCTGTGTTTATCAACGATGGTATGCCACAATCAGAAAGACTTGTCAAGCTCAATCAGATTGCCATACAGCAGATGAAGATACTCGAAGATACAGGTGGCAGAAAGCTATTAAGATAAAATGACTCAGCAGAACAATTATCAGGATAGAAGTTTCCGCCTTGAACTCCAAGCACAATTAAAACGTGTGGAGGACGTGGCTGCATGGCGACTGATGAAACTTCACCAACGTTTGCTCACCAAGCATCACGAAACCTTTTGGATAGAAGTGGAGAACGAGAAAAACGATGGCAAGGAATACTTCCGCTACAAGCAGATAGAACACACCAAGAATCCGAATGTCGGTCAGTTCGACACGCTGATTGAGCAGAATATCATCACGATAGACCTGTTGTTGTGCCGTCCGAGCGGACACGGCGACACATACTCATTCAAAGTAAAGAAGAAAGGTATGCCGTTGCTGTTCCCCGAAAGTGTTATCTACAATCTATAAATATTCAAAGGACACAGTATGAACGATATACATAAAAATGAGCTATAATGACTTTCACTCAACAAAAAGAAAATATACGAAACATTCTTAAAGGTCACAATGTGGGAGAATGTACAACAGAAGAGGAAACGCGATCTGTTACTGCATTTCTCAGACGTTATCATCCTGAATGGTATCATAAAACCATAGGTCAACGAGTTCTGACATACCATATAATTAGAGCCTCTAAATATTCAACAATATGCTTTCAACTGGAAACAGAAGGTGGCATTAAGGACGATATAAGTTTTTCAATTTTGACTGCCAAACCAAAAGATGTACTAAGGTACAAAAGGGAAAATATCTGTCAGGCATGTAGAACTGCGATAGACGCTCCATGTATAAAACCTTTAAGAGACGAAATTATCAAAAAAATAAAAAATGGCACATCTATATATAGTGAATATTCTGGCAAACAAATCACAGACAGTAAAGACGTTCATATAGACCATTTCAATGTCTGCTTTGATGACTTGGTTACAATGTGGATTGACAAAAAAGGACTTGACTTCCTTTTTGAGAACATCAACATGAAAGAGCATTTAAGCACTATCACAAGATATACTGACCAAACATTGGCAGACGAGTTTATAGCGTTTCATAATCAACACACACATTTAAGAATTGTGACGAGAAGTGAAAACTTATGTGACTTACGAACACCTTAAACAACAAATTAAACCATATTTGCCCATGAGTGATTACATTATTCCACGTAGTCCATATATGACTGAAAATCTATTTCTTAACACTCTGACATTTGAGTATCCTAAAGAACCTGTCAAGTTCTATTTCTCTGTCAATGATGATGCTGAGCGCAAAAACACTCGACTAAAATCATCTGTGCTTATTCCGAAAGAGGTCAAACAATCGCCAAAATTTGCCAATCTGTTTGCTGGAGTTGGAGCGCTAAATATCTACACCTCATTTGATTTGCCTATAGATGGTTTTGAACCTATAGAGATAGCCTTTAATGAACCTGAAAACGCTTAGTTCCAAGCGCATGCTTGTGTTTGGAAGAGATACCTATGGTAATTTCTTCAAGCATGCACTCCAACAATACGGAGTTAACTACGATCCACACATAAAATGTCCTTATACAGATGTTCAATTGATAGCTATCTATCATAAAAGCGACAAAAAAGAGGCAGCCAACTTATTGGGGTACTTTAGAAATGGCAATTATAAAACTAAGGACTATAATGCAAGTAGTCAAATGACGAAAGCAAGCGCAAGAAATCAAGCAACCGCATCCACCTCGCCAAACTCTCCAATCCCTACACCGGTCCCACCACCGAGAAGCAGAAGGCGCAGCGCGAGAAGTTTTCCGCCAAGCAAGCAGCCGCCACCGCATGGCTCAACGCCAACCGTCCCAACACCAAGAATGGCGAGAAAGGCACCGCCCTCTACCAGCAAGCACAAAAACTGAAACGAGCCTACGCCTTCTCCAACATCAACCAAGTGCTCTACAAGTATATGGACGACAAGAACACCATCAAACTGCCCGATGGCACAGACTCTACAACCACGCCGACTACGCCTGGAGGAAGTGGAAGCGGCGGTACAGGTTCTGAAGGCAATTTGGATGGATAATGCCTAACCCAATCCTAACACTTGACAATTCTAATCTCTCACAGCGTTTCTTGTTAATGTTCCGTTTGGAACAAAGCAAGGAACACTGTTTTTGCGATGCACTTTATAACTAAAATCACTATGAATTATAGTAATTAATAGAACTAAATTGTACTCCTTTTATTAATGGAATTCCTTTTTCAAACGCCATTGCTTCTAATTGATATCTGTTCATTTCTTTGTTTTTCATGTTGGGTCCTAATATGATACCTATAAGATTGGCAGGAAATGGTATTTCAGATTCATCTTCAACTGAAGTTAACGAAAAATCTTTGTAGCCACTTATCACTCCATTTGATGCATGAGTATATCCATCAGGACGAGATTTATCAATGAGCAAATATCGATACTCTTTTTCTTCGCTAAATCCTTCAGGTTTTAGAAAGTATTGCCACACATCTTCTAAAGATTTAAAAACAAAACTAAAACCATGTTTCTCCATTTCTTTACAAATGTTTTTTACTTTCTGACATATCTGAGATTTCTCGCCCAAATAATCTATTGGGAAATAATATTGACATTCTTGTGGCGCAGAAAAAATAAGACAAACTCCTTTCCCATTATCTCCATATAATCTCCACATTGTCAAGTCATCAATACTATTAGAAAAACTTGTGATATATCTATTCCGAGCCAAATACATTTTAGTTTTGTTTTCTAAATATGCATATTCTTCATCACATAGTTTTCCGTATAAATGACCAATTTCCATTTTGTCATTCATAGCTGTAACTGACATCATACGTATTTTTCCACTATACAGCATAAGTAAAGCTGTATCAAGTGAAGTATATTTAGCGATATGCCCAATGCTAGTGAAATAAGGTCCTTTAAATGGCTTTTGTAGTGCACGAAAATGACGACTAAAGAATAAATACTCTTCACATGATTTTTCATTCCAATTATTAAAATGGAATGCTTTATCATTAATATCATATCCTATATCATCTGGCAATACACAATGTTCCATTAAATCACCAAGAAGTTCTGCAACTTCTGTTTTCTTAATAAATTTATCCTCTATATCTCCAAAGACTTCATGCATAAGATTTTCTACTGAAAAATGTTCTTTGTCAATAACTGTCATTTCTTTTTTATAGAGACTGTAGTTATAGTCTTTGTCTGGGTAACAATGGTAAATTGCACGTTGGTAATTAGTTTTAGGAAAAATATCAAAGTAAGAAGGATAGATGGTAGAATTGACTTGAAGATAATTTTGCATATTTACCTCTACGATGATACTTTTAGCATTTATTCCATCTATGGTCCCTTCTAATTGAATAATATTATAATTCTTTCCTAATTTTGCAACTAACGTAGTAATTGCGTCACATATTTTACTGAAAATATTATCTCCCATAATGTATAATAGTTTGTGTTATGATATTGCTTGCAAAAACGACTTTTCGTTATTAACCATCTGCTTTACAAAATCCGAATATGATTTACAACTCGTTGGTATAGCCAATGCATAAATGAACATAGTTCCCTTGTAACTATCTTTGTGCATCTGCTCGGAAATGACTTTATTTTTACCTCCTGTCAAAGGGCACACGACACCTCCTCTTTGGGCCTTCAGTCTGTACATATAAGCCATAATTTGATGGGTATCATCACGTCCTATGTCCAATCGTTTGCCATATTGTGCAAGTTTTTTGTATTTTGCATCAAGTACAAAATCTTTCTTCCAAAAATCTGGAAATCTTTGCCCTCCATGTTCAAAAAGATATATGGCTCCTGTTCCCATTTTGTTTTCCGGATGTGTAAATCCTGCATCACACAAGAGAGTGTTTAGATATTCCTCCCACAACCATGCTCCATCAAAAAGAATTCCGTAAATTCTATCGTCATCTGCTCCATACTTGAGTTCTTCTTGACGAAGAATCTGGACACATAGTTTTTGTAGAGACGTATATTCCTTATAAAAAGGGTGACAACTTGGTCGTAAATTCTCGTTTATAATCTTCATTCTTTCAGAAGGATTATAAGATGGTGTGTATGAAACAATCTCCCTTATATATCCTTCAACCATCTTGTCAGATGAAATAATGGCATTTCCGAAAGGGAATGTTTTGATGTATTCTATTGTGTGGCGTATCAGTTCTGTGACGGAATTGTCATAACTATATTCCCTTATATTGTAAGCGACAGTTCCACGAAACGGAATGTTTTCTTTGATATGGCGGCTAATGTCTATAGTACCACGAACATTAGAATCGTTATAATGCTTCCTTATGTATTCCTTATACAGGCCTTGGTTCATAGCCTTCCTCAATAGTACGGGGAAGAGGTACAAAAGAAAGTCAAGAACGCTTTCTTCTGATGATGTAAATTCCATATTAAAGATATTAAACGACAAAACCTTCTGCAACATATAATGCAGAAAGTAATCGTTTTTATTGCTGTCAAAACGTGAATATATTTTCATCTGCTGATTCTTTCGTCCAACAAACCCCATTATGTTGTTAGACTTAATCCTTACAGAATTCTTATCTTCGGTGTATATGTCAACAATGGTACTATCGCCAATCTTATCGTCAGTATCGTCTATGTTTAATGGGAATATGAGCAGATGATTGTCTTCCTTACATAGTTTTCTAATCGGTTTATTAGCAATAGAAAGCAAGTCTGACACCTTTAGAAGATGACAAACTTTTCCGTTATTGTCGTTGTCTTGAATAGCAATCATTCGTCAATAGTATCTTTTATTTCATTCAGAGATTCAAAATAGATGTGCTTAAATTCTTCTACTTTTGCATCAGCATTACTGTAGCCACGGAGATAATCATAAAGAAGCACTTCGATATGTAAATCCCATAACGTAGAAAAGTCCCCATTGTAGTTATCTTCACTCAATTTTAGAAAATATGCAGGACCTATCTGATAAGCCTTTCCAAGTCCACGGGAATTAGTAATTGCTTTGTTCAACGCTGTCATCACCCTTATAGCTTTTCCACAAATATTGGGGCTTAGTTTTTCTGAAAGCATATCCAGTCGATCTTCGGGTTTTATCTCTTTCCAAACAAAACGTCTCCGCATAGCGAAGTCCATACTTTCAACGCTGCGGTCAATATCATTCATCGTTGCAAGTATGTAAACATTTTCTGGTACATAAAAGCCATCAGCAAACTCATCTTTCTTGTCTATAAGATTCTGATATTGGGTTTTCACTTTGCCCTTTTTCCCTCTATACCCAGGGTCAATAGCATAAAACAATTCACCAAATATTTTTGAAAGCTCACCACGATTTATTTCATCAATTATAAATACATAAGATCTTGAATCAGGCAATGAAAGAATTTCAGAATATGCTTTTTCAAAGCATAAAGACTCTTGCGTTGCTTTAAATTCTTCTTCTTTTTGTTTTTCTTCATCTCTCATTGTGTACAGTAAGCCAAGTACGGCTGTACATGCAGAGCCTGTTCCTCCTTTTAGCTTAATATATTTTAGCAAAGGACTATTTGGACATTTTTCTGCTAATTTGGAAATTCGATTATACGATATAGAATAAGGCTTACCTTTAGAATGCTTCGGACATCCTTGAATATTTCCATATGGAGAAATTTGCAAATTAATTTTTTTGCCATTTCTTAATGATAACTCAGACACATCACCATGTTTGATTCTTCTTGCAAGAATATCATAATAGTCATGGAGTTTTTTAGGCTCATCTTTAGTTTCTTTAATGCCTTTTTCATTACAAATGGCTTCTTTACAGAATATTTTGAAAACACCATCATTCCTTTTGAAACCTATCTGCCCATCTTCATTCGTTACAGGTCTTAATCCTTCTACAAAATCAGTATAAGAATAAGAAGGATGAAATTGGACAAACTCTATCTTTGCTCTCATTGTTCTTGCTATTTTTTTAGCCAGGTACGTCTTACCCGTACCAGGTGCTCCTGTAAGAACCAAATTCTTGTTCGCTTCCAAAAGACTTATGTATTTCTTTATATTTTCCATTGATTGGTGATATCCTACAGATTGATTTTTCAAATATTCTTTTACTTGCCATGCGTATGTACATAAGTCAAATGCGGAATCGTGCTTGATGTTGGATTTGAAATATTCCAATAGCAAGAAACTATTCTTAAACCATGATGTAGAATCGTATTTGGGAACATTTGCCAATCCAACTTCTTCCATTAAAGTAAATGTTTCCATTAAATACCCCTCCTGAACTATTGTACACAGCAGATTAGGTTGTAGCGAAGCAATAAGACGATTGGTGGCTGTCTTTCTATCTTGATTGGTGTGTTGTCTTATAAAAGACTTAATTTGGTCATATACATTCCACAATGGTTGGTCTTGGCTCTCAGCTATTTCTTTCAACATCGGAGCCAACTTACTCCAATCTTTCTTTATTCTGTCTTTCTCCTCGTTCGTAAAATATCCCAATCTAAGGGAAGATACACATTGGTCTCCTCCACGTTCAAAAAACTCATAAAACAAATCCTTGTCCCAATCTTGCCAACTTTCATAAGTCTTTGCACTCTCAATGAATTTTGGAACAAAGTAGCAATAATTATCATGCCATTCTTGCCAAATATCAATCTTGTTGATAATATCTTGTAATTCCATATTTTATTTACTTGTTGTATAAACCATTTTATTCTGCCATAAGCACAACTCCTACTTTCACTTTATTCACACAATGAGGACAGAATGCTGTTGTGTTGATGATGTTTTCATTTTCTCTTTTTTCTGTATCTCGCATGCTCTTATTATCTTGTACTGAGGTTAATTTAAATTCTCTTACATGATTACGTATTTCTAAATAATGCATATATCCTGGTTTAACAGGAAAGAGGTCGGATATTTCCACTTCAAGTGCATCAGCAAAAGCCGTGAGCGTGTCAATGGTCATATTTTGTTTGATAAGCAGATTGCTTATTGTCGGGCGTGCCTTACCCATACGCTCTGCCAATTGCTCTACAGTAATGCCTTTCTCGCGCATAATCTGTTTGATGATGGTTTTGTCATCGTCTGACATTTGCAGTTGTCTTGCCATATTATGTTTTTATATGTTTGAATTTGTGTGTAAAGTTTACAAAATTATTTTATATACTCTAATAATCAAAACTTTTTTATTATTAAAGTACACTTTTACTCTTATCAATAGACACTGTGTGCCAAGATGCGAAGTAGTAACAAAAATATCTATCGTGACTTTGTGGACTTCAAAAGATGGAACGGAAAGATTGTGTCTTCCATCGAGCGAAGAAGAAAAATGGAGTACCTGCTCTTGTTTACTCCATAGGGTTTTATAAAAACAGGACAGTCCTTTTGATTGGGGCTGTCCTTTGTTCTTTTCAAGCATCGCAGATAAGGGAAAGACGGTACTTGACTCCGTGTGGGGACATTTCCTTTTTTCTATCCTAATACCAAAGAGAAACGTAAGCCAAGTGCGTCAGCAATACGCAAGAAAGTGGATAGCTGCATATCGGTCTGTCCCTTTTCAAGTGAAGATATATACTCACGCTTTTTACCAATTTTTTCAGCCAATACTTTTTGTGTAATATTCTGGCGTTTACGCTCATCTTTCAGAAGTTCTGCATAATACCATGCTTTAGCTTTAGCCTCGAACTCTTTACGTTCGGGACTATTCTCCTCGCCATATCTTTCTTTCAAGTGGTCATCAAAAGTTTTGAGACCAGCAAGTTTGTTCATATCAAGCTTCAACATATTCAATCCTCTAAATAACGTTTAATAATGTTTTCGGCTTTCTTTATTTCAGCCTTATACTGCTTTGTGCCTTTCTTCAGAAACGAGTTAAGAAGAAGTACATGCGTGTGCTCAGAGTATCTTGACAGGAAACGCAAAGACAAGCAGTTTCCTTGCCAACGTTCGCAACGTTGCCATTGCTGGCATCGTACAACTAATCGGTTTTGCCTACATTATTGTCATTTCAGTCGTCAAGCCATGGAAGAAAAAGTAAAAGCTAATATCGCAGAAGATAAATCATGTGCAATATTGCCAGGATTGCAGCACAGGTTACTAATACTCCAGCAACCACTTCCACAAAGGAATAATCTCAATGCGACAGCCATCTTTCTCCACAACATCCTCCTCGTCTTTCGTTACAACCATCATACGCTTGAGGCTTTGGACAGAGGATAGTTTTATCAACCCATCCGTCTCTCGTTTAAAAGTATCAGCATCCGCCATCGAGTAAGAGACCTGTATCGCCATCCTCTCTTCCGGTATCACAAAATCGACCTCGGCATTCTTGCTGTTCCAAAAATAGCTGCCATCGCCATATTTCCGCCTAAGCGTAACGGCAACGAGGTTCTCTAGCAACGAGGTGTCTGCATCAACAAGGAAAAGATGAAGCAAGCCATTGTCTGTGAAATAATACTTGCGGTTGGACTCCTTGTCCCGCAATTTACCGAATAAGTTCTCGTACGGCAAGATAAGCCAAGTGTCAGCCATATAGCCAACGTAATCTATTGTGGCATCCGTACTAAGCTTCTTTCCTGTGCTGCTCACGATGCTGGCTATACGGCTATACGACAAAGGTTGCTTCACGCTCTCCGCCATCTTGCGAATCATTACACGCAGGGCATAGTCGTTGCGAATCTTATACCTTGCCACCAAGTCGCCAAAGAATATCTTGCTGAACAAGTTACTCATCCACGAACGTGGTTCCTTCATCCCCACAGTCTCAGGCAAACCACCATGTTGAAAATAAGTATTTGCCAGTTTGACGATGTCTTTACTATGTGCATAAAGTGCATTCTTGACCTTCACATCAATGCCACTTGCCTTCAGATATTCAGTCAAGGAGTATGGATATACCTCGTGTATCATGTATCTGCCACCGAGCGTAGTAGCTATCTCACTACTCAGCATCTTGGCATTGCTACCCGTGATATACACTTGGTATTTTTGGTCTGCCAATCTTCGTGCAAACTTCTCCCATCTATCCACTATTTGTATCTCATCCAAGAAGAAGATGGGGCGACTGTCGTACATCTCCTCATAGCAAGTCTTAATCAAGTCAAGGTCGCTCACCTCCAAGGAGTCTATACGATCATCCTCAAAGTTGAAATATAAGATTTCCTCTCGCTTATGTCCCTGCTCTATCAACTGGGCTATGTGCTGAAACATCAGATACGACTTTCCTGCGTGTCTCAACCCGACAAACACGTAGTTCAGTCCATCCATAAGTTCTACATCACGATGAACCAGCTCCACTTGAGTAACATAGTTCTGATACTCAGTTATCAGTAATTTTATCAAATCCTTAGTCATACTTCTTTATTGTAAAAAGGTCATACTTCCCTATCATCAATTATTTTTCGGTACAAAAATAATCATATTATCGTTTATAAACGACAAAACATGTAGTTTTTTATCGTCTATACACGACAAAACATAAATATTGAGGGTGTGTCAAAACTCTCTTATTCTTAAAAAATCACAAAGCCCTGACTTTCACAAGCCAGGGCTTTGCTATGTCT
>OIYF01000235.1_pt1 | contig 24752 bp, 16 predicted proteins | sample 1587971 | NCBI WGS metagenome assembly OIYF01 (sample SAMN03283248) | human gut metagenome | biome: human-associated habitat; material: feces | host: Homo sapiens | place: Peru | collected 2012 | reverse complement strand
CGATGAATATTTGTAAACGGCAAACATTTATCGGAAAAAAGTATCAGACATTCAATAAAAAAGTATCTTAGGATACTGCCTATGTATCTTAACCACAAGGCAATGTATCCTAAGATACTTGCAATATAGGTTCATGTGCCAACGAAGCCCGTTTCATTGGGCAACGAAGCCTGTTTCATCATGGGATGAAGCCTACTTCTTGCACATCCCCAGAAAATACTTATGTATCTCTAAACTGTCGTTCAGTTCCGGATGGAAGGCGGTAACGAGCTGCTTGCCCTGGCGGGCTGCAACGATCTTGCCATCTACCTCGGCAAGAACCTCGGCATCTCCCCACACCTCTTTAATATAAGGAGCACGGATGAAAGTCATAGGGATATTACCTTCGATACCCTTCATCGGAGCCTCGATGTAGAAACTGCCCAACTGGCGACCATAGGCATTGCGCAATGCCGTGATATCCATGGAAGCAATGCGAAGACTTGGCTCACCCTCTATCTTCTTGGCAAGAAGTATCAAACCGGCACAAGTGCCATAGACAGGCAAGCCTGCAGCGATGGCCTCCCTCACAGGTTCCATCAATCCCAGTTCATTCAAGAGCTTCGCCTGAGTCGTACTCTCTCCACCAGGAATTATCAAGCCATCCTTGGGCTGATCCCAATCCTTCAACTGGCGCACCTCAAAACTATCCACACCCAACTGAGCCAACTTCTGTCTGTGCTCAGCAAAAGCACCTTGTAAAGCTAATACTGCTATTCTCATAAAACCATTTTCCCCATAAGAAGAAATTAAGGAGTTAATGGAGTTAAGGAGTTAAGACAATAGTATTCTTTTACTGATTTTCTGCCTATAAGCATTTGTCTTAACTCCTTTAACTTCTTAACTCCCTAACTCCCTAATATATCATCTTTTACTTACCTCTTTCTGCCATGAGGAGCGCAATCTCCGGCTCGTTGATACCAACCATTGCCTCACCGAGATCCTCGCTCAACTCAGCCAGCATCTTAGGGTCGTTGTAGTTGGTAACAGCCTTCACGATAGCCTGTGCACGCTTAGCAGGGTTACCGCTCTTGAAGATACCAGAACCTACGAATACACCCTCGGCACCGAGCTGCATCATCAGGGCAGCATCAGCAGGAGTAGCCACACCACCGGCAGCGAAGTTTACTACAGGCAACTTGCCATTCTCATGAACATACTTCACCAACTCGTAAGGAGCCTGCAACTGCTTGGCAGCCTCGAAGAGTTCATCCTCGCTCATAGAAACCAAACGGCGGATTTCACTCTGCATCATACGCATGTGTGTAACAGCCTGTACCACATCACCAGTTCCTGGCTCACCCTTGGTACGAATCATGGTAGCACCTTCAGCGATACGGCGGAGCGCCTCGCCCAAGTTCTTGGCACCACAAACGAAAGGTACGTCGAACTGAGTCTTGTCAATGTGATAAACATTATCAGCTGGAGAGAGCACCTCGCTCTCGTCGATATAGTCGATTTCGATAGCCTGAAGAATCTGAGCCTCAGCGAAGTGACCGATGCGGCACTTAGCCATTACAGGGATAGAAACAGCCTCCTGAATACCCTTGATCATCTTAGGGTCGCTCATACGAGAAACACCACCTGCTGCACGGATGTCAGCTGGAATACGTTCCAAAGCCATTACTGCGCATGCACCTGCTGCCTCTGCGATTCTTGCCTGTTCTGGAGTTGTTACGTCCATGATCACACCACCCTTGAGCATCTGAGCCAAGTTGCGGTTCAATTCTTGTCTGTTTTCTGCCATAATTATATTCTTTTTACTTAATTATGACTGCAAAGGAAACACTTTTTAGTGAAAAACAAAAAAAAAGTTCTGATTTCTACAAACTTTGCATCATTTTGTATAAAGTTCAGCTCGTTCGTTAGAGATATCTATCTAAGCTCATGCCTAACATACCTAAAAAAAAAGCGACATATATAATGCCGCTTTCTTAATATATTATGACGCTAAAATTTTACTTTACCGATATTGGATTTTGTGTGGCGATCACCCCACCATGCCCTAAGAACATTATGTTTGTTGGTCTATTAGCCGCATAAGCTTTTCCTATCTCACCAATAGCTTGAATACGCAACTTCTCCAATTCGACAGAGTCTTGATACTTTTTCTTTGTCTCATAATCAACATCAGTCTTCACGACTTTAGCTACTTGTGACAACAATATCATTGCCTCTTTATAACACTTTGCATCAGGATCAATAGAAGACAGAATTGCCACCACAGGGATGCTGCCAGCTTGGGTTGGATTAGCCGCCCATAAAGCCTTAGCCTGATTAAGTTGATTCAAGAAATATGTATCACGATAAAGGACATAATATTTCATCGCTTCACTCATAGCCTTATCATAACCATTGCAACAAGTAGGAACTACTGACAAGATTGCCAAAGCTTCCTCATAATTCTTCATAGCAGCTTTTGTACGCGCATCTTTAATCAGAGAAGGCAACTGAGAATCATAATAATAAATGATTTTCTTTTTCGCCCCTGAAAGGAAAGTTCCTATCTGACCATTATTTACATTCAACTGCCTCACTGCATTCATAGAAGCCTTGGTTTCATTTGTACCAACTCCTTTCACTTCTACATAAGCAGAACTGAACAACTTCTGATTATACACATCTACAAGATACAAGGTTACACCAAAAACATTAGCTATCTGTGTTGGCGCACTTCCTACAACATATCTGTCCAACTGGTCAAATTTTGCAGTAATGGCAAAATTTGCATTTTTCCATCCTACATCCAACTTCGACTGAGTTATCAAACGTTCCAACTGTGTTTGTAAAGCAGAAGCAGTCTCAGAAGTAACATTTGCAAAGCCTTCATCTACAATAGCTGACATTGGTATATTACATTCTTGAGCAATCATTCCCTGTACTTGTAAAAACAAGGCAGAAGACATAACTATTTTAAAAATATAATTCTTCATAATAACAGTTTTTATTTTTCCCCAAAAATCAACTCACACTTTCCTAAGCCCTTGCTTACCGTCTTGATTGGAATATTGTAAGGTGCCGCCTTGAAAAAGCGAGCTAAATTACGCGCAAAGGCATAAGTATCCATTGCCTGACCATTTTCCTTATACAATGGGATTCTAACTTGGTCATAGACTATAGTAGTCTCTGTGCCATCTGACTTATTAAAACGATGATTTACACAATTGTCACTAAGCCAATTATCAATTACCTCGTTCAATTCCTCATCGCCATATTCTTTTTCAAAATCAAGACCAGAGCCATTATTAAACACTTTCATTATAAGTGAAACCTCACGTCCATTTTGCATCATATCGTCAAAATGGGCTTGAAGACGTTGGCAGAACTCATCCATGTGGTCTTGCACAGCCTCCTCCAACAAAACAGGAAGCTCAGCAGAGAAAGAGCCTTTGCCCGTACCTTCCGAACCTGCAATTTGCTTATTAGAATATGCATCCAAGGCTCGCAAATTATAAGTAACCGAACTCTTTGGTCCCATTTTGTTCACTGTCCAATCCAACTCCATAATAATGTCTGGTTTCGCACGACGGCGCAAACGATCTAATGGGCTTTCTGTAACAGAACTACCACCTTTACTTGTTATAAGAGCATCTTCTGCAGCATCGGTATTGATCGCCTTCAATGTCTGTTGTAAATCTTTCAAAGGAAAGCCTCTGTCTGCCATCAAATTATTAATCTTGGAGATTACAGCATTCAGTTGCTTATCCGTAGAGACGGCAGCCTTATAATCAGGCACTTTTTCTATTGACCCTTGATTATCATAAGTCTGCATATAACCATGCTCGTTGCACCAAGCATCACTAGGCATAACCATAAGTGTAGGTTTCTTTGCTTGAGCAAAAACACCAAGAGAAGCCACCAACATCATGGCCACCAACATCAATTTCATTACCTTCATTTTATAGCTTTTTATAAATGTTCCTTACCTATTACATTATCAGCCTTAAGACGAGCCTTAAGTTGAGAACGCAAAACTCGAATAGTCATTTCATAAGAGTAGCCCACCTTGTCTTTCTTGCGATTGGCAGAACGAGTTTTTGTATCACGTAACGTAACATATTTTTTATACTCACCATTATCTGCAAAGAAAATATTAAAGTAGTCTTCATAACGTTCACGAGCGTTTACTTCTGTCACCAAAGGACGCATATTACATCCTTCTACTCCATCACGAATACCATCAAAGATTACTGCCCAAACGGCATTTTTCATCGCTTGTTCTTTAGCATCGGCACGGTTACGCCCATATCCTAAGACTCTCAAGGTCTGCGACCCATCTAATTCCACACCAATACACTTGATAGAAGAACGATCATAGACCGCTTGTGCATGTCCGATAGAGAAAAGAGCAAAAGTCATCAAAAATAATAAAATAATTTTCTTCATAATCTTCTTATTTTAAAATTCATACCCCAACTTAAGCCCGAAATAACTATAATTTTGTCTTACACCTGTATTATCCTTCAAATTGGACAACGTATAAGAAACACCTACTTGGAAGTTGTTACGCAATCCACCAAAACTATAACCTATTGTCGGGCTAAAGAAAGCTCCATCATTAGTGATTCCTCCAACATTCACCGACCAAAAAGGAACTCCATCTCTATCTTTCGCAGAGATAATATTACCACGTATATTAGCAAAAATAGGAATACCAAATTTGCTATTGGAATTTCTTACACTTGCGTTGTTTACATACATTCGTCCTCCAAATCCAGCACCCACACGAAGATATTCATTTATTCGATATCCACCTGTAAATGTAAGATTGACATATTGCATGTTTGTTTTATGCTCCATAATACTACTTCCACCTTCTGCTTCTACGGCATACCAGAAGCCTTGTTCTTGTGAAGTATAATCACGATAATTTGTTTCTTTTGGTTGCTGCAACGTACGCACCTCACGATACTGAGCAAAAGATGGAATAGCCATAGCCCCCAAAAATAAGATAGTTAATAATCTCATATTCATTACATTTTAAAAATTAAAAACCTGAAGACAAAGAGCGAACAACCCCAGCCTTTTCCAACACCTTTCGTAAAGCGGTTTTACTCACCTGAACGATAGCACCACATTTTAAACCTTTCTGTGTTTTAACACGTTCATATGAGCCTGCGATAATACTGGCATAATTTTGGCACTCACCATCTGAAGCAAAAAAAGCCTTACAAAACTCAGCATGACTATTCTCTGATTCTGGTGATGCCATGGCAGGTTGTATAGCCCCACTATTATTGCCAGTACACCCACGAAAAACGACACCATGAACCGCAGCACGCTTGAGGTCTTGATCAGTAACAGTCTTTGCATAGACAAAAACTTTTACCAACACCATTCCCTCATTACCAGAGCCTGCACCAGTCATGTCATACTTTGGCATTTCACCGCCCTTTGCCATTGCCGTGACCGCAAACATCAGCAACAGCAACAGTAAATTAAAAAACTTTTTCATCTCTTGCGTTTTTGATTATTTTGTAATTTCCCTTATCAGCATCCCCTTGGCAAAGTTTTTACCACTAATAGCCTTAAAGGTCGTATAACTCAGATTACCGCCAACAGCACCTTCCTCTGCGGCCATAAATCTATTGTCCCATATCTGACCTACTATAGGTTGGATTTCTCCCACCTTATTATATTTATGAGATCCATCCTCCATTTCTACAACTTCCAGTACCTCATATTTAGAATTAGCATTGACCCCATCCTTCATACCAATATAAGCAGTAAGAGGCTCTGCTGAGAGCAATGGAGTTTTCGTACGGAACTCTTCATAACTACGTTGCAAATCCACGACATTTTCATCAATAGCACGCTGACAGGCCTTTCTTACCATCATAATTGGCTCATCTTCCTTTATTCCCATGAAAGAAGTTGTGCCACCCTTGCTCTCCACCTTACCTATATATTTCAAACGATAATTAGAACGAGCTCTTTCAAAATTCTCTTTCTTCACAACATCTGCATCTACACCATATTGGTCTTGATAAAATAACTTAGCCTGTTCTGGATTCCAATCAAGACGATACAAGAATGTATTTATTTTAACAGAGAAACCTTTAAGACTCTCTGCAATATCGCCCAAATTATCACCCAAATCCTTAAAACTATTACTACCTGTATATGCAGCAGCAACTTGACCCAAAACTTTAAAAATAGAGCCAACGACCTTAGAACCTTTACTCTTATCTATATAGCGAATATCATTAACTACAACAAAAGTATTTCCGATTAGATCTTCACCTGCATCTTGTAACATAGCCATACCGCGAGCAGAATGACGAGCCAGTTGCTTATCAAATTCCGTAGCATTATAAAGTCCACGCTCTTTCACAGTTTCCATATCACAATTACCTGTATACGAATCTCTATTGAACCAACGAGCTACCAAGCGACTAGCAACCTTATTATTATTAAGGAACTCTGTAATTACAGGATTTTCCTTGTTACTATTTGCTCCCTCCAACTTTTTATCTAAATTCAAAACCTTTACACTCAAGTCATGATTATTAAACTTATCAGGTATAGGTATCTGAAGAAATGCTTCCTTTATTTCACTTGCAAATTGCTGATCCGTATGGTTCACCATCAAAGAATACAAGGAACTACGACGATAGTTCATAATATCATCATCTGGCGTTTGACCATAAGAAGCTAAAACGGCTGCACCCATTACGAGTGTCAATATTGTTTTTTTCATAATCATTTTCTTTTTAATAGTTCCACTCATTTTCATCAAGAGTTGATTTCAAATTATAACTACGATTTTCCTTTGTCACATCCAAAAGAATATTCCTTTTAGCAGCTTCTGTCAATTTCTTTGTACTTTGCTTCAATTTTTCAACTACAGAATCCAAATAGAATGTTGACACAGGAAGGTCAAAGAGAACCAGGTCTTCCGAATTTATCAAATAGCCAAAATAGCCTATTGATTCGGAAATTTTTACGGAAGCTATTTCTTTATGATTAGTATTTGGAGCAAACATTTGCGCACGGTTGACTTCATTATCTTCCAATTTCATACCAACAGGACGTACCAAAGCTATACCATTATGAAAATTGTTTGCAGACTCATAACCTGTTTTTGCCAAAGTCTTAGAGGTCACATGATAATGATAACACAAATTGTCTTCCTTTCCTACCCAGATATCTTTTGCATTCCGCTCCGTAGGTAAATATATTTTTGTGTATGAAACAGGAATAATTTTTTGTCCTTTAGAATCAAATGCGCCCCAAAGACTATCCTTCATAACAGGAACCACATCATAGGCATTACCGGAAACGTAATCATACTCAAAAGGAATAACTATCTTGCCACTTTTTGTAATTGCTCCATAAGAATTGCCTTTCTTTACAGAATATATTTCCTCATCACCAGCCACATGAGAGAAATTTATATCTTCAAAGTCTGACAATCCAGATATGCCTTGGTTATTTCTATCAAAAACATCCCATTTCCCCGAGCCATTCAATGCAGCCCATTCATAAGAGAGGCTATGTTTGAGACTCTGATACCCTTGACGAACGACCTTACCTGTCTTATCGATAAAGCACCAAGATTCATTGTTGACAGGTGCTATGCTTCCATTAAAATCCCCATGACTCCAATAATTCAAGGAACCTATATTTTTATCAATTTTAACAGCAATAAAGCCTTTTCCCGTTTCCAAATTGTGATAACCACAGATTGTTTTCTTTTTTTCGATATTATAATATCTCACCATATCCCCCTGTGGACACATCACGAGATCATACAAGCCTTGTTTAAGTATTTCCTTACCTGTTCCTGTCATAATACCACTTTTGTTTGTCAATAAAGGATTCTTATTGAATCCCAAATACTCACAATTGGTTTTCAAGGTATCAGTAAGAAAATGCTGACCTGCCGCCAAGGCTGTACCCTCATAATAAGGAAAAACGTTTTTCTGATTTACAGAGAATTCATAAAGTCCCTTATATTTTGGAGTTACCAATATACTGCCTTCACTATTGACAATGCCTAACTTGGCATTTGCCATATATCTTTTCTTATTCAAAGAAGTTTGTTTTCCACCAACAGCTATCAATGCCTTTCCGTATACATTCGGTTTTGAAACAAAAGAATATTTGGCAGGAAGAACTATCTTTCCGCTATGTGTCGCCAAGCCTTGCACCTTACCTGCTTTTATCAAATAAAGATTATTGTTCCAAGGGTTAATAGAATTATACTTCAAAGGAAGTACAACCTTGCCCGATGCGTCAATAATACCGGACTTACCAGATTTTGTTACAATGGCATAACCATCAGAGAAAGGATAAGCACTCTCATAAATACACTTAATTACAACATTGCCATTGCTATCAGCAAAACCGACCTTTCCTTTCTTATCAACATGAATTTTCAAGTCTTGAGCTTGAATCGTACAAGACAACAAGACACTCACTAAAACCAGAATTTTTCTTAGCCTCATAGTTTCTATTCTTTTTAGTTAATAATACTATTTAGTTAACCAAAAAGAAAAGCGTGAACCGCACGTTGTCCGATTCACACTCTGAGGCCGTGAGAATTGCCCTATACTGCTGAACGAACAACAGTATAGCCCACGCCGATATGAAGAGTTTTCCATAAAGTCATAATGACTCTATAGATTACATAATCACATCCGAGGGCATCTACCGTTGCTAAGTTCGAGGCAGTATCATTTTCTTGAAATTTCTCACGTTTCAGAGTGTCTGCTGAACATAGCGTATGTAAACGCCTTTCTTAATATGTCTTGACTCTCCTCCCCCTAACCCACCCTTTCCATATTGATGTCGTATAGGCAACAATAGTTATACGGCGTGGGAGTTGTCGCCCAAAAATATACCAATATATTATATATAGGAATACTGGTTGACATGAGAGCACGCTGCAAATTTAATATATTTTTCCAAACTCCAATCTTTTTTTTATAAAAAAGTCTTCGTTTTAACATTCTTTTAAAGAAAGTCAAAATACCATTCAAACTATTTCTTCCGATATTCCGAAGGCGTAAGCCCTCGCATCTTCTTGAAGAACTTAGTGAGATGGGCTTGCGATGAGAAGCCGAAGGTATTGGCTATCTCTTGCACCGTATGCGTGGTGGTAGAGAGTTCGCGCTCTATCTCCTTCACGATGTATTCATCGATGATTGCCTTCGGTGTCTTGCCAGAGATACGACGGGTTACCTGTGCCAGATAGCGACTGCTCACATTCAACTGGTCTGCATAGAAATGCACATCACTATAGGTACGGCAGAAGTTGTTGACCTGAGAGATAAACTGATTGTAGAGTTCCGAACTGCGGCCCTGCAGATTACTCTCACGTGTCAACTCTACGTTGATGAAATCCTGTGCCATCGCCAAAGCATCCTCCATCTTCTTGCCTTGGTTCAGATATACGGCAAGGGCAGAAGAGAAACGATTGGTAAGACCATGAGAATTGGCATTATCGAGCAGGAACACCTTCATTCCATTGTCCTCAGCCATGCGCAGCAACTTGGTGTCTTGCAGAATAATATCATTTTCTTTCTTTCGGGCAACAACGACCGAACAGAGCGGCAGCAAGCGATACTTGATCTGGCTCACCACATCCTCCGTCATCAATGCATCACCGTTGCTCGACCAGATGGCAGGCGCATAGATGATATAGTCAGGCCGATACTTTGTCAAGGCATCTATCACGACATCAAGCGTCTCCACCCGACGGATCATACCCACCTTCACAATGTTCGGTTGAATATCATTCATGATAGCCTCTATCTGACCCGAAACTATTTCGGCAGGAATATCAAAGAATGCCTGAATACCTAAAGTATTCTGCACGGTAATGGAAGTGATGGCTGAAACGGCATAGCCTCCCAACTCAGAGATGGTCCTGATGTCCGCCTGGACACCAGAACCTCCTGTACTGTCAGAACCCGTAATGGTCAATATCGGTTGTATCGTCTTCATACCAAAAATATTATAGAATTCTTTACTTAACTTCTCTATTTATGGAAGTTGAGTTTACTTAACTTTTCATATACTCCGTAGGTGTCTTGCCAAAGGCTTTTGAGAAACACTTCGAGAAGTAACTGCTTTTGCCTTTTTATCTTATATCTGCGAAACACTCTGTATCAGAGGGCTTTCAAAATCATCGTTTTCTCAATATTCCGCTTGCCATCCTTTACCTTAATGGTAATGTCACCTTTCTGCTTCTTGCTCTGAACGATGACGACCAACTTTCCGCTGAAGAGCTTCATGTGTGGCAGAGTAAAAGGTTCGAGCGAGGTGGCATCGCCATTGCAAGCAGCCTTGAATATTCCGGCACCCGACACCTCAAAGGTCAGCTCGTCATCAGCCAGCGGACACTCATTACCATCCTGATCCAAGAGACTCACCGTAATGAAAGCCAAGTCATTGCCATCAGCCTTCAGATGGGTACCATGCTCTACTTCGCAACCTTCAACCATGCAAGCGATGCCCGTATTTTCATTATCAGGACATTCTGCTACCATATTCAGTTGGGCAGGCTCACCTGCTGTTCTTCTGACGTCTTCGCCCACTTTGTCACCATATTGATTATAGGTGACTACGCGAATCTCACCCGGTTCATACTTCACATTGTTCCAACGCAAGCGATAACGGTCCAGACGGCTCGACTTGTCCTTGCGCACTCTGCCCTGACTCTTCCCGTTGACAAAAAGTTCACCTTCCACACCATCGGTATAGCAATATACAGGGGTCACTTCTCCCTCTCTTCCCTTCCAGTTCCAGTGAGGAAGAAGATGGGTGGTATGCTGTTGCTCATTCCAGCGGGCACGATACATATAGTAACGGTCCTTAGGAAGTCCGGCAAGGTCGCAGATACCGAAATAGCTGCTGCGAGAAGGCCAGTAGGTATCGTATGGAGTAGGCTCGCCGAGATAATCGTAACCCGTCCAAACAAACTCTCCTATCACCCAACTGTAGTCGTCCTGCATCTTCCAGTCATCATCGGGAAGATTGCTCCAAGAACAATACTCTGTGTCATAGCTGGAACACTGTCCGTCGGGATAGGTAGCCCGATTGGTCACCTCAACAGGGAATTTATAAACCCCACGAGAGCTAACGGTAGAAGCCGTCTCCGAACCCAACAGGAAGCCCTGTGGCAACTGTTCTATATTCTTATGATATTTATGTACACGATAATTGAAGCCAGGAACATCCATCACTTGCGCAAAGCCACTCTTCAAGGCATCCTCTGCCCTATCCATACCCTGGGTAACAGGACGTGAGGGATCATACTGATGGCAGAGTTCTTGCAGATGCTTAGCAATTTCAACACCCTCGCTACTCCATTGCTCTGGTATCTCATTACCGATACTCCACATGATGATGCTGGGGTGATTGCGATGATGCTTCACTAAGTTGGTAATATCCTTATCGCTCCACTCCTTGAAGAACTTGGCATAGCCGTTCTTGCACTTGGGATAAATCCACATATCAAAACTCTCGGCCATGACCATCATTCCCAAAGAGTCACAAAGTTCCATCTGCAGGGTGGACGGCATGTTATGGGCTGTACGGATGGCATCGCATCCCATCTGCTTCATCATCTTAATCTGACGAATGAGGGCTGCCTTGTTCTCTGCTGCGCCCAAAGGACCGAGGTCGTGGTGCAGACAGACACCTTTTATTTTTCGGGTTACGCCATTGAGTTGGAATCCCTCCTGCTTGGATACAGAGATGGTGCGGATACCTGTCTTTACCAGCTGCACATCGGCCCCTTTCTTGCCCTCGTATCGGGTGAGGCTTACCTTATATAAATAAGGAGACTCAGGCGACCAGAGCTGTGGGTTTGCCACCTTCAAGGTAGTCTTGATGGCAGGAGTTGCGCCATTGATGGTTTGCTCAGCCACCTTCTTGCCTTTTGCATCGGTCAAGGCGATGACGGTCTTACCACTCTTACCGAGTTTTCCCTGTAAGAGAGCATTCACCTCCAGTTCTGCTTCCTCCTTCGAAGCCTTCAAGGTACGCACATAGGTATCCCAGGTAGAGAAATTCTCGTTGCCATAGAGTTCAACTGTAACGGGGCGATAAAGGCCACCGCCAGGATACCAACGGCTGCTCTCCTCCACATTGTTCAGATGAACATCTATCACATTACTCTTTCCAAACCGGATATAGGGTGTGATGTCGATGCGGAAAGCATTGTAGCCGTAAGCCCACTTGCCTGCTTCCTTGCCATTGACGGTGACAACAGGCTGGCTCATGGCACCATCGAAAACCAGAACGGCACGCTGATAGCCCTTAGGAGCCGTCCAGTTCAACTTGTACATACCCTCGCCTATCCATGGCAGCGCACCAGAACGGCCCGACTTCTCGGTCTTTTCGGTTTCGCCATTCTGTTCGATAGCCACCTTCTGCAGGTCCCATTTCTTATCGAAAGGACCTGAGATAGCCCAGTCATGAGGCACAGCTACCTGTTGCCACGATTTGCCATCGCGGGAGAAATCCCACGATGGCAGGTTGATAACCTTTCTGCTCTGCGCCTGGCACATCATGGAGAGAGACAGCGCAAAAGCCACTATTGTTATTTTCTTATTTCCTATCATTACGATATATATATATATTAATGTTTATAGAATATTACTTAAAAGCATCGAAGACAGCAGTAGGCTTGCCACTGTCATCAAAGGCACCCTTGGTATAGGCGTTCCAGCCGAGGGTTGTATAGTTGGCTGGTTTCCATCCATTGTACACCTCTGGCTCCCAGTAGAAGATTCCTTCGCAGGAAGAGATACCCTTACAACCGTCTACCATCTTCTTCATCATAGAAGCAGCCTCAGCAGAGCCACTCCACATTCCCACTTCAGAAACCACGACGTTACAGTTATACAGCCGAGATAGCTTCTTGATATTGTTCAAACAATCTGTGGTCAGTGTCTGCCAATTATCATCCTCAGGATAAAGAGACATACCGATAACGTCCCATTTGCCACCATGTTTCTTCAACTCATCAAAGATCCAGGTATAACGACTGAGCATGTTACCTTCATCAATATGCACGATGACTTTTGCCTTAGGATAAACTTCCTTTACGGCATCATAGCCTGCATTGACATAAGCCGCAAAGTTGGCAGCATTCTTAGAGCAACGACCTGTAACGCAAACATCTTGATCGTTCCAAAGCATTCCGTCGCGGGTTTCATTACCCACCTGTACCCACTCTACATTGGTTACACCTCTATCCTTCAGGGCTTTCAATATATCCTTGGTATGATCAGCCACAGCCTGCTTCATCTGCTCGGCAGTATAGCCCTGCCATGCAGCAGGAACTTTCTGGTTACCCGGGTCAGCCCAGGTATCAGAATAATGGAAGTCTATCATGAGACGGAAACCCAACTGTTGAGCTCGCTGTGCTTTGGCTATGACATCGTCCTTGCCACACCATCCACCATCGGGGTTTACCCATACACGAAGGCGTATGGAGTTAACACCCAGGTCGCGTAGCAGAGCCAAGCACTCTGTAGCTTTTCCTTCTTTATTATAGAATTTGACACCGTCGCCCTCCATCTCTGTGAGCCAACTGACATCGGCGCCCTTGGCAAAAGTTTTCTCCTGCTCGGGTGTAACAGAATCGCTGCTGCAACTTGTTCCTGAGATAGAAAACAAAAGTGCTGAAGCCAGCAATATGACATTACTGAACATTTTCCTCATTTGTTTTTTATTGTTTTTAGGTTTATTAGTATTCATAATTTGCAAAAATACGAAAAAAAGATGATATTATCAAAATAATATTTGTATATTTGCACCAAACTTAAAAACTAAACACAAACTATTGACATATGAAAGCATTTTATCTTTCCATCCTGATGGCGTTGGTCCTCTTGCCAGCCCATGCCCAGCGCAGGTACAATGCGTTGAGGGAAACTAAAAAGGAATTCTTCAAAACAGAGCAAGCCCGACTCATCGGCGACCAGATTCTCGACTACCAGAGAGTGACAGGCGGATGGCCAAAGAACATCGACATGGCAAAGCCCATGACTCATGAGGAGCGGCAGCAAGTACTCAATGACAAAAGCCGGCGAGACGACTCTACCACCGACAACGATGCCACCAATATGCAGATGACATATCTGGCTCGGCTCTATCAGGCCACCAAGAGTAAGAAGTACCGTGAGGCTTTCTGCCAGGGTGTGGAATACCTGCTGAGCGGACAGTACGACAATGGCGGATGGCCACAGTTCTGGCCCGGGATGCGTGGCTATCAGGTTCATATCACCTTCAACGATGATGCCATGGTCAACACCATGGAAATGCTGCGCGACATCTATCTGCAGAAGGCTCCCTTCGATGGAAAACTGACAGACAAGGCGCTGCGACAGAAGGCCATCAAAGCTTTCAACAAGGGTGTGGAGTGTATCCTGAAGTGCCAGATTATCAAGGACGGAAAGCCTACCGTATGGTGCCAGCAGCACGACCGCGTAACCTTTGAGCCTCGTCCGGCACGAGCCTTCGAGCTCTCGTCCTATAGCTCGAACGAGAGCGCACGCATCGTGGCTATGCTGATGGAGATACCTAACCCAAGCGAAGAGATAAAACGCGCCATTCGTGGAGCCATGCAGTGGTTTGATACCTATAAGTTGACAGGCCTGAAAGTGGTACGCAAGGGCGAGCCTGGCTCACCTTTCAGAACAACCGAACTCGTTAAAGCCCCCGATGCCACCACACCTCTGTGGGCAAGATACTACGACTTAGAGTACTGTGAGCCTTTCGTATGCGACCGCGACGGTGTGCCCCGCCGACATCTTTGGGAGATAGGCACCGAGCGCCGCAACGGTTATTCATGGTACAGCGAACGTTCGGCCTTCATCTATCCTCTCTACGAAAAGTGGGCCGACAAGTATGATGCTGCCAACAAGCTGAACCTCCGCCTCAACTCGCCCGGTGCCAACGAGCGTGGGCTCATCAATATGGACCGCTTCTCGAAGCCCGAGCTGTCATGTTTCGATGCGATAGTCAATGCCGGCGAGCGCATACAGGATGCCATAGAGAAGGCTCCCGAGAACCCTGCGAATCCTTTCAAGATTCTCATCCGCAACGGAGTGTATCATGAGAAGGTCATCATCGACCGTCCCAACATCGTGCTCGTAGGCGAAGACCGCGACAGTGTCATCATCCAATATGCCGAGACCACAGCCTCACAAACCATCAAGGAATACAAGGGGAAGCCAGTACACATGGGTGTCATCGTACTGCAGGACAATGCCAACGACTGTATCATCAGCGGCATCACCGTATATAATAATTATGGTAGCACGGTGGAGAAGACCACCACACACCAGATGGCCATCTATGGCAAGGCGACACGCACCATCGTCATCAACAGCAATATCTTTGCCGACGGCAACGATGCCCTCTCACTATGGTGCCAGGATGGAGGAATGTACTATCATGCAGACCTCTACCTGCGCTGTCCTGGTGTCGACTTCATGTGCCCTCGTGGCAGATGCTATGCCACACGCTGCAAGTTTGTCGGCGACAGCAGAGCCATTCTCTGGCACGACGGCAGAGGCGACATCAACAACAAGTTTGTCGTGACATGCTCTTCCTTCGATGCCCTCTCGCCCACCAAGTTGGGACGCTATCACCACGACCACCAGTTCTATCTGGCCCACTGCCGTATGTCGAAAAACATCCTCGACAGCAACATCAGCTACGCCTATAGCGACAAGGTACTCGACCCTTGTCCATGGGGATTGCGCGTATATTATTATGGTTGCGAGCGCGAGGGAGGCGACAGCGGATGGCTGCGCGACAATCTCGACCAGGCTCCTGGCCATCCTGCCTTCCATGGTCTTACTGCCCTTTGGACCTTTGATGGCAAATGGGATCCCGAAGCACGCATCAGAGACCTGTGGTATGTTCTGAAATACCAAACAAAATAAGAACTTTTAGCAGTATTTAGCGTTAAACATGTTAAATACTGCTAATTCTATATTCAATTTGTCCACTTTATAAAAGATTATTACTACTTTTGACAGCAACAAACAAAGTTATCTACTGACGACTAACAAAAAAGGAAACAAACATTTCTTAATGTATAACTAAAAACAAACCATTTATGTATCAACAAATCAAGAAGGGAGCATTGGCTCTGTCTCTTAGCTTGTGTTGCGTCGGTGCATTTGCACAAAAGACCATCACGGGTAATGTGAAGGATGCTACAGGTGAACCATTAATTGGTGTAACTATCCAAGCCGGAAAGGGCGGAACAGTTACCGATATCGATGGTAACTTCAGTCTCCAAAACCTAAAGCCTGGTGACAAGATCACCATTTCCTACTTAGGATGTAAAACACAAACCATCACCGTGGGCAACCAGTCGGCGCTGAACATCGTCATGCAGTCTGCCGATAAGAGCCTCGACGAGGTGGTAGTTATCGGTTATGGCACGATGAAGCGTCGCGACCTGACGGGTGCTGTAGCCTCGGTTACAGGTGACAAGCTGGCTCAAAACCCAGTATCCAACATCGCTGAGGCACTGCAAGGCCAGTTGCCAGGTGTATCAGTAACCTCTCAGGATGGCCGTCCTGGCGGTTCAATGAGTATCCGTGTACGTGGTGGTGGTTCCATCACCCAGAGCAACGACCCTCTCTTCATCGTCGACGGTGTGCAGGTATCACGTATTGATGATATCCCTGCCGACAACATCGAGAGCATTGACGTGCTCAAGGATGCCGCATCTACAGCCATCTATGGTGCGCGTGGTGCCAATGGCGTCATCATGATTACCACCAAGAGCGCCAAGGAAGGCAAGGCACAGGTGAAGTACAACATGTACTACTCTGTAAAGGAGAAGCCTACTACCTACGACACTGAAAGCGCCTACGACTACGTACTGCGCAACTGGAGCTATGCCACCTCTTATGGTGACAAGTATGGCACCAACGTTGCCAAGTATTTTGGTTTGGGCAGCGAGAACGGCAACCACTTGGAGGAATACCGCAACATGGGTACCCACAACTATCAGGACGACCTGCTCAGCAGTTCTCACGCTTGGAACCACGACCTGAGCGTCAGTGGCGGTACAGAGCATACCAAGTACTATGCTTCTGTCAACTATACCAATGACAAGGGTTCGCTGAAAAACACTGGTTTCCGCCGTTGGAATGTAAACTTCAAGTTGGCACAGGACATCACCAAGAACCTGAAGTGGAACATCGATGCCCGCTATAGCGAGATGCGCTTCCAAGGCAGCCAGTTCCAGTATGCCACATCTTCTTATGCATACCGACCCATCGACACTCCTTTAGGCGTGGATGACCCATCATTATTGGGTATGGGCGATGCCAACGTGGACCCCAAATACAACCCTGTCAGCATCTACGACAGCTATACACAATACAACACCCACAACCGTCTGCGTGCCACCAACTCGCTTACCTGGACTCCTATCAAGGGACTGACAGGCAAGACCGAGCTTACCCTTGCCCGCAACTGGCGTGAGCAGCAGACCTGGGACGACGGCTACGAGAATGGCTACAACCATGCCACTCAGACAAAGAGCAACGGCTACAACGTGCGTTGGACCACCACTGCCAACTATGCCGTACAGGGATTGGGCGAAGACCACAGCCTCGACTTCCTCTTGGGTAACGAGGTTCTTGCCAGCAAGAGCAACACCACAACATTCAACGGCTATGGCTATCCTTTAGGATGGGATATGGACACTGCCTTCGGTCAGCTCAACTCGAGCCACATGGAGTCTACTTCTCTGAAAGACACCAACTTGTCGAAGATCGGCACTCCTAACCACACCCTTTCTTGGTTCGGACGTGTCAACTACTCTTACCTGAGCCGTTACCTCTTCACCGCTACTTTCCGTGCTGATGGCAGTTCTAAGTTCGCACCCAACCACCACTGGGGTTATTTCCCTGCAGCAGCTGCCGCATGGCGTATCTCTGACGAGCCTTGGATGAAGGGCACACAAGACTGGCTGAGCAACTTGAAGCTCCGTCTCTCTTTCGGTACTTCCGGTAACGATAATATCGACGCTTCTCTGTGGAAGGGTACATGGGAAAGCGAGACTACCGAGGTTGACGGTCACCTTGTCAACACCTTCCGCCCTGGCACCATGATGCCTAATCCCGACCTGAAATGGGAAACTACCATCTCTCGCAACATCGGTCTCGACTTTGGTTTCTGGGACGGTCGTCTGCGCGGTACATTAGACTTCTACTGGAACACCACCAAGAACATCCTGATGATGGTTCCTATCGATACTTCTACAGGTTTCACCTACCAGTTCCAGAACGTAGGTAAGACCTCTAACAAGGGTGTCGAGCTTGCCCTGAGCTACGACATCGTCAACAAGAAGGACTGGGGCTTGACTTTCGGCATGACCTACAACTTCAACCACAACAATGTAGACGAACTCTTCGACAACGTATTGGCAGATACCCATACCAACTGGGGATCACAGATGCGTATGCCATACTACGACTACGTCATCCGCAAGGACAATCCTGTAGGTTTGGTTCAGGGTTACAAGTCATTGGGCTTCTACACTGTTGACGACTTCAACGTAAGCGCCGATGGTGTATGGACACTGAAGGATGGCATTCCAGACAATACTGCCTGCAACTATTCTGCAGGATGCGCCAAGGCTTACAAGCTTCCTGCTGGCCAGAAGGCATTCCCTGGTATGTACAAGTTTGCAGATGTTGATAAGAGCGGTACCGTAACTTCTGACGATGTAACCATCGTAGGTAAGACAAAGCCTGAGCATACTGGTGGTTTCAACATCTCTGGACGTTATAAGAACTTCGATCTCAACGCCAACTTTGCTTATCAGATTGGTGGCGACGTTTACAACGCCAATGCTCTCCACGACATGATGGGTAACAAGGATACTGGCTTCGGCTCTGCACGTGTTTCCGAACTGGCAGACTGCTGGAAGATGTATAATGTAGACAACAATGGTAACCTCTATGCCGTTACCAACCCTGACGAGCTCCGCACCCTGAATGCAGGTGCCAAGTATGCCTTGCCATACTGCGAGTACGGTCTGGTAACCAGCGAGTTCATCGAGGACGCATCTTATCTGCGCCTCCAGAACCTCTCTGTAGGCTACACCTTCCCTAAGACATGGATGAAGCCTCTCGGCATCAGCAACCTGCGCATCTATGCCACTGTTACCAATCTCTTCTGCATCAAGGGCTATAGCGGAATCGATCCTGACGTCAACACAGACTTCAACGCTGGTGGCAAAGGATTCCCTACCCCTAACTACGACTACCAGGCTTATCCTAAGACACGCTCTTGGACATTCGGCCTCAACTTAGCATTCTAATCTATTAAAACAGAATATTGACATGAAAAATAGATATTTATATATAGCTTTATGTGCGGCAGGCCTCCTCTCTGGTGCCACCTCATGTAACGATTATCTGGAGACAAGTTCACCATCCACGGTTGATAAAGAATTTGTATTCTCCACCACCACCACAAAATGGGCAGCTTTGGAAGGTGCCAAAAAATCTATGATGAATGCCTACACCCTGCAGGTTTTCGGTAGCGGACTTTATTATGCTGCTGATATTGCAGGCTCCGACATCATGCGCCATCCAGAGCCTCACAACAACCAGTTGGGACGCCATATTCCTGAAGGCCTTTACAGAAATGGTACCGAAGTAGGCAACTACAACCTCCTCTCTTATCAGAAAGAGGGAACAGACGGAGCATACGGTGCGCTGTTCGATGTCATCGGTAAGTGCAACGCCATTACCTCAGCCTTCGAGGAGAAAGAAGGATTCAACGAGATGATGGCACAGACAAAACCTACCGACGAGAGTCAGATTTATGGCGAGGCTGTAGCACTGCGTGCCACCTGCTACCGCGAACTCATCAAGTACTTTGGCGATGTGCCTTGCCCTGCCGAGTTCGGCAAGCCTGCTGGCGGTATTGCCTCACGCGACTCTATCTATGATGTCTGCATCGAGCAACTCAAGAAGGTGGAACCACTTATGTACGTACTGGGGGCTTGCCCTCACTACACCACCAATGCCAAGAATTATTATTCACGTACCTACGTAGACGGACTCATTGGCCGCATGGCTCTGGAGGCAGGAGGCTATCAGACTCGCCGTGGCGACATCAAGCGAGTAGATGGTCAGGGCAATCCTCTCACCTTCGAGACCATGGGAACAGCTAACGCTGGTGCAGAATATGGCCGCCGTTCAGACTGGCAGGATCTTTACAACACTGCCAAGACCTACTTCAAGAAAGCCATCGATAATTCAGGAACAGCCATATTCCACGATACCGACCCACGTGAGAAAGACAATAAGGGACGCATATTCGGCAACCCTTACCAGTATTTCTTCCAGCAGATGCACGAGGCTGATGTTACTTATGCTGACGAAAGCATCTTCGAGGTTCCATACACCCAGGGTTCTGATGGTGGTGTGACCACACAGAGTGAGCGTTCTTATTCGTTAGGTCGTGCATCAAGCGGTGGCGGTAAGAACGCATATCCTTGCAAGGCTTACGGTCAGGGACGTGCCAACCCAGCCTTCTACTATGGCGAGTTCGACCCCAAGGACTTGCGTCGTGACGTATGCTTCACGGTTACAGGTAGTACAGGTAAGGGTACGGAGACCCTGATTCCTCTCGTACCTAACTCTAAAGCTGCTGGCGGTGGTATCTGCTGCAACAAGTTTGATGAGAATCGCCAGGCAAAGGTGTGGACCAAAAACCAGCGCCGTTCGGGTATCAATAGTCCTTACATGCGCCTGTCTGAAATGTTCTTGGGCTATGCCGAGGCTTGTGCCGCACTCGATGCCAACAGCGCCGAAGCCAAGTCATACCTTACCAAGATACGCAACCGTGCTTTCCGCACACCTGCAGAGGCCAATGTGGATGGATTTATCGCCAAGGAAGGCTCTCTTCTCAAGGCTGTCATCGATGAGCGTGGCTTCGAGTTTGCCGGCGAGGGCGACCGTCGTTTCACTTTGATTCGTACAGGTCTGCTGCCTGAGAAGATTCGTGAAATCAAGGAACTCACCCGCAAAATGTTGGACGGCCTGGAGTCTAATGGTTACTATACCTTCGAGAACGGCAACACCATCTCAAGCTATATCTATACCAAGAGCGTGGATGCCAAGACTGAAAAAGGTTACCGACTCACCGCACAGTGTCCTGAAGGAAAGGAGAACGACCCTGTACTCTATCCATCATGGCGAGGTCAGAACGACAAATGGGAGGCTTACGGCTTGGATTACAAGACAGAGACTCCTTTGACCAACGTCGCCATCAAGGGTTTGTTCAACAAGCTTTCTGCTGAAGAGGAGACAGCCCTCGTAGCTAACGGTTACAAGAAGGTAAACTGGGGTAAAGACCTCGCAAAGTATGATGACGAGTACTACAAGTATCTCTTCTGGGATTACGACTATGTAAAGGCTCCTATCTATCTCTGGCCTCTCACTCCTAACACCCTATCTTCTGGTGGCTTCGAGAATGGCTACGGCTTTAAGAACAAATAATACGAACATTCAAGAAAGAATAAACTTAGAGTTTATAAAAAATCATCAGGCGGGAGGACGCAACAGGCGTCTTCCCGCTTTTCTTTTGTCTATGTCAATACTTGGACATTACTATAGGAAGCCTCTGTCAATTATAATTGCGCTTCGTTTTCCCCTAAAAAAGCACATCGTCAGCTATCAGTAAATAAGGTGCTTAGCAGAGCATCATACTTGCGAACAAAGGTATTAAACTGAAACCAATTTTGGTATGCTTAATAACGGCAAAGAGAAAAAAGTTCCAACCTCATTAGGATGTCAAACTAATGACACCAAACGGAGTTGGAACACCATACAATCTTTTTATAAATTCACAACTTAAAGTTCAATTAAACTTTCCCCAGTAGGTTCCACACGCCCTGAAGGGGTAGAAGCTCTTAGCCCAGGGCAACACCCTGGGTTGTTACGGGCGTTAGCCTATCGCCCTGTAAGGGCAAAAGCTTTATGTAGTGCCTGAAGTTTTAAAGCTTTTGCCCTTTCAGGGCGCCTTGCCAATTACTATTAGACCCAGGGCGCTGCCCTGGGCTAAGAGCTTTTGGGCTTTCAGCCCGTACTTAAAGCACTTTGTGAAAGTTCAATTACATATTCACAACCTTCTTGACGGATACATGACCTTGAGCGTCGGTAGCCTTAACGATGGTGATGCCATGACAGGGAGCAGACAGACGCTTGCCAGAGAGGTCGAAGTACTCGGTCTTGGCTGTCTGAGCAGCGGCATAATCAAACATCTCGATGCCTGTAGTAGAGGCACCCGACATCTCCTTTCCGGCAGCATCATAGGTCTTGGCAGTACTGTAGTTCTTGATGGCATGGTCGAACTCGGCTATATCTGCTGTAGGAAGTGCAGAGGTATAAGTCTTCCAAATTTCCACCTTACCTGCACCAGAATACTTCTCGCAGATGGCAGGAACATCCACTGTCTTGTCGAGATAATGCTGGGTGTAAGTTGAAGTGGTCTGAGTAGGAACCCAATCGGTTGCTTTTAGCGTTAAAGACTTATATTTTGCCCCATCTATATTCGTATAACCAGGCATCAAATTATTGCATCCCTTATAAATGCAGTCATAACCTTCTTGCTTGTTGACATTTAAGAAACCTTCACGATCTGAACGAACAGGCGACTTCGTATTCTCAAAATAGCAAGCTTCAAGATAAGCAATGGCTTGTTCACGAACATCCCATCCATCCTCACAACCACGCATATAGTTATTATAATAATGTACATGACCACCACGCTGGAGAGGAAGACGGGAGCCTTGGATATTATCAAAAAAATTGTGGTGGAAAGAGATAGTACGGCAGTTTTCGTAGACATCAGAATCGCCCTTACCCCATAGGCAACTCTTGTCATGGTCGTGGAAATAATTATAACTGAAAGTCATCCACTGCACATTGTTTTTACAGTCGAGCAAACCATCATAGCGGTCTTTATTGGCTGCATCACCATTGAAGAACTCACAGTGGTCAACCCAGATATGTCCACCCCAGTTGGTCTTGGCACTTACCTTATCAGCCTGGATTCCGATGCAGTCAGGGTCGCCCACTTCTACTTGTGCACCATTACGCCAAGCCACAATCTTGTTTTCGCCAGTTCTAAGCACAGGAACGCCCTTCATGGTGAAACGGCAGTTACGGATAATAATGTTATCAACCGACTGCATCACGAAGGTGATATGAGAAAAGAGAGGAGCCTTGCCTGTTGCAGGGTCCACCACACCAATCAAAGTCTTGTTAGGAGCAACCATAATGCGCTCGCCATAGACAGACTCCACGCCAGACTTACCACTCTGGTCGTCAAGCAAACGCCCAGTACTCAGATCATCCACATAGCACTTGATGCCTGTAGTAATATCATGATCTACGATAACAATATATGGGTCAGTTGCCTGGAGATAGGCCTGCAGTTGAGAGAAGTTATCAGCCTTTACCACCTTGCCACCAGCGCCACCGGTAGTACCACCTGCACGATACCAGTTAGAACCAGGAATACCTTCGTAGGCAGCAAAGCCATCCATAGAGAAATCACGACCATCTTGTGTCTGCGCATTGGCCATCATAGAGAAGCTACAGAGCAAAGCAGAAGCCATGAGAGTTTTACGACAAACAGCCTTAAGCTGTGCAGAAAAAGTAGAGTTTGTTTGTTTCATTTTAGATAAGATTAGTTTTTGTTTCTAAAAAAGGGCTGTCCTCTTCAAGAAAAGACAGCCCTTAAAATTATTGTATACATCTTTCCCTCATCGGGTAAAACACATTCATTATTCTGTTACAGGTACAAGTTTGATGAGATATAAAGACTTAGAACCAGAACCAGCCTTGGCTATAGAATGATCACCTGCCTCAAGAGTTACAGTAACAACGCCCTTGGTTGTATCACCAGTAACATCAGCACCATCAATCTTTAATTTTGCCTTTGTATCACCAGTATAACAAGTCATCTGCATTTTTGCTGTTGTCTTAAAAGATACTGTACCTGCAGAAGATTCTAATTTGAGGTAATCATTATAAGTATTTCCATCTACAGTTACCCCAGTTGTACTATTTTTAAAGTTTCCCGCTACAGTAAAGCTACTATTAGAAGCCTGACCTCCAGCAAATGAGCAAATTACAGTACCCTCAACAGGAGTTACAGTGCTACCACCTTCTGTTGTACCACCGGTAGAACCGCCAGTGCTACCACCTTCGCCTGAACCAGAACCACCTGTCTCGCCACCAGTGCTACCCCCTTCGCCAGCAGCATTGCTCTCACCGAATACCTTAACAACACCAGAAGTATAAGCGTCAAGAATACTTGCCAAAGCAGGCCATGGCTGCTGGTGACCATTTGTTACGACTGTTTCTTCAGGAATAACGAAATCAATGTCACCATGATTCAAACGACCTGCGCCATAGAATCCTTCTACAATAGAAGGAACATCTGTTGCCTTATCTGCAACGTATGCATACATAAGACTTGGGTTTGTATCGAAATTATCATAAGAAGTACCGCCTACCAAAGTCTTTACGCTTGAAGGAACCTGCTGACTTGGATCAGAAACCTCGTATGCATCAAAGCTTGTATTGTTTTCTGCGTATGTGATATAGCTGAAGTTTTCTGGCTTGTTGGCAAATACATTGCCGTATGCCTTAATCAAGCCACCTTTCTCACCAGAGAAAGTACCATCACCCATA
>OIYF01000227.1_pt1 | contig 25005 bp, 19 predicted proteins | sample 1587971 | NCBI WGS metagenome assembly OIYF01 (sample SAMN03283248) | human gut metagenome | biome: human-associated habitat; material: feces | host: Homo sapiens | place: Peru | collected 2012 | reverse complement strand
TTGCCGTCAAGCTTCCAATCCTTACCCAGCAGATACCGATAGCCGCCTATAATCTCCTCTTCTTCGGGATTCCATACTATCAACTGCTTATAGCAATTGTCGCATGTGTCGAACTCGTCAATATCCAAAGGCTTTCCTGTACCGCCACCTGCCGTTCTAAAAGCTATCTCACGCAGTCTACCAATTTCCCGCATCACGTTTGGAGAATCGTGAGCGTCTATCACGTAGATTTCATTATGACTCTTGTTGGTCATTCTGAGCTGCTTGTCGGGTGTCAGCTCGGCACGTAGCAGTTCTTTCTCTACCGGTTGAATAATCTCTTCTTCCATTGCTTTCTATCAATACCTGGCTATTTCTTCTTCTATAATCAATTTCTGCTGTTAAAGCTGATAAACTCTATCTTCTACATATTGCGCCCATTCCATCGGTGTTTTTGACTTATCGAAAGTTTGCCACGGAATGGGTTTCCCTATGGCTACACGAAACGTTTTATGGACATTCTTGTACATCTCGTCCACAAGGAACAACATTGCCACGTTAAACTTCAAGTGCAGAGCCTTACAAATATTGGCAATTCGATAGAATTTATCGGAGTTTTGACCGCCAAAATGTATAGGGACAACATCCCGCTGATACTGTACACTCTTGGTTACAAACGTTTTTTTCCATTCAATATCGTGAATCTTTCCATTTATCTTGCGCGAGCAGAGACCTGCAGGGAACATTAACATGTGGTTGTCACTTTGAAATCCGGCTTCAACCATCGCAGGAAAGCTACGGCTTTGCGAACCCGTCTTGTTGATACCTATGCTTACCGGCTTCAAGCCAGGTAGGTTAAGAAGGAGGTCGTTGACCAAATAACGAAACTTGCCATCATAGTGTGTTCCAATGATTGAGCCGAGAGCAACACCATCAGCACCACCCAACGGATGATTGGAAACAAAAGTATAGAGTTTGCCGTCGTCTTTTGGCGGCAGATTTTCAGCCCCCTCTACCTGCAAAGTCATGTCAAGATAGTGAACACATTCGGTCAGCCACTCCGTACCAGATAAATGACGACTCTCGAAAAGGAACCTATTCACTTCGTCTTCATGCACGATATGCTTCAACCAAGACACCAAAAAGCGTGGCACATAGCGAGCCTTCGCTCCCATCTTGCCGTACAGTATCTTGTCGAGATCTATTGTTTTCTCAATATGTTCTCCCATTTTCATATCTCAAATTCAATATGCAAAAATAACTAAATGTTTTCTAATACATCACGTTTTCAACAAAAAAATACAATAATCTTCATAAAATTGACACAAAACGGCCTTTTTGTTAAGCTAAAGCAACAAAGAAAAGAGCCATTCACAAACCGTTAATTTAAGCAAAATAAGCCGCTTTCTATAAATATTGTGGAGCATAGTGGTGATTTGTGGGGAATTTTATGTAATTTTGAAGCCGAATTAATTAACAAAAAAAACGTGCGTTTCTTAGGCAACATAGAAGCAAAAGCGGATGCAAAGGGAAGAGTTTTCCTTCCTGCCGTGTTTAGAAAAGTGCTGCAAGCTTCTGGAGAAGAGCATCTTATCATGCGTAAAGATGTTTTTCAGCCATGCCTTGTGCTCTATCCCGAATCAGTGTGGAACACCATGCTTGACGCCTTGCGCCAACGACTCAACCGCTGGAACGCAAAAGACCAGCAAGTGTTCCGACAGTTTGTTGCCGATGTTGAGATAACAACACTTGACGGAAACGGGCGCTTTCTCATCCCCAAACGTTACTTGAAAATGGCCAACATAGAACAGGCTATCAAGTTTGTGGGCATGGATGATAGCATAGAAATCTGGGCAAACACCAACAACAACCAAACCTTCATGGCTCCAGACGCCTTCTCACAAGCCCTTGAAGAAGCCATGAAAGAATCGGCATTGCCCTTACAGACAATCAAAGAATGACAAAGACGGCTGAAACTTACCACATTCCCGTGCTGCTCAAGGAGAGCGTCAACGGACTCGACATCAAGCCCAATGGGGTTTATGTCGATGTTACCTTTGGTGGCGGAGGGCATTCGCGTGAAATTCTTTCCCACCTAAACCAGGACGGCCATCTCTTCAGTTTCGACCAAGACGCAGACGCCGAGGCCAATATAGGGGGCGCTGCAAGCAATTTTACATTTGTCCGCTCAAACTTTAGGTTTCTGAAAAACTGGATGCGCTATTACAACATTGAGCATATTGACGGCCTGTTGGCAGACCTTGGCGTGTCTTCCCACCACTTTGATGATGAAAAACGAGGATTTTCCTTCCGCTTTGACGCGCCGCTCGACATGCGGATGAACCGAAGAGCAGGACAAACGGCAGCCGACATACTTAACAACTACAGCGAAGAGGCATTGGCAGATGTGTTTTATCTCTACGGTGAACTCAAGTCGGCAAGACGCATAGCCGCGACAATCGTAAAAGAACGGCAACAGAAGCAAATAATCACCACCTTCGATTTTCAACACGTCATTCAACCTCTTTTCAAACGGGAGCGTGAGAAAAAAGACACGGCAAAGCTCTTTCAAGCCCTTCGCATAGAGGTCAACCAAGAAATGGATGCTCTAAAAGAAATGCTAAAAGCTGCCACACTGCTTTTAAAACCTGGCGGACGACTTTCTGTCATCACCTACCATTCGCTCGAAGACCGTATCGTCAAGAACGTGATGAAAGCAGGAAATCCGGAAGGAAAAACCGAACAAGACTTCTTTGGACGACGAAACACCCCGTATAACCTCATAAACAACAAAGTGATAGTGCCCTCCGAAGAAGAGCAGCAACAAAACCCAAGAAGCCGTAGCGCCAAACTAAGAATAGCAGAAAAGAAAGAACAATGAACGACAACATTAAAGACAAGCCCATAACACCGCCCGAAAAAGACGTTTTTTCCGAGCCCGAAGTTGTCGTGTCTGCAGAAAACGCAAGCGATGAAACAAGCGATACGCCAGTTGGGCAAAAGCTTCCGGAAGAGACAGAAAAGGACGATAACAAAGAAAAAAGAAAAGAAGAACTCATCAAGGAAGGGCTTGCCCTGAAAGAAGCATTGGCAGAACAAGCCCGTGAAGATGAGCGGCCACACTCGTCCAGTTTCACCCTTGGAAAGATACTGGGCGGAGACATTCTTACAACACGTGTGCTAAGAAACAACATCTACCTCATCATGCTGATAGCATTCTTCTTCATTTGGTATATATCCATCCAATATAGCATCCAAAAAGACATGATTGAGATGGACAGATTGAACACCGAACTGAAAGACGCCAAGTATCGGGCGCTTTCTGCAAGCAGCATTCTTACAGAAGAAACACGCGAAAGCAAAGTGCTCGAAATACTAAAGAACAGGAACGACAGCAGCCTGAAGATTGCCACACAACCTCCATACATCATCAACGTTCCTAAATAAAGACAAAGAGATGAGCAGGAAATTCAATTATAACAAAATAATGCCTCGCTACAGCTTGGTGGTGGTTGCGATGTGCATCATCGCTTTTCTTATTATAGGGAAAAGCCTCTACACGATGACGTACGGCAAGAAATACTGGATGGATGTGGCCGCAAGACAAAAGGTAGACAACAAAAAGCTGCCCCCAGTAAGAGGAAACATCCTCAGTTGTGACGGGCAATTGATGTCTACATCCCTACCGATGTTTAACATCTTTATGGACTTCAACGCCCTCCACAATGCGGGCAACGACTCCATTTGGGACGTTAAGCTTGACTCTATTGCCAACGGTCTGGCAGACATATTCCCACAAAAGAGTGCTGCCTCATTCAAGAAAGAACTGACAGAAGGCAAAAGACGGCAGGAAAAACATTTTCCCATATGGGACAAGCGCATCGACTACAACACATTTGCCGAGGTCAAATCTCTACCCATATTCCGTATGTCGAAATACAAAGGGGGATTTCACTACGACGAATTCAATTCGAGACGCCTCCCCTTCGGGTCTTTGGCCCAACGCACCATTGGCGGTCTCTATGCAGCAAAAGACTATGCCCGTTGTGGATTGGAACTGTCTTTCGATAGTGTTCTTCGAGGAACAATGGGACATGGACGACGCAGGAAAGTTCTTAACAAGTATCTCACGATTGCCGACATGCCCCCCATCGACGGTGCAGACATTGTTACCACCATTGACGTTCAGATGCAAGACCTGGCCGAAAGGGCCGTTGTTGATGAGTTGAAAGAAATCAACGGCAATGTAGGCGTGGCCATTGTGATGGAAGTAAAGACGGGAGACATCAAGGCTATCGTCAACATGGAGAAGTGTGTTGACGGAGAATACCGCGAATTAAAGAACCATGCAGTGAGCGATTTGCTGGAACCGGGTTCCGTTTTCAAGACAGCCAGCATCATGACTGCGCTTAATGATGGTGTGGTAGACACCAACTACGTGGTGGAAACGGGCGGTGGCGTTTGGAATATGTACGGACGCGACATGAAAGACCACAACTGGCGAAGAGGCGGTTACGGGACCATGACTTTGCCCAAAACCCTTCTTGTAAGCTCAAACATCGGTGTCAGCCGCATCATAGACCTTCATTACCACGACAACCCCGAGAAGTTTGTACAGGGACTGTACAATCTTGGACTGGCAGACAACCTGCATATACCCATCACAGGGTCTACACCAGCACATATACGTATGCCGCACAAGAACAAAAGAGGCCAATACACCAACTGGAGTAAGACCGCCTTGCCTTGGATGAGCATCGGTTATGAAACACAAGTTCCACCCATTTCCACCCTTACCTTCTATAATGCCATTGCCAACAACGGTTGTATGGTACAGCCTCGTTTTGTAAAGCAAATCGTTAAAGACGGACAGGTGATACAGGACTTCCCGACGGTTGTAATGCGAAAGCAAATTGCCAAGCAAAGCACCATCGACCAAATAAGAGTGATACTCGAGCACGTTGTCAGCCAGGGGCTGGGTAAGAAAGCCGGTTCTGAAACGTTTAAAGTGGCAGGAAAAACCGGAACAGCCCAAATGTCGAAAGGTTCTATCGGCTATACCGCTGGAGTCACCAGCTACCTACTGAGCTTTGCAGGCTATTTCCCCGCAGACGCACCTCGTTACAGTTGCATCGTCTGCATCCAGAAAAGCGGTTTGCCGGCCTCAGGTGGCGGAATGAGCGGCGTAGTCTTCCACAACATAGCCGAAGGAATAATGGCTCAAAGCTTAAAATTGGACGTTGCTGACGCCCGTGACTCTTCGTCAATACTGATTCCGACTGTCAAGACTGGCAATCTGCTATCGGCAGACTACGTGCTCAACCAGTTGGGATTTTCCGTCAAAAACGGATGGAATGGAACATCTCCGTTTGGCCGACCCGTTTGGGGCATAATAGAAGACAACTCGAATAGCCTCACCTTGCGCAAAAAGAACGAAGGATCAAAAACCGTCATACCCGATGTTCACGGACTGGGAGCAAGAGACGCTGTCTTCCTTTTGGAGCAAAGAGGGGTGAAAGTTATCCTTCAAGGGCGCGGAGCCGTATTGCAACAAAGCATAGGAGCCGGTGAAAAGGTCAGAAAAGGAATGGTTTGCACATTAACGTTAGGATAAAAAAACAACAAAAAATAGAAGCAATGAAATTAAGCGAAACACTAAAAACTATCAAAACTGTCAACATTATCGGCAGTACAGATATAGACCTTACAGGTATAAATATCGATAGTAGACGAATTAAAGCGGGACACTTGTTTGTTGCCATGAAGGGTACACAAGTAGACGGGCATCGCTTTATAGAAAAAGCCATCGAGTTGGGGGCTATCGCAGTCTTGCTGGAAGACATGCCTGACAGTCTCCATGAGGGGGTAACCTATATACAAGTGGCATCCACAGAGGACGCTGTAGGAAAGGTTGCTACACTGTTCTATGGCAATCCTTCTAGCAAATTAAAACTTGTGGGAGTAACTGGAACAAACGGAAAAACCACCATTGCCACCTTATTATATAATATGTTTCGCAAGTTCGGCTACAAAGTTGGGTTGCTTTCCACTGTATGCAACTATATAGACGATGAGGCAATACCCGCCGACCACACCACACCCGACCCTATTGAGCTGAACGAGTTGCTGGGACGAATGGTGGATGCCGGATGTGAATATGCCTTTATGGAATGTTCCAGCCATGCCATCCATCAGCGGCGCATTGGCGGATTGAAGTTCACCGGTGGAATTTTCACCAATCTCACACGCGATCACTTGGATTATCACAAAACTTTTGAAAACTACAGAAACGCCAAAAAGAAATTCTTTGACGACCTTCCTAAAGACGCGTTTGCAATAACTAACGCCGATGATAAGAACGGAATGGTGATGGTTCAGAACACCAAAGCTACCGTCAAGACCTATTCCACACAACGAATGGCCGATTTTCGCGCTAAAATTCTCGAATGCCACTTCGAAGGAATGTACCTGGATATAGATGGGCGTGAAGTGGGTGTACAGTTCATCGGCAAGTTTAACGTCAGCAATCTACTGGCTGTTTATGGTGCAGCTATAATGCTTGGAAAGAAGGCCGAGGATATACTGGTCGTACTGAGCACCTTAAAGAGTGTCAACGGCCGACTTGAACCTATTCATTCTCCCGAAGGCTACACAGCAGTTGTCGACTACGCACATACCCCAGACGCCTTGGAAAATGTTCTTCTTGCCATACATGATGTTCTTAACGGCAAAGGACACGTCATCACCGTGTGTGGTGCTGGTGGGCATCGGGACAAAGGCAAACGCCCTTTAATGGCTCAGGAAGCCGTCAAGCAAAGCGACAAGGTGATATTAACAAGTGACAACCCGCGCGACGAAAAGCCTGAAGCCATCATCGAGGATATGCTCGCCGGACTCACACCTCAACAGAAAAAGAAAGTCATTACCATTGTTGACCGCAAAGAAGCCATACGAACTGCTTGCATGATGGCTGAAAAAGGAGATGTAATCCTCGTAGCAGGTAAAGGTCATGAGACCTATCAGGAAATCAATGGAGTAAAGCATCACTTTGACGACCACGAGGTTTTGCACAACATTTTCGATGCACAATAATTACGACTTGTAACAAAATAAATTATGTTATACTATATCTTTCGTTGGTTAGACCAGTTTGGCATTAGTGGTTCGCACATGTGGGGCTACGTATCTTTCCGTGCCATTCTTGCCCTCATCCTCGCTCTTGTCATCTCTGCATGGTTTGGCGAACGGTTCATCAAGTACCTTAAAAGCAAACAAATCACCGAGACACAGCGTGATGCCTCCATCGATCCGTTTGGAGTAAAGAAGATTGGAGTGCCTTCAATGGGCGGTATCATCATCATTATTGCACTTCTTGTTCCGGTATTGCTCTTGGGACGACTGCGCAACATCTACCTCATATTAATGATAATCACAACTATTTGGTTGGGATTTTTGGGGGGAATGGACGATTTCATCAAGATATTCCGTCACGATAAAGAAGGACTGAAAGGTAAATACAAGGTGATTGGACAAATCACAATCGGACTGATTGTCGGCATTGTGCTATGGGCTTCACCCGATGTTAAGGCAAATCTTAACCTTGAAACACAACGTCAGGGACAGGAAATGGTGGTAAAACACAAGCAAACAGCCGAAAAAACGCTGAAGACAACCATCCCGTTTGTTAAGAACCACAATCTAGACTACTCGGAAATCATGGCTTTTTGCGGTAAATACAAGACTGCAGCAGGTTGGATTCTGTTTGTCATCATGACCATATTTGTTGTCACTGCAGTCAGCAACGGAGCCAACCTGAACGACGGAATGGATGGTATGTGTGCCGGAAATTCAGCTATAATAGGTGTAGCTCTTGGCATACTTGCCTATGTAAGTTCCCACATAGAATATGCTGCCTACCTTAACATTATGTATATTCCTAACTCTGAGGAACTGGTAGTCTTCTTCTGTGCCTTTATTGGAGCACTCATTGGATTCTTATGGTACAATGCCTATCCTGCACAAGTGTTTATGGGGGACACCGGATCACTCACCATTGGAGGCATTATCGGCGTTGGAGCCATTATCATCCACAAAGAATTATTGCTTCCCATCCTATGTGGCATCTTCTTTGTAGAGTCGCTTAGCGTTATTATACAAGTCTATTACTATAAATTCGGCAAGCGGAGAGGGGTCACCCAACGCGTATTCAAGCGCACGCCAATACACGATAACTTCCGAATACAAGATAGCCAACTCGACCCTAACTGCAAATATCTGTTCAAGTCACCACGTTCTGCCGTTCACGAGTCGAAGATTACCATACGTTTCTGGATTATCACCATTCTTTTGGCCGCTTTAACCATCATTACCCTCAAGATAAGATAGGCAAAAGAAACAAGCGAAAGGAAATTAAACGACAAGTATATTAACAAACATAAAAAAGAAGTTGCAACACGATATGAAGAGAATTGTTGTTTTAGGAGCAGGCGAAAGCGGAGCTGGAGCCGCTGTTCTGGCAAAAGAAAAAGGGTTTGACGTATTTGTTTCCGACACCTCTAAAATAAAAGACAAATACAAACAACTCTTAGACCAGCACCACATTGAATGGGAAGAGGGCCATCACACAGAGGAACTGATACTCAACGCAGATGAAGTCATCAAAAGTCCAGGCATTCCCAAAGAAGTTCCAATGATTCAAAAGCTCCTTGCCAAAGGCACAAACATTATCAGCGAGATAGAATTTGCAGGTCGCTACACTACATCCAAGATGATTTGCATCACCGGAAGCAATGGCAAGACTACCACAACATCACTCATCTATCACATACTGAAGAACGCAGGATATGATGTGGGGCTGGCAGGAAACATCGGAAAAAGTCTTGCCTTGCAAGTATTGGAGACGCCACACGACTATTACGTCATAGAGTTGAGCAGTTTTCAACTTGACAATATGTATGAATTTCATGCCAATGTGGCCATTCTTCTCAACATCACGCCCGATCACTTGGACCGGTATGACAACAAATTTGAGAACTATGCAGACGCCAAGATGCGCATCATCCAAAACCAGACACAAGAGGATGCGTTCATCTATTGGAATGATGACCCTGTAATCAAGGACGAATTAAAGAAGCATACAGTAAATGCCACGCCCTATCCTTTTGCCGAAAATCCAGAGAACGGCACAGTTGGATATATCGACAATGGAACATTCACCCTCTGCCAACCTTCCAAGTTCAGCATGAAACAAACGGAACTGTCGCTAACAGGTAAGCACAACATCTACAATTCGCTGGCAGCAGCACTTGCAGCAAACGTATGTGGCGTGAACAAAGCCGACATAGAAAAGGGTCTGAGCGACTTCCCTGGGGTAGAACACCGTTTGGAAAAAGTTTGCAAGAAGAACGATATTCAATACATTAACGACTCAAAGGCCACCAATGTGGATGCCTGTTGGTATGCACTTGAGAGCATGACGACCCCCACCATCCTCATCCTCGGTGGAAAAGACAAAGGCAACGACTACTCGGCCATATACGACTTAGTAAAGAAAAAATGTGCCGGTCTGGTCTATCTTGGTGCCGACAACCAAAAACTTCACGACAATTTCGATCAGTTTGGACTTCCGGTCAGAGACACCCACTCGATGGCTGATTGCGTAAAAGCTTGCAACGAACTGGCCAAACCAGGCTATACAGTGTTGTTAAGCCCCTGTTGCGCAAGTTTCGATCTGTTCAAGAACATGGAAGATCGTGGCGAACAGTTCAAGTCATTGGTCAAGAATCTCTAAAAGGAGAATAATAACAATAAATGAAGAGCTTTTCCTTAAATAACATTTTCAAGGGAGACAAGGTCATTTGGACGTTGTTTTTCTTTTTCTTTATCATTAGCATCGTTGAGGTCTACTCGGCTTCAAGCTCCTTGTCATATAAGAGCGGTAACTATTTAGGGCCCATCATCAAGCATGGCCTCATCTACATTGTAGGCATGTTTTTCATGATTTGCACGCTAAACTTCAAATGCAGATACTTCAAAGCCGCCACTGTATTTGCCTTGGCCCTCTCGTTATTGTTTATCTTAATGGCTTTGTTTACTGGTAAAGTAGAAAATGACGCAAGCCGGTGGTTAAGCTTTTGCGGTATCGACTTTCAGCCATCGGAAATAGCCAAAGGGGCTTTGGTCTTGTCTGTAGCCCAAATCCTAAGTGCCATGCAAACCGATAAAGGGGCTGACAGAAAAGCTTTCAACTATATTCTGTACATCTGTACTCCCTTTCTTTTCCTTATTGCAATAGAAAATTTGTCAACCGCTGCTCTCCTGATAGTGGTCATTATCATGATGATGTTCATAGGGAGAGTCCCTTGGAATCAGTTGGGGAAACTGTTGGCTGTACTATTCGCAGGAATGGCTTTTGCCTTTGTCATGATTATGATTGTGGGTACGAAACAAGATCCGCAGAAAGTGAATGCCGAAAAAAGCCAAATAGACAAGCCTAAGGAAAAGCCAGGTGCCCTTGAAAAGATTTTCCACCGTGCCGACACATGGAAGACAAGAATCTACAACTTCTTCGACAACGAATACATTCCACCCGAAAAATACGATCTCGACAATGGTGCACAGGTTGGCCATGCTAATATCGCCATAGCCTCATCGGGAATTGTAGGAAAGATGCCGGGCAATTCCCAAGAACGTGATTTCCTTTCCCAAGCTTTCTCTGACTTTATCTATGCCATCATCATAGAGGAAACAGGCATCTTCGGCGGAGTCTTTGTTGCCTTCTTGTATATAGTATTACTATTCCGTGTGGGGCGCATTGCAAACCGCTGCGAAAATGCTTTCCCCGCCTTGCTGGCAATGGGATTGGGACTACTGTTGGTAACACAGGCTCTTTTCAACATGCTTGTAGCTGTTGGATTGGCCCCTGTCACAGGTCAACCACTTCCACTTATCAGTAAAGGAGGTTCTTCCACAATCATCAATTGCATCTATTTGGGAATGATATTAAGCATCAGCCGAACTGCACAAAAGAAACAAAAACCCACTGACAATGTGGTAACAGCCAAAGCGGTAGCAGATTAAAAAAAGAAAGTGGGCACAATAAAATGGGTTAAAAAATCATCAGATAAGGATTTTTTGATTAACTTTGCCTTTTAAATAAGGATATAAATAATGGACGAAAAACTAAGAGTTATTATCAGCGGAGGTGGTACAGGGGGACACATATTCCCTGCCATATCTATTGCCAATGCCATAAAGGCAAAACATCCGGAAGCCGACATCCTGTTTGTCGGTGCTTTGGGACGCATGGAAATGCAACGCGTTCCCGCAGCAGGCTATGAAATAAAGGGCCTTCCCGTACGCGGATTGATTCGTCCACTATGGTCGCCCAAGAATGTGGGAGTACTCCTCGACTTCCTCAAAAGCAAGCGCATGGCCAAACGCATCATCAAAGAGTTCCGCCCATTGGTGGCAGTTGGCGTTGGTGGCTATGCTAGCGGTGCCACTCTTGACGCCGCTCACGCCATGGGAATTCCATGTTTGATACAGGAACAAAACTCCTATGCAGGGAAAACAAACAAGATGCTGGCATCCAAAGTCAGCAAGATTTGCGTTGCATACGAAGGAATGGAGCGCTTCTTCCCCGCCGACAAAATCATCATGACCGGCAATCCTGTACGCCAAAATGTTCTTTCCACCAGCCTTTCTGTCGAAGAAGCACGCAAGACGTTCGGTCTTGAACCCAACAAGAAAACCATTCTTCTGGTGGGAGGAAGCCTTGGAGCACGCACCGTCAACGAAAGCATCATGCGTCACCTCGACTTGGTGAAGGGCTCAAACGTACAATTTATTTGGCAAACGGGCAAATACTATAATGCCAGCATCATGGAGGCCATGAAGGGGAAAGAGCTTCGCAACCTGAAAATAATGGACTTCGTGAGTGATATGGGAGCAGCCTACAAAGCAGCAGATCTTGTCATCAGCCGTGCTGGGGCAAGTTCCATCAGTGAGTTCCAGCTCATCGGGAAGCCCGTCATACTCGTTCCAAGCCCCAATGTAGCAGAAGACCACCAGACCAAAAATGCAATGGCTCTTGTCAACAAAGACGCTGCATTATATGTTAAAGATGCCGAAGCTCCCGACACCTTGTTGGCCTTGGCCCTCAAGACCGTTGAAGATGACTGCAAACTTGCGTCATTAAGCGAGAACGTAAAGAAATTAGGACTCAAGAACTCCGCCGACACTATTGCCGACGAAGTGATAAAATTAGCACAAAGATAAATGGAAATAAAAGATATTAAAGCGGTTTATTTCGTTGGCGCAGGTGGTATCGGCATGAGTGCCATCGCCCGTTACTTCCTTCATAGAGGGGTTGTTGTAGCTGGATATGACAAGACTTCCACTGAATTGACACGCCAATTGGAGAAAGAAAGCATGGCCATTCATTACGAAGAGAACACACAACTCATACCAGAAGCATGTCGTAATCCACAAAACACGTTGGTGGTTTACACTCCTGCCATACCGAAAGAACACGCCGAACTGGCCTATTTCCACAACAACGGCTTTGAAGTAGAAAAGCGTGCACAAGTGCTTGGCACACTAACACGCACACACAAGGGGCTCTGCTTTGCCGGAACACACGGTAAAACCACCACTTCCACCATGTGTGCGCACATCATGCACCAAAGCCACTTGGACTGTAATGCCTTTCTTGGCGGCATTTCAAAAAACTACGGCACCAATTACATTCTCTCAGACCATAGCGACTACGTGGTAATAGAGGCCGACGAGTTTGACCGTAGCTTCCATTGGCTTCGTCCGTGGATGAGTGTCATCACGGCAACCGATCCAGATCATCTAGATATCTATGGCACCAAGGAAGCCTATTTGGAGAGTTTCCGTCACTACACAGAGCTTATCCAGCCCGGTGGAGCACTCATCATCCACACCGACCTGGAGATGAAACAACACGTTCAAGACGGAGTTCGGGTCTTTGAATACAGTCGCGACAAAGGCGATTTCCATGCAGAGAACGTTAGAATAGCCGATGGTACCATCTTCTTCGACTTTGTTTCACCTATCGAAAGCATATCGAACGTAGAGTTGGGCCAACCCATTCCCATCAATATCGAGAACGGTATAGCTGCAATGGCTATGGCACAACTCAACGGATGTTCCTCGGAAGAAATCAAAAACGGCATGAAGACCTATGGAGGAGTGGACCGTCGCTTTGATTTCAAGCTCAAAAACGACCGCCATGTCTTCCTTTCTGACTATGGCCACCACCCTAAGGAAATCTTGCAAAGCGCCAAGAGCCTGAAAGAACTTTATCACGACCGCAAGATTACCGCCATCTTCCAGCCTCACCTGTACACACGCACACGCGATTTCTATAAGGATTTTGCTGCTGCACTTAGTCATTTCGATGAAGTTATCCTCACCGAGATCTATCCAGCACGCGAGAAACCCATCCCCGGAGTTACAAGTGAAATCATCTACAACAACTTAAAACCAGGTATAGAAAAATCCATTATAAGAAAAGACGATGTGCTCGATTTTGTAAAAAACCGTGACTTCGACGTATTGGTAGTGCTTGGAGCCGGCAATTTGAACGACTATGTACCACAAATAGCTGACATACTGAAAAGCAAGGAATGATACGTTACAACTGGAAAAAGCTAATCATTGGGGCATTGGATGTATGCATTGCCATATATCTATTGTTTGCCATGACTTCCTTCTCTAAGAAAGGGCAGGACAAGAGTCCGTGTGTCAAGACCAATGTTTATATTGCTGATTCCAGTGAAAACGGTTTTTTGGACGGGAAAGAAATCAAGAACATTCTTTCAGAACATGGTCTTCTACCGGAAGGAAAACCTATGTGCAATGTCAATCCACGAACCATTGAGAGTCTGTTGACCACTTCCGGACCATTCGTGAAGACCGCCCAATGCTTCAAAACCCAAGACAAGCATGTTAATATCATCATTACCCAACGTATGCCTCTCTTGCGGATAAAAAGCAATAACGGCAACGACTACTACATAGATGACAACGGTTCTCCCCTACCCAACTCAAAATATACGAGCGATATGATAGTTGCAACAGGCAATATCAACCATTGGTATGCCAAAAATTACCTTGCACCATTGGCCAAAGCCATCATGAGCAACGACTTTTGGGAAAGCCAAATAGAGCAAATCAATGTTCTTCCCGACCATGGAATAGAACTCGTTCCACGCGTAGGAAACAACATTCTCTTTTTAGGATATTTGACGTCAGCCAAGAACTCACGGGCAGCAAGGTTGCAGGATATCGTTTCCACCACATCGCACAAACTCGATCGATTGGAAAAATTCTATCGTTACGGCCTTTCACAAGCAGGCTGGAACAAGTACTCCTATATAAGTGTGGAATTTGACAACCAAATTATTTGTAAAAGAAAACAATAGAAACCAAGGAACAATTATACGTGTATGGCAACAAACGAATTTACAGTAGCCATTGAATTAGGCTCTTCAAAGATTACAGGCATCGCGGGAAAGAAAAATCTTGACGGCAGCATCACTGTCCTTGCCGTAGTCAAAGAGGATTCCTCGCAGTGCATTCGCAAAGGCGTGGTATACAATATTGACAAGACTGCCCAGTGCTTGACAAACATCATTACCAAACTAAAGACACAACTCAAACACGAGATTTCACAAGTGTACGTAGGAGTTGGAGGACAATCTATCAGGAGTGTACGCAACGTCATCGTAAAAGAGTTGCCTCAAGACACCATCATCACAGAAGAGATGATAGACGAGTTGCAGGACACCAACCGGACAATGAACTATACCGACCAGGAAATTCTGAGTGCTACAACCCAGGAATTCAAGGTAGATAATCAGCTCAGCCGCGACCCAGTTGGCATTAAAGCCAACCGATTGGAAGGAAACTTCCTCAATGTTTTGTGGCGCAAATCGTTCTACAACAATCTTTATTCCTGTTTCAACAAAGCCAACATCTCTATTGCCGAAACCTATTTGGCACCATTAACACTTGCCAACAGTGTGCTGAGCGAGGCTGAGCAAAGAGGAGGCTGCGTACTTGTCGACCTTGGTGCAGACACAACAACCGTGTCCGTTTATTACAAAAACCTGTTGAGACACATTGCTGTCATCCCGTTGGGAGGCAACAACATCACCAAGGACATCGCCTCTCTCCAAATGGAAGAGAAAGACGCCGAAGCCATGAAGCTTAAATATGCAAGTGCCTATACCGAAATCTCGGAAATCGATTCCAACAAGAAATACCCCATAGATAGCGACAGATACATTGGTGCAGAGAAATTTGTACAGATTGTTGAAGCACGTCTTCAGGAAATAATCGAAAACGTTGGTAACCAAGTTCCTACAGAATATGCAGACAAGTTGTTGGGCGGTATCGTCCTAACAGGCGGAGGCTCAAACATGAAGAACATTGAAAAGGCATTCCGCGTATACCTCCACGTAGAGAAAGTGCATTGTGCAAAGTTTGTCACACAAACCATAACCAGTAGCAATGCAGACATTAACGCACACGATGGACGCATGAACACCATCCTTAGCCTATTGGCTAAAGGCAACATGGACTGCGCCGGTGGTGAAGTAAGATCAGACCTTTTCGGTGGAACCAACGAAGCTGCAGCAACAAACAGTGCCACTTCCAACAAAGAACCTCGCGGAGGTAGCGAGCGCATTCTCACCCCTGCAGAAAAAGAAAAACTTGATGCTGAACGCCGAAAGAAGGAGGAAGAAGAAGAACGACTGAAGCAAGAGGCACTTCGTCAGCAAAAGGAAGAAGAAGAAAAACGGCAAAACAAGCCAATCAACAAGATTGGAAGAAAACTTAAGACCTTCTTCAAGGGTGTGATGAGCGCTGAAGAAGAATAAGGTAAAAGCACCAAGTTGTTCTATTAACATCCAAAAAACACAACGTAAAATTATGGCAACAGACAAACCAAATTTAAATATACTGGATTTCGGAAAACCCGAAAAATCAAATAGCATCATAAAAGTGATTGGTGTAGGTGGCGGTGGCGGCAACGCAGTCAACCATATGTATAAGGAAGGCATCCACGATGTTTCATTTGTTCTGTGCAACACCGACGCACAAGCATTGAACGATTCACCTGTACCCGTCCACCTCCAACTCGGCAAAGAAGGCCTCGGTGCAGGCAACAAACCAGCCAAAGCTCGCGAAGCTGCCGAAGAAAGCATTGACGACATCCGCAATATGCTCAATGACGGCACCAAGATGGCTTTCATCACAGCCGGTATGGGTGGTGGAACAGGAACCGGTGCCGCTCCAGTCATTGCACGCATAAGCAAGGAAATGGACATACTTACGGTCGGCATCGTAACTATCCCATTCCAATTTGAAGGAAACAGAAAGATAGATCAAGCTCTCGACGGTGTGGAAGAAATGTCCAAGCACGTTGATGCCTTGCTGGTTATCAACAACGAGCGCCTCCGTGCCATCTATCCCGAAATGAGTGTGCTCAATGCTTTCGGAAAAGCAGACGACACTTTAAGCGTTGCTGCCAAGAGCATTGCCGAAATCATCACCGTACACGGCTTGATAAATCTTGACTTCAATGACGTTAAAACCGTGTTGAAGGATGGTGGTGTTGCCATAATGAGCACCGGATACGGAGAAGGAGAAGGCCGCGTCAAGCAGGCCATCGACGATGCGCTCAACTCTCCGCTTCTCAACGACAACGATATCTACAACTCCAAGAAGATTCTTTTGTCCATCAACTTCAATAGCGACAACGCCGACAACCCCGGCTTAACAATGGAAGAGATGAATGATGTCAACGAGTTTATGTCTCGTTTCAACAACGGTTTCGAGCTGAAATGGGGCTTGGCGTTAGACAAAGACTTGGACAAACGGGTCAAGGTAACCATTCTTGCCACTGGATTCGGTATCGGTAGCATTGACATGATGGACGATCATTTCAAGAAAAAGTCCTTTGACGAGATTGAACGACAAAGCCAAAAAGAGGAAGACGAAATCCACCGCAAGGAACGTCGCTCTACCTACTACGGCAATGGGGAGAAAGGTACATACAAACGCCACCCACAGTTATTCCTATTTGGGCCGGAAGCGCTTGACAACGAAGACGTCATCCTCGCCGTAGAAGACACCCCCACCTACAAACGCAGCAAGCAAATGCTCAACGACATACGCAAAAAAGCATACGGAGAAGAAACTGCTGAGCCCCAGAAAAAGGAGGAAAGCACACCTGGAATCATAAATTTCGCATAACATATTTAGGAGATTTACATAATGAGTCTATTTGAAACCATCAGCGAAGATATCAAATCTGCAATGAAGGCACGCGACAAGGTGCGCCTTGAAACTCTTCGCAACATCAAGAAAGTATTCCTTGAAGCAAAGACTGCTCCAGGAGCCAACGACACATTAGAGGACGCACAAGCACTGAAAATACTGCAAAAACTTGCTAAACAAGGCAAAGAAAGTGCCGCTACATTCCAACAAGCCAATCGCCAAGACCTTGCAGACGGCGAATTGGCACAGGTGAATGTAATAGAAGAATATCTTCCAAAATCACTCACCAACGAGGAAATAGAAGCACAAGTGAAGGCCATCATCGCCCAAACCGGAGCTACCAGCATGAAAGAAATGGGCAAGGTGATGGGCATCGCCAGCAAACAAATGGCTGGAAAAGCCGATGGTAGAGTCATTTCAGAGGTCGTTAAAAAGTTGTTGGCCTAATTAAAAGATAAAAGAGCTTTTTTCTTATAAATTGAAAGCGGCTCCGTCACCTTCTGACGGAGCCGCTTTTAGCTACCAATATGCCGTGTTTTAGATGCTAAAAAGGTCGGTTTTAGATGCTAAAACACAGGGTAATAAATTTCGGTTTACAAGTATTTGATTTTCTGACACTTACAGTCTGTTTCAAATTGAAAGCAACTTTCAAGCCTTTTCTTGCAATAGACAAGATTTCTCCACCCATTGGTTTCGAGCAGATACATCATTCACTATACCAAGGGAAGATCTGGAAAGTTCTGAAAAATAATGATTGACATTCTATAAAAGAAAGCGTGCGCAAGCAAAATAGCTTGCGCACGCTTTCTTTAATGGCAGCACTGAATGGCTGTTGCGTTGTCTGTCAACAACGTCTATCTAACACATATTTTTACTGCCGGCTGCCCTTTGTCCTGCAGAAGAGATACCATATACACGCCCGGAAGAAGTTTAATGGCTTCGTTAGCATGAACCGTAGTGGACAAAACCAGTCGGCCAAAGACATCAGCAACCACAACCTGTCCTTCATAACCCGCAAAAACAATCTGTCCTTCCGAGGATTTCACCCGTTCAGAAGACACAGGAAGACTTGCTATGCCATTGGTAACAATCTCAACATCCTTGCTGACGCCTAACGAAACATTACCTCCTTTAAAATAGCTTGCCACCGAATAGGTATGAAGTCCATCAGGTGCAGCGGTAATAACCTTGCTGCGGGCAGTTGTACATCCAAGAAGTTCTCCGTCACAGTAGACGGCATAAGCTTTGGGATAATAAAGATCGAGCGTAGGATCGCACGTTTCATCGGGTTGCGGAATTACTTCTGTTCCTTGGGTGGCAGCAGGTGGAGTGACGGTGGCCGTTATATAGAAATTGCCGGTGGCCTCTTCACTTTCTACAAAGTTTCCACCTTTCAGCAAACAGTTACCACGCCCTTTGACAATAGGGCTCTTGTCACACACAGGAGTCACCACACCTTTCGAGCCAACACAATTGACCGACACCCAATAGTCTTTATTGGCCTTGATGGTAACAGGGGTCGTGAGTTTTACTTCGCGCACTTGTCCGTTGGCAAACTCCTTGACACTGCGTTCCGAAACCATTGTGGGAGTTCCTCCATCTGCGTCAGCTTCCCATACACGGAACTTCACAGTCAACTCAGAAGGGCCTTGAACAGGCAAGAAACCCATCTTGCTTATTTTGCCTCCAACGTAGGTAGCAAGGTCAGCGGCCGTGTAGCGGTTGGCATATTCCACCTCTTCTCCATAGATGTCTACAGCAGTTAGCGTGCTGGTGGTAAGGTCTATGCGTTTCAAAACATTGTCGGTTGTCCACGTCAGGTTGACTTTATCTCCGTCGGTAGAAGCGTCAAGAGAAGTCACCCGATTGTCCGGAACCATTATCTGCACACTTGCAGGATGAGAGACGAGCCCGTTCTGATAAGTCACATCCACCTGATAAGTGAGCACTGTTCCGCTGGTTGGAGCTTCATCGGTGAATGTTGTTGTTGAAGAAGTAGCGACCGAAGCATTGTTACGGTAGATGGTGTAATGGTCTATCGGCTCATCTGTCGCGGATAAATCCCACGTAAGCATGACATTTCCGTTTTGTGTAGATGCATGAAGGTTGATAGGCTTGGCCGGTTCTTCGCTATGCACAAACTGAAAACCTACCTGTCCATCCTCTTCGGTAATGTTTTTGAGAGCACGATAAGCGCTTCTTCCATCTTGAGACTTTGTGGAAGGAAGTGTGGAATCGGAAAACTCGGTATGATGATAATCGCCGGGGAAAGGAGCCGAAGCGCTATTTACATTGCCATACGACGAAGGGTGACTTTCTGGGTCAACGGCAGCGTCTGAACAAACCGTATAGATACCCTGTGGGAAAGTGGCGTTAATGTCGTTGGTTGTCAGCTTTGTCTTGATAGTGTTTTCGTTCACATGATAGACCACCAGACCGTGTCCGGGGAGAGCAGCGTCGAAAGCACCGCTCTGTTGACGGTTTTCCATAAGATAATATTCTCCTGGGTTGCCCGTTTCCATACGATAAGCTATCGGTTGCTTGTCTGCCGACGGCATATCGGCAACTGTGGTATCGTTTTCAAGGGCTACCGGTTCGGTCCATCCCAACACCCATTTCTGCCAAGCATTGATACCAGCCGGGCGTGTGCCATAGTCACCGTTCCATGCGCCAGAGCCCAATAAGTCCCACACACCGGTTCCGCAATACTCGCCACCAGACTGTGCATAATCGGTGTCATAAAAGTCAGGAGCACCAAGATTGTGGCCAAATTCATGACAGATAACACCTATTGTAGACATCCGGTTACCCAACGCAAGACACTCGGGCTCGATGGTATAACGGCGCACAGACACGCCATTGTATTTCAATCCATAGATGATGGAACTGTGCGACCATATTTCAGAGGCATCACCCGACATTTCCTGACCTGTTCCCTGATGGATAACTGCAAGTCCATCAAGAATGCCGTCTCCGTCATTGTCAAACTGTTTAAGATCCAAGGTGTCAGCCACTAACGACAAGGCATCCTCTATCATATAGGGAGCCCCTTCCGAACCATAGATAGCTTTCGTCGTTGGAAGGGTTATCCAATCGGTTACTGTCACATCAATATCCAACTTGCCGTACGACTGTTCCAAATAGTAGTCACGGAAACTACCTATTCCCTCAAAACCTTTTTGGTTCATCATACGGTAGAAATCGTTCTGTGTGTAAGTGGGGTGAGTGTCACTATAGTTGACAAGCAACACTAAAAGTTTGCGTTTCCCCGTAGCCGGGAAAGTGCCGTCTATCGTCAAATCGGAATGGTCTTGGGTAGATTTTCTCATAGAACGCACCTGACGGCTGCTGAAGTGCAAGCCAGGTTGTAGACCGTTTGCCTTAGCCTTCATACTGTTTCCCTCATAACGGAGGTCTGAAGCAATCAAACTTCCACGCTTGTCGGTTTGTGCAAAGACCCAATAACCCTTATCGTCTTTCAACAATGTATAGCCATCCAAGGTCTCGCCCCAATGCATTCGCTCGTCACCTTTTAGGCAAAGAGTGACTACCGTTCCGTCTGGTTGGACAACAGAAACAGGCTTTGGATAGGCTGGAACTGCCATTGCAGAACCACACAAGCATGATGCCAACAAGACAACGATTGTCTTTTTCTTTATTTTCAGTTTCATATTTTTCTATATAATATAAGGTATAAGAACAGAAGGGACGGTCATGCTTGACAGCACAACCATCCCTTCAAATTGTTTTTATCCTACAAAGAAGTTCACTTCTTCAATAACTTTTGCGTTCCAGACTTGGTTGTAACCACATACAAACCAGAAGGTTGGGCAGAAAGAGAAAGCGTTGTGCTTTGTCCCTGTGCTTCCCCACGAGCTACAATCTGGCCGGAAACGTTATATACTGTGACTGTCTCACCAGGTTGAGTGCCACTGACTGTGAGATTGTCGCCATCCATGCGAGTAGCGAAAACTACCTGACCGTTAGGTGCTACAGCAATGGCCGTTGTCGGATCGGTTACATTCATCCACATAACAAGGTTCAGTCCCAATCCCTTGAATGACGCATCCACACTGTCTACAGGGCAATAGCCTCCATCAAGCGTATAAGTGCTGGTAGCTGGCAAAGAGTCGGGTTGAACATAGAATGTGGTTTCATTGGAACGATGGTAGAAGCCACCAAATCCTACAACCGTACGCGAGAGGTTAGGATCTGGTTCTGTTATCCACAAGTCTTTGGCAAACTCAAAGGCCACATAGAACGGACCCTTTGCCACGATGGGCTCTGCAAACTGTATGCTGCGCATTTCCGCTTTGCTCAAACCTAAGGTACCAAAGGCATCTTTCATTGTGGTGTCATAGCGGCCATACACCTTTGCCGTATCCAAACGTCCGTCTGTTTCTCCATAAACCACTACGCTGAGAGGCTTGGCAGCTTGCTGGCTATAATAGCGATTACCCAAATTGTAATAGCAAAGATAGAAACTTGCAGAGGTCAAAGAATAGTCTCGTCCTTCAGGAACATTATAACGCTCGGCGAAATGACTGTAGAAATGGTTAACACCAGTTACAAAATCCGCTCCAACTGCTGTATCGTAAGAAGGCAACTGGTCGCGTGTCATCAGGTTGTCTTCGTTTGGATTGTAGCAGCCCAATGGCAACTGGTTTGCTTCTTCGAAGATGGTGACAGGGATTGTCTCTGATGCAGAGCTTTCACCTTTAACGTTTGTGGCCGTAAGTTTTACGGTATAAGAGCCCGTTTCGGGGAACGTGAAGGTAGGATTAACATCGGTAGACGTTTCTGGTGTTGCCCCGGGAGCTTCCCACAGATAGCTTTCCCCATACTTTGACTGGTTGACCATCGTTACCGTTGAGCCTGGGAAGAGTGCCAACTGGCTGTCCATAAGGTTGAAATGACCATTATAAGAGAAGGCTGCTTTTGGCTTTGAAATCAGACTCGGAGCCGTCAACGTAAAGAGATCTATTGCCACTTCTCCTGCATAAGTATTGGCGCCACCCAATGCAAACGAGAAGCAATAATAGTCAGAGGTTGTTGGCGTGTAGTTAACCGTCATCTTCTTCCATTCGGTATTGGTGTATTCTGGAATGGTGAGCAATGCGGTATGGAACTCAGAATCCTGCTCCTTACCTACCGTAAAACTAAAATCGCTTGCACTGGTAACTCCTCCTACGGTGTTGCCGGGCATATATACATAGAACGTTGCAGTGTAAGTAACGTCTTTATCCAACTTGAAGAAAGGTGTATAAATACGGTCATCACGGCCTATTTGACTTTCAGGTGCTATCAGATAGTAAGTTCCGTCAACGGCTGGCAAAGCATCGGTGTTGGCTGTTATAAAAGGAGAAGAACCGACAGACAACCATCCTGCTGGTACAAATGTCGTACCGTCATAGTCGTTGTTCTCGTTGTCGAACGACTGGGAATAAGGCAATTCGCATACCACCTTATCCGGGTCAACATTCGGAATAGTGTCTCCGCCCTCTGATGGGGCCGTCAGTTCAAAGTCATCAAACACTACAGCACCTGCATTCCACAACTGGGTGTCAATCGAAATGCCAAAACAATAATCGCCATCAGCCTCAGGAGTGAACTTGTAGGTAGCTTCGGTCCATTCGGAAACGAGCGCTTTTTGGGTATCGCCAAGAGTTGTTGACATTCCGGTAGCAGACTGTTCGGTACCCACCTTTGTGGTAATGTTCGTATAATACATCGAACTTGCACCACCTGGAGCCTTATACCAATAAGTCAAGGTGTATTCCGTACCACCCTTCAAGTTTACCATTGGTGTATAGAACGCTTCATCACGGTTGAAGGATGCTGAAGCCGAAGCAGTTCCAAACACATAGTTTCCGCTATGAGAGCCCAAACCGAAGTAGCTTCCTTCGTGGCGGCTGAAAGGATAAGTGCCTTGGCTCACCCAACCAGTAGGAACAGTTGAACCTTCTGCAAAATGGCTATCATCATCAAAGTTCTCCGAGAACAGGCTCTGAGTGTCTCCCGCAGGCGGATTGGGAGTGTCACCACCACCGGGCTCAGTTCCGCCGTTGTCTGGCTCAGTTCCCGTTACCGAGAAGTCATCAAAGGCCACATAAGACGATTGATAAAGTTGGGTGGTAATGTTTATACCCACACAATAGTCGCCATCAGCCTCTGGTGTGAACGTGTAAGTTTCCTCTGTCCAGTCTGCCAACTTGGTAGCACCAGTCTCACCGAGGGCTACCGTGCAAGCAGTCTCCGACTGTTCGGTGCCCACTTTCACAGCAACATTGTTATTAAATGGAGCCGCTACCCCTCCAGGCATCTTGAGCCAGAAACTGATGGTGTAGGTTACACCCCCCTTGAGTGACAACATTTTGGAGAAAACCCAACCGTTACGTCCCATAGCTGTAGTGTTGAGTGTTCCCAAAACATAATTGCCCGAATGGGTGCCGGAGCCAATATAGGTGCCTGCATAGCGTTTAATCGGTTCTGTGGGGGCATTCGCCACCCATCCATCAGGCAAGTCTGCACTCTCGACGAAGCTTGCATCATCGTCAAAAGTCTCAACATAAGAAAATTCTTTAGCGCTTGTTGTCATTGCAAAAAGAGCAAACAACAGGGTAAAGAGTTGAAGTTTTGTTAACAATTTCATACGATAAATGGTATTATAAATGTTTCTTAAAAATTTACGAGTGGCAAAGTTAACACATTTTTACAAAAAAATTAGAAAACATTATGCACAAAAATATAAATTAACTTCCAATATAACAAATTAAAACCCACTATTGGCAGTTTGCTATCAATCGAACAATTCCTGCAATACCGCTACCGAACGCAATTCTGGCATTTGGGGAATATGCAAACGATAATACTGCAAGATGACATCCAAAATCTGTTGGCGTTGGACTCTGCTCATACGAAACAAGTGCATATTGTCGAAATTCATCCGCATAAGACCAGCAAGACGGAAAGTTTGTAGTGGCTGCAAGAAGTCAGAGTGAAGAGGGACGGAAGTAACAAAACGCCCTTCTCGCAAGTCAAAATAACAACCTTCTGTAAAATTATCCAAGTTGGGGAAGAAACCTATAAAGCCGCTTAAATGTATCAAAAACACCAAATGAAAGTTTGCAAAGTTCTTTTTTGCGGCATCCAACCATTCCAAACTACGTTCAATATAAAGAAACAATGGTTTGTTTTGTTGCTCATCACGTGTGGCATAGCCCAAAAACTCAGACAGGAAAAAGGCTTCTGCCAATTTGGAAGGGTCTTGTTGTATGTTAATATAATAAGGTAATGATAGTCGAGCATCGCGCAAACGCTGAAGAGAAGACCGCTCCCTATAATCATATTCAATTTCCAAAAGCGTCAAAGGCTGAAACAATTGCTTCTTGACACGCGTTTTGGAAGTCTTAGGAATACGGACAACAAACGAAATACGCCCCTGTTCTTCGGTGAGAACATCAACGATGAGCGATGCCTCTCCGTATTTTAACGAATGCAGGACAATTGCCTTTGATTTTGTTAACATTAGGTGCAAAAATACAAAAATGCAGGGTTTTTCAAAAAAATATTCAAGAAAATTTTGCAGAATAAAATAAAAACTATACCTTTGCACCCGCAAAATCAAGACGTCGGTCCCTTCGTCTATCGGTTAGGACGAGAGATTTTCATTCTCTAAAGAGCAGTTCGACTCTGCTAGGGACTACATAA
>OIYF01000225.1_pt1 | contig 25039 bp, 29 predicted proteins | sample 1587971 | NCBI WGS metagenome assembly OIYF01 (sample SAMN03283248) | human gut metagenome | biome: human-associated habitat; material: feces | host: Homo sapiens | place: Peru | collected 2012 | reverse complement strand
GTCCCCTCAAACGCCTCTTTCAAGGCTCTCGCCATCGGACAACTGCCCGTGGCGAAGAATCCGTGTAGGAATAATATCTTTTTCATGCTCAAATCATTTGATAATGATGCGCCTGTAATATAGGAGGATGTGCAATGCTCAACGCCCATATTGGCGCAATATATCTGCAAAAATACTGAAAAATATTCAGAAAAGTGAATATTTAGATGGATTTTGTTTGCAGGGCGAACTTGATTTAACTTTATTTGTATGCAAGGGGATAACGAGGATGTCTTTAGTGTTATCTTGGGTTCCAAGTACATAGTTTCTCTTCATCTCACTCTTCACCTCATTCTTAACCTCACTTTCAGTATTCTTCTATTTTTTTCGATTATTAGCAATGCTATCATCAGTTTTCTATGTTCTGCCTTTTTGGGTATTTATCTGAGTGCTTGTTTTGGCAATATTGTTGACTCCTAGAATATAATCACCGACTTTGCACATAATATTCATAAGATTATTACGTGCAAAAACAATGAATATATATAGTCAGCTGCACTATCATGATTGAATGATGGGGCAAATCTGCAGATTTTAGCGTATTTTTCGAAAAAGATTGAGAACATAATAAAGCCCCCGATACCAAGGTACCGAGGGCAAGCCTATCTGTCACGTCCAGCCTCTGGAAGAGGCAAACACGAACTTAATCGCACACAACAACGATAGGCTTCCGCTGAGGACGTCCAGCCTCAGTGAAGAGACTAACACTAACTTAATAGCACATAACAACAGCGGTTATTCTTTACGTTCCTTTCAAAGAGAAACTTACTTTGCGAAAGGTCCTTTTCCTCCATGCTCTTTAAGATATTTTCGTGAACGTTCCATCATTCTGTCAATATCCTCAAACGAGAAAAGCAATCTTCTCCTTTGTGGATTTCTCTCATTCTCTTCTGCCTCACGTATAAAGCGTTCAGCGTCTTCACCTGTCAATACAGGTGTGCTTTTTATTTCTAATGCCATAATTTTACGAAAGAATTATTCCTGTAACAAGCAGCAATACACAAGAGCTCACAGAAAGAAATATGGGAGCTTTATCATCCTGCATTCTTCTGACTCTTCGTATTACTTCTATTGCACCGATGATAGCAACTATACCTGCTAAAAAGAAACATCAGTAACTCCATAATTGTTTGATTTTAATATTGTAATTGCCGACAAAGGTACAAAGAATACGTGAGATAGCCAAACTTTTTAAGAAAATCATACTTCTCAGTGCCTGTTTCCCTGATGAAGGTCTCCCTTCGGTTGCGGATGCGGTTGTCCTCTTCTTCTGTAATAACGTAAGGGGCGTTGGTATATTTCATCTCACAGAGATTAATTGTATCGTCATTTCTGTCGATGAGCATATCTATCTGTGCTCCTTTCGTCAGCGTCTTGCCGGTGACAGGGTCTTTTGTTCCCTTATATGACCAGGAATGAACGCTGCTCACGACTGCTGAGAAGCCGAGAGCTGCCTTGATCTGGTTGACGTGCTGCATGCAGACACGCTCGAATGCTCTTCCTGCCCAACCGTAATGGATGGATGAACCTGCGGATGAAGACCAGAAATGCTCATCCCCATTGGTGTTCTCCGATATGAAATCGAAGTAGAATAGGGTGTAGTTGTCTATGAGCTGGAAGGTCGCATCCTTCGTCTTCTTGCCGATGGCTGTGAACTTGCGGATGAAACCGCATTGCTCCAGTTCCTGCAGCGCTTTCGAGAAATCTGCGTTGTCTGAGAGCTTCGAAGCTTTCAGCAACTCTTCTCTCAGCAGTCCCTGTTTCTTCTTGGCAAGCGCTGTGATGATAGCTATGTGACAGCGTGGCTTCTTGAACAGTGAAGCGTAGAGAGCATCAAACTCTTGTGTGAGTTCTCCACCTGGCTGGAAGAATATCCGGTCGAAATTCTGTGCCACGCTCATTCCCTTTTTCAAGAAGCTCCAATAGTATGGGATTCCTCCCAAGGCCATGTAAGCTTCGAGAATCTGTCGGTCCTTATAGCCCAGATTCTTCGCTTCGCAATACTGCTTGCATTCTCTGAGGGTGAATGGTTGCAGCAGAACCTTGCATGTAAGACGGTTGTGAAGGCCACCATAGTTCATGACCACATTGTCGATGATCCATGATGTGGCGCTTCCGCAGATGACCAGGATAAGGTCTTTTCTCGTAGAAGCCCATGCGTTCCAGAAATGGTCGAGTGAACGGACGAAGTTTGATTTAACCGTGTCCATCCAGGGAAGTTCATCGATGAAGATAACCTTCTTCTCCTCGTTTTCAGGGAACGTATTCAGGAAATTCCACAGCAGTCCAAATGCCTCAGACCATGTCTTGGGCATTGCGCATTTTCCCATTCCGGCAAGATAAAGAGATTCTCGGAAGTCGCTTAACTGCTGCCTGCGAGTGGCTCCGTATGTGCCGGTATGCTGGAAAACGAAATGACTCTTGTAGGCCTCTCTGATAAGAAAGGTCTTGCCGACACGTCGTCTTCCGTAAACAGCCACGAATTGTGATTCATCAGAACTCATCAGTCCGTGGAGTGTTGCTATTTCATTTTCTCTGCCTATTAACATATCGTATTTCTTGTTTTATTCTCTATTTATTTATGTGGCAAAGATACAAAAATATATCGATAAGTCGTGGAAATGTATCAATATTTAACAGATTTCCACGGGAAATCGCAACTTTTCCGGGTTTTTTGCACTGAAAAGTATGTGGCTCAGATTTTTTTTAGAAACCTACATGTGTAAGTATTTACCACTTCATAGCCTCATTCGGAAGCAACGGAATGGCTCCATAGCGTCCTAAAAGATAACCCTTGCGAACATTTTCACGAGGCTTGAATTCTGCCAAGGATGTAAGATGAGACGCTCCATCCTTTCCCTTCTCGACAAACCATACTTCGTCAGCTCTGATAAGGTCGAGGTTGAGCAGGTTGCATTCATGAGTGGAGAAGATGAGTTGAGTGTCTCTTCCAGACTCCAGTCCTGAGAAATAGCACTCTAAGATTTTCTGCGAAAGCATTGGGTGCATACTGCGGTCAATCTCATCGATGAGATAATCAACTTCATTTTGCTTCAAATCGATGAGCATTGGGATGAAGTCGAGCAATCGGATGCTGCCATCAGATTCTTCGCTCAGATCAAATACAACCTCTGTGCCGGAAGTTAGATTCCGGTGAACAGTCTTCTGCTTGTAAATCTCATATCCTCCGTTGGCATTCACCTCGAAAAGAAGCATTTCACCTCCAACTGTGGCAGCCATGCTGTACGCCTTGCCGTTCTTGGCCTTGCTGAGTATGTTGTCAAGCAAATCAGAAGATAAGTTCACATCTTCCTTCTTGATTTTGTACAGGTGCACGTCTGAAATGCCCGTGTTGAAGTAGGCAAGAAGCGAGCGAGTCGTTTCCTGCAGCTCATCATTGTTTTCAGTAAGGAAAGAAATTCCCTGCAGGCGTGTGCTTGGGAAGATAATCTTCAAACCGTCAGCAAACCAGTTCCTGGCCATGCGTATGGTTTCAAGTCCCTTGCCGTTTCTTCGTACATACTCTGAAAGAAAGCTGGAATCGGAAGGAGTACTGTGGGCGATGAATTTCAGCAGCATGGATGTTTCTTCGTTTCCATCCACCTTGCCAAACGTGAACTCGTTGCCGTCTGCTGTAACTTTTCTGGTGAAAACTTCTTTATCGGTACGGCTGTTGATTTCAAACAGCCATTCCTCCTTGATTCCTCCGATGGTGAACTCTATGCCATAGGCAAAGCACTTACCCTTGGTTTTAAACTCGATTTCTACCTTAGAGTTTTTCTCTTCGGTATCAGCAAGCTTGAAAGGTTCCACCTTGCTTTGCGGAAAGCTTCCATTGGCTATCTGCTGGAGCAGGGCAATGGCCTTGATAACGTTACTCTTTCCGGAAGCATTGGCTCCATAAACGATACCAGCCTTCAGAACAGAAATGTCATCACGCTTCTCTGCACGGGAAACGTGAGACGGATGGGCATTGCTCTTACCAGCCACAAAGCTGATTTGAGTCTCATCCTTGATGGAATATATATTTTCAAATGTAGCTCTAAGTATCATAACAATGTCATTTTCTTATTAATACTGATGCAAAGATAAGCTTTTTTCTTCGAAAATAGGTAGTTTGATGTCGAATACTTGCAAGAATATTGCTTGTTTAACACGCGTTAGTATATATGTGGCTAAGTCTCTTATGTAATCGTTATGATTATATTCTGGCTTTGTGCTATAAATAAATGTAAATAAACCTTACAGATAAAAAGGATAAGATTGCTAGTTAAAAAAGGATAAAAATAGGCGACCATTTCAACCACGTGGTTGAAATGCTCAATTTTGTATTTGCTTGTGATTCTTTAAATTATGACTTTAGAGAATTACCAAAATGGGCAACTTGTAGAAAAATTTGGATAGTTCAAACTGGAGGAAACTTTAATGCCGAATATGCCTTGTTGTTTAATAATTTCTATTATAATATCGCAGTGAGTCTCACTTCGTCTCTTTGGATCTCCATTTCCATAATGCCATAGGGTGACTTATTATTCGTTTAACGATTGAGCTTTCGTTGAATAGTAGAATATGTGTCAATGTTTAACCAAGTTCAATGTAAAATGGCCACGATTCAAACACTTATGGTATTCTGATGTGACATTTTTTCTTTTTATAAAAGAAAGTGTCGGAAAAAGTTGGTGATTTCGAAATATTTCATTATATTTGTAATTGAAAACTTTTAAGGAAGTAATTTGAAATTCAGAGAATATGGCAATCAAGGAAAAGAATGGAAATACGTTCCCTCATGAGCTATTCAAGGTTGGTGACTTGGTCACATTCCAATGGAATGATACGTTGAAGGATGGTATTGTCTTAGTTGTAGATGCTTATGGTACATTTGAATCTCCCAATATTCCTTCTTATGATATTATGGTAGAGAATGAGAATATGTTGTATAAGCATGTAAAATGCGATTTGGTAAAATCGAAAATCTAAAGATAATGTGTCGATAAGTCGTGGAAATCTATTGAAAAACGATAGATTTCCACGACTTATCGGTATGTATTGCAGGAGTTGGTTATTAGTATGCAATATTTCTAAAGGCAAAATAACCAACAAAATATAAGTGGAAGATTAAGGTTCTAGCACCCATCTTGATTCTTTTCCATATGGACCTATTGCCGATTCGTTAGTAATATAGGTCATGCCAAATTTTACTTTTGTAACCATAGCTTTACGAATAGATGTCATTATCTGATCCTTTGTAAAACCGCATTCTGAATAATTTTGAAGGGCTAATTCTACCGCACATTTTTGAGCTATACCTGCATTTCCCTTGGTATAGTAATCCACTACCTGTTCGTCTGTAAGTTCGTCCACGGACTTAACAGAACATTGTTTTAGATATTCTTGTATATTCATACTGATAAATTCTTTTTCTCAATTACACAATCCTCTGGTACATAAAGCTTCCATCGACATAAATAGGTGTCAGAATCGCCTGTGGAGGTTAGACGCTTGGTGTGCAAGGCACCTTTCGAGCGGCACATTTCTATGAATTGGTCGCTTATGTGATGATGCTCTTTGCTATGCTCCAGGATGAATCCTACCTTTTGATAGAGGAATGCTTTATTGTACAATGCCAGATACTTTTCGAGTTTTGGCTCATCAAGCAGTGATATTCCTTCCATGCAATGAAGCAATTCCTCAATGCCTCCAGCACGTTCTATACGGTCGCAGCAGTCTATGACTGTTCGTTCCAAATCAGTTACACGTACATAAGGATTTCCCTTGGGAGTTATAACGCCATTTTCCGCAGTTGGTTCAAAAGGGGCTGCACAGTACACAAAGTCTATTCCTTCAAAAGCAAAATCTTTGAAACGGCTTTTGCTGCCAACATAGGCATTGTAGAAAGGTTGGTGGGCAACTCCATGTAATTCAAGGGCTGTGTGCCAACCAACATATGAAGATTCTGAAATCTTGGAACTCAACTCGAACTTGTCACACATGGGAGCATCTGTCGATGGATCAATAGTGACGTACATGTTTCGCCTAATCGGTTTCAGAACCTTCTGAGATTGCCATCGGGATATGGCCGTGGATGTTCCTGCATGAGACAATTTCATCTCACGCATCACATCTTCAAAGTTGAAGATCCTAATCTTGTATAAAGGCGTAAAAGTTGCCATTTTTGCATCGAAGTATTTATATATGAATAACTTTGTGCAAAAATAGCAACTTTTCTTCAAATATCCTAATATTTAAGCAAGAAAAACGAATAATTATACTATTTTCAGAATAGGTCAACGAATGGTGTCAACCTTGCTCCATTTCGTATAATTATTCTTGTATTTCAGCAAGGAAAAATAGATTCTCTCGAAATCCTTGACTATATGTTATAAACAAGTTTATTTCGGCATATATACATATATGGTTTTCTTAAACTTGTAAACTTCCTGGTTTGAGTGGTTAAAAATCGGTAGAGGTTTACTATTTGAGTTTGAAAGAACATGTATATATACATGGGTAAACTTAAACCTTAAACTTGTATGCTGTATGCGCCGTAAGCTTTGCCTTGGCAGCTGCTCTTTAGCTGGTTCAGGGCTTTGCCTTCTTCTCCTTGCTGAAATTCTGTTGTCCTTCTCTTCAATTTCGCTTGTTGCCAAGAGATATTGGTTGAGCTTGCCTCTTGTCTCAGGCATCATGCTTCTCTGATCAGCTTCCCTCTACATGCTGATGCTTACCCTTGGCAGTCGTTTGCCAGATCGTTCTGTCCTTGGCTTAGCCTTATTCATATTCATGATGAAGTGTGAGTTTTCCTGCCAGTCTCTTGAACTTATAAGCCGTATTGCGCAACCAGTTTGCTTGAACAACATCGAGGAGGATGCAGCTTTCCTTTACCCAACCAACTGCAGATATTTTCTACTCATCCTTTTCATTCATATTTTTGGACGAAGCATCCACACTTACTTTTTCCGCTGCAAAGTTAGTGCAAGCCACATTTCTGCAAGTACCAGGTGCCTTATTCTCTGATTTTTTTCAAAAACTTTTCCGTCTGCTGCTCATCCAAAAAACTTTTCCTGCCCAAGGGTGAAATAATTCGATAATTCCTTGCTTCCTATGTTTTCCTTGCCAACTCTGATAGCACCGTAAAAAATAAATGTTTCACTTCTAAAAATATTGAATTATGAAAAAGATGGAAAATTCTTTCGCAGTAACTGGTTTCGTAGGTAAGGATGCAAGCATCCATCAGTTTACAACCGCAAGCGTAGCTCGCTTCTCACTGGCCATCAGCCGCAATGAGAAGAATGGCGATGAAAACTCTCGCACTTCTGCCTTCATGAATGTAGAGGCTTGGCGCAAGAACGAGAACACCTCTTCATTCGACCGCCTGGTCAAGGGAGCACTCCTCACAGTAGAGGGCTATTTCAAGCCAGAGGAATGGCAGGATGCCGAGGGAGTCAAGCACAACCGAGTGATTCTCGTTGCCACCAAGTTCTATGAAGCTGTAGAGAAGGAGAACGCTCCTGATTCTCAGCAGGGCAAGACCCAGAAGGATAAGTAAATCCTTCTCTCCGTGATAAAGAGCGGCCTTCGGGTCGCTTTTTTTATGCTTATACTTTTCCTTGCAGAAAAGATAGTCCTGTTATAGGAGGATTTCATTCATCGACTTCTGGGAATCGGTAATAATTCTGTTGCGAAGGTAACGGTTCTGTCTTATCTTTACAAGGTCAGGGCGCTGCTTTGCTGAAAAATCTCCACACCATTCGGGTAGTATTTTGCAGACAAAACCTTGTATGGATAGCCATAACACCTTCTGAATGCAACATAATTTTTAACCATCCCCGAAGTAGTTGATCTACGAAAGGGAGATAAAATCAGATGGCATTATGACAACAATGAAATCAATTCTCAGCCGACTTACCCAGGCGGTGAACGGCACAGACAAGTACTCTTCAGTGAGCAGGAGTTGAACCAGTTTGCTTTATTCTATCTTGACAAGTGGGATGAAAACACAAGCGAGGACGTGGTGGCAGAGTCTTTCGTGGACTATTGGTGGAACACCGACAGGGCTTGCAGACGATGCTCTGAATGTGGCAAGCTGATGCGTGAGGGTTATTGCGCTGACATGGGAGTAGCCTACTATTGCAGCAAGGACTGTCTGCATAGCGACTTCACGGATGAGGAATGGGCAGAGGAATGTGAATCCAACGACCAGAGTTATTATACAGAATGGTAATCAAATAAATATACAAGACAATGGCTAATCAGGCAACAACAACCTATAAGGTTACAGGAACCCAAAAGGCAGTAAGCAACCTTTGGAACACCCTTCAGCGCATGGAGGTGAACAGCAGGAACATCTGGCTGGATGACCTCGCCAAGCACTATGGAATCGACTATCAGAAGAAGCACATCTGCGTGCGTGGTCACATCTACTGGGCAGAGTATGAGGAGGATGAAGACTCCAATCTTCTTTCTTTCGAGACCGAAACTGCCTGGGACGCTTGCAATGACCTCTTCTTTGAGATAAACCGACTCCTGGATGATGAACTGAGCATTTCCTACAGATGCTGCGAGTGTGGCTGTGAGGTCTATTACACCCACGATGAAGGCGATTACTTTCCCGAAGAATGTTGTGTCAGCGCATCCGGCGAACCATTTGAGGATTGTTGTGATGATGTTTACGGCACTATCGGAGAAGCCATCAGGGAATGGACATCCAAGACCGGCATTGAACAGGGAGAGCGAACCGATGAGCAGATGATGGACTTCATCAATGAATATGAGTATGAGGACGATGACACCTATTTCTACATCCGCACCTTCACATTTGAATAGATGATACCTCAAATCCTGACGTTTCCCCTGACACTTTGGGGTGTTAGGGGAAGCGTGAAGGAACTCTCGCCAGATACCCGTACCTTTGTACACGTTAATACATGTAGCCATATATACTTGGAGCCATGTACACATGAATACGTTAATACATATATACAAAAGATTTTATATTATGTCATTGAAAATCATTACATTCGCCAATCATAAAGGTGGCGTTTCGAAGACCACCTCTACAGCCTCCATCGGGGCTTGCATGGCACGTATGGGCAAGAAAGTCCTGCTCATAGACCTTGACGGTCAGGCAAATCTTACCCTGTATTTCATCCCGAATGAAGATGAGGTGCAGGCAAGCATCTTTGACTCTCTGGTTGATGGCGCACCCCTGCCAGTGAAGCACATCAGGGAGAACCTCGACCTCGTTCCTTCCTCCCTCGAAATGGCAAGCGCAGAGATTGCCTTGACCAATCTTCTGGCAAGAGAACAGCTGCTGAGCCGACTGCTCGAACCCGTGAAGCAGAACTATGACTACATTCTCATAGACTGTCCTCCATCTTTGGGAATCGTTACCACAAACGCTTTCCTTGCTGCAGATGAAATCATCGTTCCGATGACTCCAGAGCTTCTTCCTCTGAAAGGTATGAGAATGCTCGATTCCTTTGTCTCTACATTGCAGCGAGTGAAGCCGAACCTCAGACTGGGAGGAGTCTTTATCGCCAGATTCAACCATCGCAAGTTGAACAAAGTGGTTGAGCAAGCCGTGAAGTCCCGTTACGAGACTATCACCATGCAGACTCGCATCCGTGAAAACATCGCTCTGGCAGAATCGGCTGGCAGCGGTCAGAGCATCTTCGAGTACGACCCTCAGTCGAACGGAGCGAAGGACTATCAGGCATTGACAGAAGAAATTATTTCACGTAATCAGTAAAGACTATGGCAAAGAAGAATATGGACATTCTGCTTGGCAACATTCTCGGAAAGGCTGCCATTCATCCGCATGACAGATTTGACAAGTCTCCTGGGAATCCTCAGGAGCAACAGATTTCTGCTCCCAGCCCTCAGGAAGATAGCGATTCGCCCAATGATGAACCATGGCGACATTTCTCCTTTATCTGCTCAAAGGAACTCGTTGACAAGGTTCAGACCATCGCCCGAAAAGAAGGTTTCACCATCCGTTCCTTCATGGAATACGTCATGAAACAAGGCGTTGAAGCTTATGAGTCGAAGTATGGTAAGGTCAAGAAAATCAGGACTAAAACCATCCGGGAAGTCATGTAAAAGTGTGGATGTGTAGCCATGTACACATGAATACATTGATACACGTACACGTTAATATATATATACATATAGACGTTGATACATGTCCACATGTAGATATGAATACAATGAAATTAAATAACATCAAAAACGAAAAGTCATGAAAATGAAAAAGTATCTTTCAATCGCCATCCTTCTGATGATGATGGCTTCACCAGTAGTATTCACCTCTTGCGGCAATGATGACCCGATGGAGGAGGTCGAGAGTCCGGAAACAAAACTGGACGTTTGGACAGAGCCATTCCACATCATGGGTACGAATGTGGATGAGGTCAAGAGCTATATGGCTCAATCTATGAAGCGTTACCGCCCGGTGGCTGAGACTTCTGGCGACAACATCCAGTTGACCTATATGACAGGGCAGGGTAGTGAAGGCGTTCTTTACAGCTTCTCCCGTCTTGACGGTTCTCTCTATTCCGTCATTGACACAGAGCGAAGCGTGAACCGTGGGCTTGTCATTGACTATCTGAAAAAGCATTACACGCTTGTTTCAGCCGATGAAGCCAGCCTGCAGTATTGCTTCACCAACCAGGACAAATCCATGGTGATTACAACCATGAAAATTTCAGATTCCTATTTCAATGTGAACTATTCATTGGTTTATTGATTGGAAAAAATAAGATTTCCACCATCAGAACTTCGTGCTCTGGTGGTGGTAGTTTTAGATGTCTGTGCGTGCTTGAAGGAGCATCCTGCTCTTTGTTGTGCTAAATAATAATAAAAATAACGTCTGATGGATATAAAAACAAGTTTTATTTCTTATATTTGCAATCAAATTACAAATATCGAGGTTAAAATGGTTTTAGAGATACGTTTAAGCAATATGTTCTCGTTTCGAGACGAGGTGACTTTGGACTTGCAGGCTGCCAAGATTCAGACAAAGAAGGCAAGGGAGCTTGAAGGTAATCTTTTTTCCGTGGATGGAGAACAGATGTTGAAGAGCGTTGCCTTATTTGGAGCCAACGCTTCGGGTAAAAGCAATGTGATTAAAGCCATCAGAGCATGTGTGAACATGATTCGTTCATCACATAATTATAATGTGGACACCAGATTTGCCATCTCACCTTTCAAGTTTGAGGATTATGCCAACAAGCCAAGCTCTTTCTATATCCGTTTCCTGCTGAATGGAGTAGAGTATGAGTATTCTTTCTCCTTTATGCATGATGAAATCATCACCGAGACTTTGTACTATTATCCGAATGGTCGCAAGTCGCTGGTATTCAGCCGTGATGAAAGCAGAGGAACGGAGAAGAAAGACATCTATGAGTTTAAGACAGTCATCAGGCGTCCTTTCGATGTAGCTGACAATACATCGAAGAAGACTCTCTATATTTCTCGTGCCAGTCAGATGGACAGGGAAATAGCCCAAAAGATTTTCCTGTTCTTCTGCAATGACATCGTGCTTGATTATCAGGTGGCTAACATTGATTCTCTGGATAATTTGTTCAAGGAACGAAAGGAGCAGATGCTGGAGGTGTTGAGAACGGCAGATAGCGACATCATTGACTTCAAGATTCAGAACAATGCCATCACGACTTTTCATCGTACCAACCCTTCCGTTGCGTTTGATTTCGAGACGGAAGAGTCGGAGGGAACCAAGACTTTGTTCCGGATGATGGTGAGGATGATTGGTATTATCCATGAAGGCAAGATGCTTCTTGTCGATGAGATAGACAACAGTCTCCATACCCAGCTGGTGGAATTTGTGATAGGTATGTTCAATCATAGCGACCATGCCCAGCTCATCTACACCACTCATAACACCCATCTGCTAAACACCGATTTCCAGCGAAGGGATCAGGTGTATTTCGTGAACAAGCGAGAGGATGGAAGCAGTGATTTGTATTCTCTGTTTGATTTCAAGGATTTCCGGGACACGCTGGATATGGAGAAGGCTTATCTCCAGGGACGCTTTGATGCTATTCCTACTATATCTAATCTCACTATTTAGCTTAGTATGAAGCATTTTACTTATCTTCGTACATAAATTATAAATATATGGCACAGATGAATCTTACTCCATTGGACGATGTGCTTGACAAGCACTTTGGAAAAGTTGGTACTCCGAAACGTGACGCATTTGAAAATGACGTGGACGAAGCTTTACATGCTTACCGTTTGGGAGAAGCCGTTAAAAAGGCTCGTATAGAGCAGAACCCTGATGCTTAATAATATATATAGAAAAAAGAGGGCGTACCATTCTGTCTTAAATACGCCCTCTTATTATACTCTATATAATAATCCAAACCTCTTTGATTAGACATATGATGTTTGTTATCAAAATGCAAACTGCAAATCCTGTGATCAACATCTCTTTTTTGCTTACGTCTTCCGTTCCCTGGAATATAAGATTGACGATAGTTTCAATAACTTGTTTCATTTCTCTGTGCTTTTAAAAAGGAAAGACTATACCACGTTGTCTTGTGGTTACATATGGTTTTTTGAAGTATTCTCTGTTATATGATAGAATCCACTTTCCAGAATCCTTTGTGAAAGAGAATAATGATTTATAAGTATTTTCCCATTTTTTGAACTCCTTCTCATTTGGCTTACTGAAATTCGGGTATTCTTTGTCTAGCTCAATTTCTCTAAAAGGCTTTTTTTCTTCTTGGTAGTGAATTGTAGAGTCCTTTTGTTCATTCCATTTTGTCTTGCTCCAGAATATATAGGAGGTAAATGTTGAACTTGCGGCTCTTTTTACTATCCAGCTTTCCCCGTTAATCAGGCTTTCCATGTAGGCTTCTCTTATTCTTATCCATGTTGTTCTTCTTGGAACAGCTTTGTCGTTTAAGAAGTCATGGTATTCTTGAAGTGTTATACGATTTATCTTACAGACTAAAACAGAGTCTCCTTTGGATAGAATGGTCATATCAGATAGCATTTTTTTTACAGATAATTTTCTGGAGATATTCCAAATACTCTGTCTTTCTTCATATTCGTAACGATGGGCTTGTTGTATTAAGCTGAAGTACTTGTTCATCGTGCAATATGTGATGGTTGCTATGATTGCCACCACGGAGATTGCCAAAGATATTAAAATCTTACGTTTAGTTCTTGCCATAATTTAAAAGTTTATTTTGATAATTGATATTTTTTTGTTCATTGTTTGCTTTTAATTAGTATATACTTTTTGATACTAAAGTAGCAATAGAGTATTGCACTTTCAAAAACGCTATAGCTTCCTATGCAGAAAGCACTGTACTTATTAAAAGGCTGACTCCAGCAAAACAACAATTTTTCCTTGATACTTAACCCTATGGGCAAATCGCTGTACTTTAGTTCTATGCACTTGAATGTTACTGCTAATGCTATTAGAGCAATTACTAATGCAATGCTAATTTTTTTTTCTTGTTTCATTGTTTTGTTTATTATATTTACCGACCTCTAAAGGCTAGCTTATAGCATAACCTTTAGAGCTGGCATTTTATGAAGTTATCTATTCTTGTGAAATAAATTTGGGATGGCGTAACAAATACTCGTAAAGGCGTTTGACTACGTCATTGTAAAATGTCTTGTCATCATACCTTTTGTTCTCCTTTTTATTGTATATTCCGTAATAGGATAAGTGATAAGAGTCGATAGCAAGAATGTTTCGAGATTTGTCTATCCAAATTCCTTCTACTTCTGTCCATTCAAAATTGTAGCCGTTGGAATTGAGAAACTCTTCTAATATCATATTCTTGTTTCTGCTATTGGAACAGCAAATGATAATTTTCGGATTAATATTCTCAATTTGTCTTTTCAGATAGTCCTTATAGACTTCTGCTTCTGCTAGAACTATTTTATCATTTGCCTTACCAGAACCCCCAGTTTTCTTCAAGTTAATTCGGGCAAAAGGGTATTGGTCTATAGCCTCCAATATGTTTTCATTCGGTATATTTTCAAACTCTATGAACTTCGATGGAGTATCCAATACAGATTTCTGACCGTAAATGATATAGGCTATTCTTTTGTCAAGAGAATGCCCTATTAACATAGGATGTTCAATAGTACTGCCTCTTTTTCTGAAAGAATCACATCTTTGGTCCCATGAGCATCCTCCTGATAGGTTTGGCTCTTTGGTGATAAACAAAACGTTTTTATTCAAGTTGTTTGCCCAAAGTATATTGTCTTTCTCGGACGATATTCTAACAATATCTCCCATCTCGTTTTGGCGTAGTTCTCCTTTGAACATGATGCCGTCGAAGCAGAAAGAATCCTCTACTTGCTGTCGGATTTCTTGCAGCTTGCTTTCTGGCATGTTGTCTGTAACCATTCTGTTGATCATTTCTTGTTTCATTTCTTCAAGAATTTGATTGTTCGTGCTTTGATAATCTTTCATTTTTGTCTCCTTACGTTTGTAAATATTGTTATTTCCATCTTATTCAAATTCCCAGTTTCATATATTCCCCAAGATAATTCAAAGTTGTGAATCCAGGAGCAGAAGAAATCGTTTAACTCTGAGTATTCTTCTTTTGAGAAGTTTCTTTTCTGTGGAATGTATATGATTAGACATATCTTCGAAGAACGTGTTATCTTTTTTTCCTTCTTAAGGTATTCAAAGAACCTATGCATGAAAACATGTGTTTCTTCTCTGGGTTTTGCGACATCTTTGAAACAATGGAAATTATGTTTTTGAATTGTTTCAATCTCTACCTGAGGAACTGCTATAATTGCAGTTCCTGAGAGATATTTGTTTGTTACCTTTTGATTCATACATTTATGCTTTAAGTGAGTAATTATTTTGAAACATCGCCACAAGCTGACCATCTGGAAAAAATATGAGTTCCACCTTTGGGACCTTTTTCTTCATCTTCGGTTCTTTCCCATTCTACGTTCAGGACATGTGTGCAACCTAAATATTTTGCCATAGCTTTTAAATCGTCTTCGGCATCAGATTTATCTCGGTATGCATAGGTTTCAACATTTTGAATCTTGGTCAGATGGTCAAACCTGTTTCCTTGATAGTTACTAGAAACAATTTTAACGTCCTCATTATTTTCTATAGCCTTTATCATGTTCGCCATTTTCTGCTGATAGCTTTTTGCACATGATTTACAGAGATAATGAGCTTCCTTCCATAGCGAGTATTTGGGTGAGGTATATGAAGAATCTACTCTATGAAGTAAATCGTCTTCATTTGAATCGTAGTCTACTTTGGTTAAGCATTTTCCACACAAGACTTTACCACACTCATTGCATACATACTTGGTCAAGAAGTTTAGCTTCTTGTTACAATAACTGCATTTTGCCATAATTCTGTCTCCTATTTTTTATTGTTAATCAATATTCTCTGAAAGTTTTACAATCATACTGACCATATCTGGGCCTTCTACACAGTGCTTCGATGAACCACACCTGTATGGAAGTATACCGCCTTTGCATACGATGGGTGCTCCCTTGTAATTGATGTCTATTATTAGAACCAAGTCCCCATGATAACTATACCAATTATACTTCAACGATGAAAGAAGAAGTGGATTATTGTAAGTGTAAGACTTGATGAAAGGTATCAGAAACGTATTCTGAAATTCATCAATAGTGTCCATGTTGGGGTATCTAGTTGCAATCTCGTCTTGGAGCTTATTGGTCAGGTTTGTCTTATCATCAATCCCTATAATAAGTTTGCAAGGCTTTTGCTCACTTGTATTACACATGGCAACAATACTTTCAACAATCTCCTTTGGCTGGGCATTTTCATCCTTGGATCTATTCGCTGGCGTGAAAATACTCTTTTTTTTCTCAAGTGTTTCAGATTCTTCGAAGTCCAAAGGAAAGGCAACAAGGCTTGTTAGCCTACTTTGTTTTTCCTCATCTCTGAGATCTTGATTCACGAGAATCTGAAGTACTTCATTTCGTTTGCCTTCCGGTATGGATGGCATTATGTTGCTCAGTTTGCTAAGAAGTTCATTAAAGCTACATTCTAATTTTAAAGGTTTGGCATCTTTGAGTAGATAGGAACCATCCACATAGTGTATTAGCTCCTGTGAATTGCTAATGCCATAGGTTTCGTGGTCAGGATAGAATGTTTGCTCATCCTTTTTGACTAGATGGATGCTACCTCCAATCTTGAGATGGCCTGATTCCATCATGCTGGTAGGAAACACTGGATATTTGTGCATTACAGAGTAAGGGATAGTGACAGACTTGTCTCCTACAGTTATAGTATATACATTGTTTGTATAGTTGGTGATTTCACCTATAAATTTTTGAAATTTACACATAATATTTATGTTTAAAGCGTTGCACTTGATGTTTAATTGCTCAAGGAATGTCTCTATGATATTCTCTTGAATGATAGTGGCTCTATATGAACCACCTTTACCTTTCAGCTTATAAAGGCTAGAGGTTTGATGGTATTTCTTGCTCATTCTTCTTAGCGAATGAAACAGCAGATATACTCTATCAGGCTCTTTGCCATAGTTTACTTCATTCTTGTTGTTTGGAGATTGCTCCATGTATAGTTAATGTTACTCATTGTATAAAGTTTATTATAAGATGATGAATGCAAAAAGTTGCAATAATGACCTCTATAATGCGGCCTAGGAGTCCCTTGAACATTGATAGCTCCAGAAATCCCCAAAGTGGTCTGCAAATATAGTAGGTGAGGTTGTTGGCCCTTCCTGCTGATCGTAATATGAAAGTGATAATGTCTAATGCCGATATCACTCCTATGATGCTCAAAATGGTTGATATTTTTCCCATAATCTTTACTTTTTAATTTATTCAATAATTAAACCGAAAGAAGGCTCTCTGGAACCTGCTTCGGTAAGGTGGTGGAAATACCTATGGTTGAGCAGATTTTAGCCAGAGAGCCTATACCTATATTGTATATGCCAGACTTATTCCACACCAACCCAGACAAGTTCCACCTTTACCGAGTGTGAGAAGTCGTAAGACCTTAATGTATAATTCTATATATTCATAATTTTCTATGTTAAGAACCTTTCACCAACACCATTCTGGTTATTCGTTCTGGGTGCAAAATTATAGAAAATAATTAATGGCTCCATGCACATTGTTAATTATCATAAAACCGCGCGGAAAAATATAACGAATATTTGCAGATTACATTTTTTTTTCTTATTTTTGCACGAAAAATGGATGAAATAATTAGAATAGAAGATAAAGCACATTGTTTGTTGAATAAACAATGTGATAGGTTGAAAAAGTTGTGGGGTGAAGGTACATACTTGACAATTTTACATTCTATCGTTGTATATGTATTAGCTTTAAAAGCAAATATAAGTTGTTCTATGCAGGACTTTTTTCATGACGTTTTGCATGGTAATTTTGTTGGTATAGATGAGGAAAGTTTAAAAGTCCTTATTAACATGGTCCCAGATACCATTGGTTATGCTGAAATTCAAAACTATATTGGTTCATTTCAAAATTCATTTGTAGATAAAGAGATTCTTATAGAGATTGAGCGGTATATGGAGTTGGTTAATTGTAAAAGACTAGAAACTAGTTTTTATAATGCCGATCTTGCTGATTATTCTTTTAATTCAAATATTGAGTACTCTCTCATGTTTTACGGAGATCAGCGCTTGTTTGAGTCTTATTTATTCTCTATATATTCTTGCTGTATAGGGCAGCAGGATATAGCTTCAAATACGTACTCCGATGATGACACATTGTTTGTTGTAGATTTAAGTGCATATATGAAAAATGAAAACACATTCAGTAATTTAAAACAGGAACTGTTTGATAAGATTAATAAAGATAAAATTATTTTTATAATTCCTAATAAAATGCTTGAGTATTCATATATGTCATCTGATAATGTTAATTCATATTCAAATGAGGTACGGCAATATCTCTTCCTATTACTTGGCTTTTCATGGAAAATCACAGAATTTGCTAAATGTAGTATAGCTTATAAGCTAGATGTTAAACAAAGTGCACATGTAACTTTTTCTTTTGTAAAAAATGACATGTCTGTTTCATATTCTTACAATAGAAAGGATTATAGTAGTATTAAGGATAAATTTCAATCAGGTATGAATAACAATGATGTTTTATTTCATAATGTTACAACTCTTACCCTTCGTCCTTCCTTTTTCACACTTCATGTTATGGTTAATAGACTATTGAAAGCATTTATTAAAGAGAAGTATACGCATGGTCTTCAAGGAGTTCCCTATTATCAAGATAGCTATAAAGTTAATTGGAAAGAATGCCTATCTTTTAATGATGTATTTAAAAGAATATGTATGTATAGCGAGGGAGAAATCTCTTCAAGTAACGTTTATTGTGATTTGTATTTTAATAATATAGAAGAAATATGTGGTGATGCATATGAGTTAGAGCCAGCTTATCGTTTAAATAATTTACAACGTACTAATTTAAAGTCAATTATTCAAAAAGCTAGTGAACTTATAAGAAATGAAGCTTCTAGACATTCAATTTATTTACAGCCATCTGATATGTTATTTCTTATGAAACACATTGAGATTCCTAGAACTTTACTTTTTCCTAAGAGTGAGAAACTGGTAAATATGGTTAATAAAATGTATGCAGCAGGACTTAAGTCTTCTAAACTTCAAAATTTGGAAACTGTAATACCTGAGATTAGTGAAGTAGAAGGAAAACCTTATTATGAGAAGTTATCAAAACTGTTGTGTCTCTTTGAAACATTTAAAATCTTACATAAAGATAAATACAATATTTATACTTGGCATACAAAAATAGATTGTACTAATAATATAGATGAATTTCTGTTAAACAAGATGAGAAATGATGCAAAAACTAAGCATTTATTCTTTTTTTTATGCAGTGCTTGTGTAGATGATATGGATAAACTTATTTTTTTTAATACAGACAAGAGTCTATCATACAAAAATTATACGGATATGCGCAAAGAATTATTGGTTTTCTTTCCTTATTTGAAATCAAACCAAATTAAAAATTCAGAAGACCAATTTAGGAAGAATATGAAAGAATTTTCAAAAGGAAAATATGATATTGCTGAATTTGCAAAAACAGAACGTAATCGTCTTGAAACATGGAAAAAGCAAAAAAAAATGTATTTAGATTTAATAGAAGATTACATTAAAACAGATTTGTTATCTATGAAAAAAGACCAAGAAGAAAGAGATGATTCTGCTTCAAGATTCTTAAAAGCATTGGCAGATTTTGTTGGTCTTCTTTAAATTTTATCTAACAGGAGGAAGATTCCTCCTGTTAGATAAAATTTAAAACTTAATATATTTCTGCATTTTTAAAGCTATAGTTATGTTTGTCCAAAGTCCGAACATTGATAAGTGCATACTCTGCAGAGAACTTTAAGTTTTTGTGAAATAGTAATTTGGTCCTGCTTCATAAAAGGTCTTTGTACAGTTTCTTTCATCACTATTGCGATATCCTTATAGTGATAATCGGCTGATTTTCCCTGATAATGCTTCGCCCCACACCATGAAGGATGATACTGGAGTTCCACCTGATAGACTTTGCAGTTATGTCAGCAGAGCGTGACGTAAGTGCATAGTCCCTCAGTCGGAAGGTGCCCACGAAACGACATACGGTTGCTTACAAACTGAGTAGGTGGGACGCAAGCGATTCCCACTTAATCAGTTTGACACTACTGCATGTCCATTCGTCGAGAAGGGCACTGGCTCACAGCATCGTCCTTCATTTTCCCTCCCTTCCACCTTTTATAATATCCTGGTCTTCCTCTTTATAAGCATTCTGTCTTTTCTAAATAAATCTTTCGGCTTTCCTTCTTTATAATCTTTGCCCACGCCATAGTCCAGTAAGCATGAACAGTTTGCCAGGGTGTTGTTCTTTCGCAGGCCGATTTTATCGACTTACGAAGGAACAACACGCTGGCTTTTAAAACTGTTGATACTTGCTTGGACTATTCCCACCAAGCTTTTCTATCCCTGCAGTCATTCCCTGTTATACTTTTTCTTCTTACTGAAACCAGAAGGCTTTGATTCCGTATCGTCTTTGGGATTTCGGGATTCTTTTTCTGCAAAGTTATCGCGTATCTGGCAAATAGCAAGTCGTGATTCGGTAACAATCTTCCTTTTCCATGAAACATGCAAAAGAGTATTCTTCCCATCAGACTTGCCTTATTGCCTTGTACGCACTTTGAAAAGCAGAAAAAGCTTCCCGATCCCAAGTCCGACAGGACTTAACGAAAGGGAGAAAATAAATTTAGAGACTATGGCAAAAGATTTCAACAACCGCCTGATTACTCCAGAATTGGAGAAGGCAATGCAGGACTATCCGCTCTATTCCCAGGATAGCAAGAAGAAGGATGCAGTTTGCATCGCAGTGTTTTTCATCGGCAACGCTCGCTGGTACATTCTTGAAGGACAGCGAGAGAATGATGATTTTGTGCTCTTTGGCATCGTTGTAGGTCTGGCTGAGACTGAGTACAGCTACATTTCTGCCAATGAAATGGCAAGTGTGGAACTGGACGCAACCAAGTTCGGACTCGGCATAGTCAGAGTGGAGCAGAGAAAGCCATTCCAACCATGTCAGCTTTCTGAAATCATCGACAGAGAGTTGCAGTCTTTCCTCAGCAGACTTTACGATTGAAAACATTTTTCTCGGTGGGTAGTGGCTGATGGCTGCTACCTGCCAAGTAACAACAATTAAAGCTATGAACATGGTACAGGTTTACATCAAGGGACAGGAGGATAAGGAGTTGAGCAGCTTTTTGCGCTATTATCCGGTACGTATCAAGAACATCGGTATGGATGCTTTCTTCGACCGCCAGGTTATCTATGATTTCAAGGATGGTCGAAACCATGCTGATGTGGCGAAGTGCGTGGCAAAGATGCTTGTCAAGAAGTTTGGTCGCAAGGTTCGCAGCGTTGTCTTCTCTTGCGTTCCTGCAAGCAGTCAGGAGCGTAACGAGGCACGCAACAAGAACTTCTCTGAACTTGTCTGCAGGTTTTCAGGAGCAATCAACGGCTTTTCTCATGTCAAGGTTGTTGGCGAACGAACCGCAGTTCATGGCACAAAGGTCAAGAAGGATGAGCGAGAAAAGCGCTTGAAGGAAAAGAATAATATTGAGGTGGATGCGAACTTCTTCAAAAACAAGATAGTCTGCATTTGGGACGATGTGGTTACTACCGGCACTTCATTCTGTGCCTACACCGCACAATTAGAACAAGTAGGGGCGCACGTAACAAACGGCATTTTCCTCGGCAAGACATCATATAAATACGTACAACAATGAAAAGAAAGAACATGACAAAGTTTGACAAGGCTGTTTCGGCAGCCTTTACAGGCCATCGCTTTTACAACTTCTCGCAGCAGGAGGTCATAAGAGAGCGATTGACCAAAGCCATCCTCGAAGCTTACGAGCATGGCATCAGCAATTTTATTTCGGGATTCGCCATCGGTATTGACTTGATGGCAGCCCAGATTGTGCAGTCGCTGAAACCTTCCTGCCCAGGAATGACGCTTACCGCAGCCATTCCTTTCAGAGGTCAGGCAGATAGATTCAAGCCCGGCGACAGGATGGTTTATGATGGATTGATGGCTTCAGTAGATGAGGTGATCATCCTTTCAGAATACTATTACACCCGATGTTTTCTCGACCGAGATGAGTTCATGGTTGAGAATGCGTCCCTTCTCATTGCCTTCTATGATGGGAGAGAGAAGGGTGGAACCTACTACACTTTCAAGAAAGCCAACTGTTTGGGCATTCCGGTTGTGAATATATATTGAATAACTCGCTAAATATCAAGCTTATGAATGAATTTGTTGACATCATCGTTATCTACATCGTTCTCCGTGCCATCCTCGCCTTCCTGGGCGCTTGGTGGCATGGAGACGGACGCAACGATTTCAGACGAGACCGATAAAAGAATTGGTCTCAATAGTTTTGTGTACTATTTCTCAATGACCTATACGAGCATGCCGAAAGAATGTCAGTTTCCCTTTTGAACTCATTAGTGTCCCGATTTTTACGGGACACTAATGGGCAACGACCTGTCAATGAAATGCGTCTGTTTTCCTTATCTGCGATGCTGGAAAGGGCTATTTCTTTACTATATCGGATTTTCTAAAAAATATTCTTAATTTTAATGCTGAAAAACCGTATGTTTCATCTTTTCTTTGTATTTTTGCAAAAGAATTACGAATTTAAGCACGAAAGATATGATATTACAATTTAAAGTAAAGAATTTCCTTTCTATAAGAGAAGAGCAGACGCTGGATTTTACGGCTTCTGCTGACAAAACGTATGAAGACTACGCTGTTGTTAAAATAAAAGGTGTTCGCATTTCCAAGTTGGGTGTTGTTTACGGACCAAACGCATCTGGCAAGAGCAACATCCTCAAAGCTTTGGCTTGGTTCATTTTTTATTTGGTTGCAAGTCGTTCCAAGAAACCTGGTACAGGCACAGGACTGACACCATTCATGATGGATGAGGATAGCCGAAACCGAAACTCATCATTTGAATTGATTTTCTATATTGGTGATGTCAGATATGAATATTCCGTTGTCTTGAACAACCAAAAGATTTATAAGGAAGAACTGTACTTCTATCCCAATAACCGCCGTGCGCTCTTTTATGAGCGTACCTGGAATGAGGACAAGAGCAATTCTTCAATTTCTTTTGGACCATTGCTGAAGTTGTCTGCAACACAGAAACTATTCATAGAGTCAAATTGCATTTCCAATGCTACGGTACTCACAACCTATAAGAATGCAAACGTTGAAAAGAATGTTGAACTTGACAAAGTCTTCAATTATTTTGAAAGCGAGTTCATGCCTTTGCTCAGCAAGAATGATAATCTTGGACAGTTAGCTAACGATGTGGTAAGATTGGATGCTGACAGCAAGAAGTTTATCTGCGAGATGTTTGAAAAGGCTGATTTCAACATTTCCGACATATACATCAAGGAAGAAAAAGGTGAGGTTTCTGAGGAAGCAATGGAGAAGTTCAGAAAGATAGCAAAAATCTTACATATCTCGGAACCACAGGACAAGAGCATATCTACAGAAGAATTGTTCTTCACCCACAAGACTCCTTTTTATACGGGAAGTCTTTCTAATATGGTGGAATCGGAAGGTACCAACCGTATGTACGGTTTGTCGGCATTGCTATTTACACTTATCAAAAACAATCAGACATTGCTGTGTGATGAGTTGGAGAACTCGCTGCATTACGACCTGTTCACCCATATTATCAAGACATTCCTTGTAAATTCAGACCGGGCACAATTGATATTCTCTACTCATAGTCTTATGCTTCTTGACGAGGATTTTATCCGCAGGGATATGGTGTATTTTGCCAGCAAAAACGAATCGGGAGCGACAGAGATTTATCGTGCCAAAGATTTCGGTCTCCATAAGGAAGTGTCCATCCTCAATGCTTACAGAGCAGGTAAGTTGGGAGCAAAGCCTCAGTTGGGCAGTATATTTATTGACGAATAAGAAAGGAGGTTAACATGGAACAGAGACCGCTTGAATATACCGTCAAAATCTATTGTGAGGGTTTTACGGAATGGTACTACTTTGAATGGTTGCGCACCAACAACCGTTTCAAGTTCTCTATGGAGCCGGACATTCCCAAGAACAGCCGTAGCTCATATAAGCAGAACTTGAAACTCATAGACAAGGAACTTCGCAAGAACCCACAAGAACGTGCTGATGCGATATTTCTCGTCATCGACACCGATACCCTGGTCAAGAACAAAGCGCAATACGCCATTTATCAAGAAGCAAAGGAGAAATACAAAAAGCAAGGAGTTATTTTCATCGAAAGTCACCCTTGCATCGAGATTTGGTTTCTTTATCACCTCATGGACAAGTTTGCACGAACCAACTTCGAGACATACGAGGCTTTGCGCCCTGCCATTGAAAATGTCCTGCCAAAATACGAAAAGACAGTCCGCTATTATCAGAAGAATAGCCTATTCCGGGAGAGCATATTATTTCTTTCGCTTGCTACAGAAGTTTGCAGAAATCAGATTACTATTGGCTGAAAAGCTACGTACAAATGTTGCCATTCAACCAAATGTCGCGAGCCATAAATCTTTGGCTATCATGCATAACGAAAATATGATCTGCACATTGAAATATACGGGTACAATACTCAAATGTATTTTTGTGGATGGACAAACTTTTGATGTTGATGATACTAAACCTTTGGATATAGCAGATTCAATAATAGGATATATTGCAGGAATCATAAAATAACTGCATATATAAAAGGTGTAGGACTATCTTTTTAAATAGAAGTCTTACACCTTATTATAATCTATGATACATTCTTTTTCTTTTGTGCAAACATTTGCATTATAGCTTAATGAAAATCTTCTTTTGGTACATCCAGATGCCCATCGCTGCATGAATGGCAACAAAAAACAGGGCATAGGTGAGGGAAACCAGATACTCGTCTGAAATGACATTCCTGATGAGGCCTAACAGGTCGTCCTTGATGCCGTATGTTCCGAAAACGATGGCAAGGAACTCGCTCAGGACATAAAGAAAAAGTGGATTCATTCCGAAAGACAGAAACAGAACTGTTATCGGATTCTCCTTTGTTTTTATCGTCTTTCCTTCCGCATTTGCTTCTATCTTTCCTTCTGCACTGATTTCACCCCTGTCAATCCATTGGATGAGCAGACTCAAGATCCAGGCAGCAAAACCACAGGTCACAAATACATAGCTTGGACTCCATATTCTCTTATTGATGCCGAAACCAATCAAGGAAAGGAAGAAACCCAGAATGAGCATGATAAGACCACTGATTTTCAAAAACTTAATTTTGGAATGAACATTCTGGCCTGCAATGCTGATGTATTTGCAACAGAGGAAACCTATCATCGTATGGGCGATGGCTGGTAATGTGCTCAGCAGTCCTTCGGGATCTACCGGACTTTTATGATAGAGGTGATCGTAGCCGAAAAAATGG
>OIYF01000218.1_pt1 | contig 25657 bp, 21 predicted proteins | sample 1587971 | NCBI WGS metagenome assembly OIYF01 (sample SAMN03283248) | human gut metagenome | biome: human-associated habitat; material: feces | host: Homo sapiens | place: Peru | collected 2012 | reverse complement strand
GCTAGTGGCTAGTGGCTAGTGGGCGCCCCTACAGAAAAAGGCTTGTCGCACGTGCGACAAGCCTTTTTGCCATATCTTCCCGCATTTGTTACAATAAAGGGTAACGAGACGGAGGGGGAATTTGATGAAATATATTTTGTACGTTTTTTCTTTTTTCTGCCTGCTCATCGGCGGTGGTGCCTGGTTCTTCTACAATCATCCTGTCGGTGTCATCGGCGTTATCCTGTCGCTGTATATCTTGTATCGCCTGGAACGGCAGCCGCATAAGCTCTCTTTGAAGTGGCCTGGCAGCAAAGGCAAGGGGGCCAGCCGTGACCAGGCCGCTTTTGAAAAGGCTGTCAGCGATTTCAACCGCATGGAAGCGGAACGCAGGGGATTGACCGACTCGGATTTGTGCCGGACTGTCGCCAATATGCAGCATATTGCCCGTAATTTCCTCTATTATCTGCAACAGTATCCCGAACGGATCGGCCTGGCAGAACACTTCATCGATTATTACCAGGACCGGGCCGTCTTCATGGTCCGTAAATATAAGAAGCTCTCGGCGACGGGACTCAAGACGGATAAAGTCGTCCAGACACAGCAGAAACTCAAGACCTTGCTCAGCCAACTCGACCAGGCCTATGAAGAACAGTTCACCCAGGTCTTGGAAGCCGAGCTGGTGACTATCGATGGAGAAACGACAGTCATGGCTCAGAACCTGTCTGCCCAGGGCCTGTACAACCCGGAAGCCGCTGTACGGAGAAAGAAGCCATCGTCCCTGAAAGGTTCCCTGGCCCAGTGGAAACAGAAAGCTGCCGACCGCTTCGATGCCTATACAGACGGAACCTTTTCGTCGATTACGCCGGAACTGCGCCATAAGATCAACGAAGAACGGCTGATCACGGCCTTCCTGGCCTTCTTCCTGGGCACCTTCGGCATCCACCACTTCTACCTCGCCAAACCCCTGCGCGGCGTCGCCTGCCTCTGTTTCTGCTGGACCCTGGTACCGACCTTCCTGGGCCTGCGCGACGGCATCCGCTGCTACGACATGACAACGGATGAATTCTACTACGCCTGCTACTTGCCGAAGTACAGGAAGTTTTAGAAGAAAGCAGAAAAATGCAGAAAAGAGCAGAAAAGAGCAGCGAGAAGCAGCGAGAAGCAGAAAGCCTCCCCTAATAGGGGAGGTGGCCTGAAAGGCCGGAGAGGTTGCATTTCCCGCACGCTCGGACTCAGATGGCGCTGCGCGCCTTTAGACTCAGACTGACAATGACACCTCGGGTGCCCCTGCGGTGCATAGCGGGCGCCCCACGCGGTCGCCCCTACGGAGGATGCTGCGCATCCTGAAACTCAGGATTGTATTACGACCGAGTGCCAATCGTCATAAATTCCGGTGCTGCACAGGATTCGCGGCGGGCTCGCCAAGCGCAAGCCCCTACGGCACGGGCGCAGCCACGTGCATATGAATGATCGCTATCGGGCACTGTTGCCTTTTTCTGCTTTTTACTGCCTTATGCTGCTTTTCACTACTTTTATCGCCTGTATGCGATTTGTAGGGGTCGCCGCGTGCTTTTCTGGCCCAGCAGGTGCCGACCAACGGAAGGCATAGGCTGGCTGCCAGAACGGACCGCTGAAGAGGGGCGACCCGCGTGAACTAATGCTGATAAACGAGACGGGATGAATGGGGGCTGTTTTCCCTGCCTTGCTGGCTCGGACTCAGATGGATGCTGCGCATCCTGAAACTCAGGATTGTATTACGACCGAGTGCTGTCCGTCATAAATTCCGGTTCTATACAGAATTTACGAAAAAGTATTCGGAAAAATTTTTTAAGTCGGTGCCCATCTTGCGTTCGGAGTTGACCGTTTTCAATGTAGGGGCTCGCACGTGGCGAGCCCGCCAGGTGATGTGGAAATCTGAATATTTTGTTTATGTGAAAATATAAAACGACCTGCTATGAAGGGAATTTAAACAATTCTCTGTGCAGCAAGTTATTTTTTACGCTAATTTTTCATAAAAACGGCAGTTATATACATTATATATTACAGAAAAATGGCAAGTGTCTTGTAGGGGGGGGACGAACGTAGTAAAATAAGATTAACGTGAGAAAAAAGACGATTCATATAGAAATAAAATCGAGTAGGGAGGAAATAACATGCATAGTCTGCTAAATAAATTGCCTTTTAAAGGAAAAAATAAGAGTAGAGATAGAAATGAACCTGTAGAATTTCCTAATGAACATGAGATTGTTCAGGAAGATGCGGCTCGGGAAGATTCAGAAAAGAATGAAATTGAAAAAAAAGAAGTAAATGTGCAAGAAGAGAAAAAAATTTCCAAGCAGGAATGTATTGTTGATAAAGAAAATGACAATACTAACCCTGATGCAGCGCTGTTGGCATTAGCTAATACAATTGTTGAGGTTTGGAGGCTTGAGCAAGCTATTATCCAAGAAAGCCGATTCATCCAGGATTCTCGTTCTATTAAACGATTACAGAATCAGATCACTAGGTTTATAAAACATTATTTTCCGGCCATGTCTCAATTAGGTTTACAGGTTATAGATTTTACCAATAGAGAATATGAACCGGGATTGCCAGTTAATCCGATTAATTTATCTGATTTTCAAGCTGATGACGAACATTTGAAGATTGAATTCATGATGGAACCCGTTATAAAAAAAACAAACAGTACTGATATTATTCATCGCGGCGTTGTAGTTTTGGGGAGGACAAAATAATGAAATATTATGTAGGTATTGATTTAGGTACGACAAATAGTGCAATTTCTACTTTTGATGGTGAAAATGTTCGTATTTGGAAAAGCAAAAAAGATCAAAGCGATGTAACACCGTCTGCTATTTACATTGATAAACGAGGAAAGAGATTTTACGGAAAGGCTGCATATTTAAAGTCGGCACAGCAGCCGGAAAGATGCGCAGTACTTTTTAAACGTTATATGGGTACCAATACCGTTCTTACTGTTGGCGATGAAAAAATGAGTCCGGAAGAATGCAGTGCGGAAATATTACGAGAATTGTACCGGAATTTACCGGAAGAAATTAGAGAAAGCGACGAAACAGCTACGGTCATTACTGTCCCTGCAGCTTTTAATCAGATGCAGAACGCAGCTACTAAAGAAGCAGCCCAACAAGCTGGTTTAGGTAAGGTAGCTTTAATGCAGGAACCAGTAGCGGCGATTATGAGTGTTATGAAAGTCAATCCGAAAGATGCTAATTTTGTTATTTATGATTTAGGCGGCGGCACTCTGGATGTTGCAATAGCAGAAAGTATTGGTGGCAAAGTTAATTTATTGGCACATAACGGTATTGCTATGTGTGGCGGACGTGATTTTGACAGGATTTTAATGGAAAAAACAGTTATTCCCTGGCTGATGGCAAACTATGATTTACCGGATTTGAAAGAGTTAAAAAATTCAGATAAGTATAAAAAATTATTACGAATTGCTTCTTATAAGACTGAATTAGCGAAAATCGAACTTTCTACGGACGATGAAGCTAGTATTGATGGAGAAACCGGTGTATCCGATGAATCAGGAGAAGAAATTTACTTAGATATTCAAATTAACCGAGATGACTTTAATACTTATATTGATGAAATGGTGATGCAGTCAATTAAAGCGGTTAAAGAAACCATTGAAAAATCTGGTTTAACAACAGTTGATATTGACCGAATTGTCTTTATCGGTGGGCCGACTAATTATAAACCACTTAGAGATAAAGTATGTGATGAAACGGAGATCCCTGGAAGTATTGAGGTCAATCCGATGACTGCCGTATCTGAAGGAGCCGCTATTTTTGCGGAATCCATTGATTGGTCAGATGAAGTACATGGCAGAAAAGCAACTCGTCAACAAGTAGAAAGCGCAGAAGCGTTGGGACTGAGTTTTCGCTATGTTTCGAGAACGACAGATAATCAGGCCCGTATTGGGGTTGTTCTTGGAAAAAGTGTAACAGGCTATACTTTTGAAATAAAATCCAACGATACCGGCTGGACTTCCGGGACGATGACACTTAAAGATAAAGCAAAAGTCATTGTACCCTTGGAAAAAAGAGGTAATAATGTTTTTACTGTAGACGTTTTTGATAATTTTGGTCGAAATGTCCCGCTGGAAGAAAATATCATTACTATAACCTATACTTTAGCAACAGTCAGTGCTATTTTGGCTTCACATTCAATCGGCGTTGAAGTGCGAGAAAATAGCAGAGATTCTAAATCGACTTTGGATTATCTGGTCCGTGAAGGAGATACACTGCCAGCGAAAGGCACTAAAACATTTAGAGCAGCTGAAACAATTAGACCTGGTGATACTAAGGCACTTAATTTTAAATTATGGGAAGGCGAAATTGAAGATGATGTAGAAGATGATGTAGAAGATAACCGTTTTATCGGCTATATGAAAATTACAGGTGATGATTTTTCTTTTGGCATGATTCCGGCCGGAGCTGAAATCAATTGTAATTATGTAGTCAATGATTCTGGTTCTATTGACTTGGAATTAGACATTCCATCGATTGGACAAAGCTTCAATAATGATAAAAACTTCTATTCCAGACAAGAAGGACAGATTGATTTGGATCACGCTGCGGGTATGATTAATCGGGAAGGTAAAAAAGTACTGGAAAAAATTAAGAATCTTGCAGGTCAAATGGAAATTAAAAATGATGAAGAACTGCAAAAATTGGGAGAAATTGCTTCAAAAGCCATTAATATCCGGCAAGATAGTAGCGATCGTGAAGAATTACAACATATCTCGGATGATATATTACATGCAAAAAAAATCTTGAACAAGCTTCGTCGTGAAAACTTATCTGAAATTCGCCAAAAAGAATTAGATCATTTAATTGAATTTTATCAAAATGAAATAATCAATTATTCAACTACAGAAAATAAGGATGAATTTGAAAAATTGTTTGCAGCAGCGAATCAGGCAATAAAAAATACTAGTTCAGAATTCGAAGATATACTAGAACAAGTTCGTTGTTTGAATTATCAAGTGAATATGGACAATAATCCAGAATTTCCTGTCCAATGGTTCGTCTGGAAAATTCAGAATCCTGAAAATTACAGCGATGAAAATGCTTTTTACCAATTAGCAGCAGCTGGAAAGAAGGCAGTTGAAGATAACGATATTCAAACGCTCAAGCAAATTCTTAATGAATTGGCGCGCATTGAAATTCGGGATTCTGATGAAGGTATGGAAATGATGACGAATATTACTAGAGGCTAAGAGAGTAGGGAAGATTGTGTTATTAAAAGAAAATCCGTTTTACCTATTAGAGATAGATTCGCTAACGAGTAAACAAGGTATAAATGAAGCTGCTGATGATAAATCTTTTGATGATCCTGATAATGAAGAAAAGTATGAAAATGCACGTGATTCACTATTTAATTTACGTAAGCGTGTTAATGCTGAAATCAGTTGGTTCTTGGGAATGTCTTGGCAAGATGTTCCCAAGAGCGAATCAGAGCTGAAGAGTAGGCAAAATTATCCCAATCCAATAGCAACTTTTACAGCAATATTGAATGAAATTCCAGATTTATCAGTAGAAGATGCAGTTGTTAAAATACCTGAATTGGATTCTTTATATTTAAAGTTAAAGCCGGAAATAATAAAGCAAATTATTAATCAAGATAGAAAAAAAGCAGGTATTGCCCTTGTGCAGGATAATGAAATCATTGACGAGGGGTTAAAAAATTTAGACGAAGATGTTCATCAAGCTATTTTAAAATTAACTAGGAAGATGAAGCAGCCTGTATATACGCGTTTAGCGAATGAAATTGCAGAAAACTTAGTGCGGCAAAAAGCCAGTTATGGAAATCTTCTATTACGTTTTTTTGATACATATGATTTAGACATAACTAAATATGTTCTTGATGAAGAGAAAGAAATTAAAAAAATATTGAGTGATAAAAATATTATTCATAAAGCCTCTTCTTTTAGTGACTTGGAAATCCATGTACGAAAAGTAGCTAGCATGACGAAGGCTAGATGTTTATTAACTGATGCTAAAGGTACTGAGGATTTTGGCGAAATAATAAGGATTTTTCAGTTTATTTATGATAAGTTTTTTGACTTTTATAACGAGGATCATGATGCAAATCTTTCTTATAGAATAATAATTTTATTGAAGGATAATTTTCCTATAATTGCTAAAAAAAAATCTGGATTTGAAAAAAATTTTGAAACTATAAAAGACATTGTTAGCAGAGAAGGCGAAAAAAACAGAAATAAACACACCAGTCAATTGGTTAATACTTCCCAAGTCTATCAAGATGCAGAAGCGGCTTTTGAAGAGATTTTGTCTCAAATAAATACCAGAGGACATTTTGCTGATGGTTATAAGCAGGAAAATAGCAGTTTTTTATATAATGATTTTGAAAAAAGCTACAAAAATATTGTTTACAGCTTCTTACATAGGACTGGCTATAGCCCTGAAGAAATGGTTAGAGTACATGAATATGCGGCAATAATTTATTTGCAAATAGCGAATCTATCTACCTGGATTGATGCTTGGAATTTGACAAGAGAGTATGCGAATCTGGCTTATGAACAGGCAAGATACTCTAACGATATGAAATTAAGGCAAAAAGTAGAAAATTTAAAAAATGAATTAGCAAAAGTAGACGCTACTCAAGCTGTTTCACAAACAAAGAAATCTTCTGAATCTACAACTATACGCTGGGTTCTTATTATTTGTACAATTATAGGAATTGCTGTAGGGGGACTTGAAGGTGCCCTTGCTGGCTTTTTAATTGGCTGTTTTATAGCAAATTCTATTGAGAAATAATTCTATTTAAAGGAGCAATTTATGAAATGTAGTTCATGTGGAAAAGAAATACCGGACGGCAGTAAGTTTTGTACGTATTGTGGTACAAAATGTGAAGCTAAAATCACTTGCCCGGAATGTAATGCTTTAGTTGATAGCAATTTAAGATTTTGCCCATTTTGTGGTGCAAAAATTAGCGATGGAGAAAATGATGTTGATGACGTTACTTCAGAAGAAAAAGAGACACAAGTTGTAACGAATAATCCAGAAGCACCTGTTCCTGGGGATAAGAGCTTTGAAACATCTGAAGTAGTAAGCGAAAATACAGCTAACAATTCCGAAACACTAAGTCATAACTCATTTGCTCAGACAGCTGGTCATTCTGGAAATCAAGATAATTATCAAGAAACTCGGCAAAGTAATCAACAAAACAATGTGATGGATGTTGCGGCAAGTAAGGTGCCTTTTTGGAAAAAGTTTACAAAAAATCAACGTATCGGGATTATTGCTAGCGTTGTAGGAATATGTATTCTTGCAGGCGTTGTAATTGGCATCAGTAGTAATAAGAAAAATATTGCCAATACATCCAAACCCAACGTTAGTCAATCATATCAATCGAATTCTAAGCAAAAGAAACACTCTGATTCAGAATTGTCTCTGGATTCAGTATTCATTGGGGAAAACTGGTCAGATGTACAGCGTGATTTGGGACAACCTAATAGCAGTTCGCAGGAACCGCCCAATTATACGCGCCATAAATATGATGATATGGAAGTTGTAGTAGAAAATAAGAATAATACAGTGCAGGCACTCGTATCAGAAAATTCGTCTGTTAGTACAAAACGAGGAATTCACCAAGGAGATTCTCTATCAGATGTATTGAAGGCATATGGAACAGATTATAAAAAATCTGACTATGGTGAACAAACATATTATGAATATGGATATAAAACAAAAGATGGATCACCAGCGCTCTTACGGTTTGCTATTAACAGTAATGATAAGGTAGATTATATCAGTATCCGTACGATAACGAATGATGTAAATAACGCCAAGAAAGCATTTTTAGATTATCACAAAGCGATTTCTAATCATCGTTTCAAAGATGCTTATTCTTATTTTACAGACAATGGCCGCCAGTCTGTTGGTGATTACAGCAGTTATGCTCGTGGCTATCAGGATACCTTGTCCAGTACCGTTTCCAATATCAGCGTAGTTGATTCTAGTCCCAGCAAAGTAACATTTACTTATACCTTGAAATCACGTGATCGAGTGCCAGTAAGCAGCAAAAATAAAATTCAGACTTTTAGTGGCGAAGTGACGATGATTAATGATAATGGTAAATGGTATATTGATAATATGAATGCTCATAAAACTGATGAACACATAGAGTGATTTTTTTAGAAAGAAGGGATTTATATGGCTAATTTTTGTTCGCAATGTGGGGCCCCATTACCTGAAGGTGCAAAGTTCTGCGGTAAATGTGGGAAGAAAGTTGAAGAGGTTCTGGCTGAAAATATTACTCAGCCGCCATCAGACAATGTAGAGAAGAGTACTGAACAGGCTGTTCGTAATAATGCGGGCAATGTTGCTATTGATCAGAACGTTATTGCTGCTAATGCTGGGAAAATAAATGATTCAGCAGCAGAAACTTTTTCTGAAAAAACTGCTGCCATTCAGCCCAATATTCAGGAAGGGGAAAAAATTAATCATCAAGCCATGGGCGATGATAAAACAGTGGAAAGCACAGGTCATCACCTTCCTGGAACGGCAATCGGCAATGACATGAGAAAAGTTGCCATATTACCTGATGCAGGTAATGGACAATTTGCTTTTTCAGATAATGACAAACTTGATCCGGCCAATGATGTAACAATTAAAGAAAAATATTTTAACTATAAAGGTCGATTAAATCGCAAAAGATATTTCTTTAGAACACTTATTGCCAGCGTCATTTTTGGAATAGTAGCAGCGATTTTAGCCTTGATTTCTCCTATATTAGCAGCTCCTATTTGGATTCTTTCAGCAGCTGTGGGAATAATGTTGGGGATTAGGCGGTGCCATGACCTCGATAAAAGTGGTTGGTTCTATCTTTTAATATTTATTCCTATAGTCAATTTTTTCGTTGCACTGTATTTACTGTTTGCAATAGGAACGATTGGGCCGAATCAGTATGGCCCGGATCCATTGGCACGTGAACATTTGTTGCGATAATTTTAAGTTTTAAATGGCTTCTGTTTGGTATGCACTCTAGGTCGCGCTGGCGTCCCACGTGGACGCCCCTACACTGCTTGGGTTACGCACTGTCGTTGGGCATGATGACGGTGTGTTTACGGCAGATAGTATCATTAATATTTTTATTTATGATAATTCATCTCATTTGTAACAAAAGAAGTGAATCGTGAGTATAATACTTACGATTCACTTACTTATGAGTATTATACTTGTAATTCACCTTTTTATAAAACTAGGGGCAGATTATAACCGGGTGCCAATCGTCATAAATTCCGGTTCTGCACAGGATTCGCGGCGGGCTCGCCAAGCGCAAGCCCCTACGGCACGGGCGCAGCCACGTGTATATGAATCATCGCCATCGATGACTGCCTTTCTCTGCTCTTTACTGCCTTATGCTGCTTTTCACTACTTTTACTGCCATTTCATCGCCTATATGCGATTTCGTAGGGATTGCCACGTGCCTTTCTGGCCCAGCAGGTGCCGACCAACGGAAGGCACAGGCTGGTTGCCAGAACGGACCGCTGAGGAGGGGCGACCCGCTATGCGCCGAGGGTATCCCGAGGCGTCATTGTTACTCTGAGTCCGAGCGATGAACGAACCACGAAAAAGGCTGCCGTTTTATGCGGCAGCCTTTTTCTGTATAGAGAGTATTAAAAGAGAGAAAGCAAAATTAGATTTCTACGTTGAAATGTTTGAGGATCATTTTTTCGGCTTCTGCGTTCCAAAGGCCGTTGTGGGCTTTGCAGCATTTGTCGAGGTCGTAGAAGAAGGGGTCTTTTTCGCCGAGTTTGGCGAAGTCTTCGATGGCGGTCATGGGCATATCGAACTGGGTATAAGCCAGTTTTTTGCCACCCGGGATTTTCGGCAGGTTGAGGGTCGTTTCAGCGATGCTGTCGATGCCGCCGACGTGGGTAATCATGACAGCCGGGTCGATGATGCCTTTGGCAGCCAGGGTGTTGGCTTCGATGAGGTCATCGTTGTTGCCGCCTGTCGTGCCCATGATGTGGGTGCTGGTGTAATGGCAGTCATAGAGGTTGATGTCAGCGCTGAAGTTTTTGTCCGTCGGGCCGGAGAAGAAGTTCATGCAGCCGTCGAAGGCCAGGAGTTTATTGCCCAATTCGGCGACGGCACGGATCGGTGTGTAGACGAAGACGTCGTCATAGCCGTGGCCATCGGTGATTTTCATTAAGTCGTCATAAGCCGTATCCATGTTGGACGTGTTGACGTAGATGAGTTCGACACCGTGCTGGGCTGCGTATTCCGGCGAGACGACTTCTTTAGCCCGGGCGATGCGGGCGTCGTTGATGTCGGTGACGACGATGCGCTTCGGTTTGTTTTCAAAGTTGATGCCGTAGCTGATGGCGCCCAGGCCCATGGGGCCGCAGCCGCCGAGGATGATGATGTTGCCGCCTTCTTTGGTGCCCATGGCGTGGTTGTAATTATGTTTGTTCGTGTGGTAGTTGGCGTGGTAGCCGCCGATGATGCAGCTCATAGGTTCACCCAGGGAGGCTTCGAAGAAACTTTCGCCGTCATAGGGCATGAGGGCGCCCAGTTCCATGACTTCATGCGGGAAGATGCAGTACGTGCAGTCGCCGCCGAAGAATTCGTAAGAATAACCCGGAGAAGCCAGGCTGCCTTTATAGTTCAGGGCCGGCTGCTGGGCGAAGCGCATGCCCGGCTTGAACTGGTCCTGCCATTTCTTGCCGACCTTGACGATGACGCCGGCGAATTCGTGACCTGTGATGATGGGGTGCGTATCCATGTATATTGGAATGTAAGCTGGCTTGGCAAGGTAAACAGTTTATCAAGATAGACAAATGGTATCCTAGTAGTCAGCTATGCCATGTTTGTGGCTTCCAAAACGATGCAACTAAGGACTTTCCCTACTGGCAATAACACGGTTTGTGGTATAATGAAGATGAAAAATCATGAAAAGAAGGTGTTGACATGGGGGCAAAAGCCGTGATCATCGATCACGAACCGCTAATGGCGGCGCAGTTGAAGAAGCTGTTACAGCGTGGGGATCCGTCTATCGAGGTAAAATCAATATGTTATGAAGGGGAACAAGCCATGGCTTGTCTGGCGGCTCATCAGCCGGATATCGTCTTTCTGACGCTGGAAATGCCGCGGGTCAGCGGCATGACCATTGCCAGACAGATTGAAGCGGCCAAAGGCCCTCATCCAGCCGTCGTCTTCGTCACGGGCAAGCGCGATTTTATTTCCCAAGCGCTGCGGCTCAATGTCCTCGATTATCTGGTCAAACCGGTTACAGAGGAGGAAGTGCGGCGGGGCGTCGAGAAATTCCGCGCTGTCTATATAAAAAAAGAAGCTCCTTTGCAGGAAGGAGCTTCCGAAACAGCTGTTGACAGCAGCCGACCCAGTTATGCCCGGCGTTTTTCCGTCGATGAAGGCGACAAGATCAAACTCATTTCGACGGAAGATATCCGCCTGGTCTATGCAGAGAAACGAAAAGTTTTTCTCGTTACCTTGTCGGGCAAGACGTATCCCAGCCATCTCAGTCTGGTCCAGTTTGAAAAGCGTCTGCCTGAAGAGGTGTTCTTTCGCTGTCACCGCAATTATATCGTCAACATCGATGAGGTTCAGCAAATCGAACCGTGGTTCAATCATCAATACGTCCTCATCGTCAAAGGAATGGAAGACCAGCCCGTGCCCATCGGCCGGTCGTATGTCAAGAAACTCCGGCAGTACGTCGATTTATAGGTGCGGATGGGGTCAAATTTGTTGTTCTCGATTTGCTATTCATCGATTGCAGGATGAGGGAGAAAAAATGCCTCATTGTTATAGAATAATGACAGGCCATATGATATAATTTTAAGTAAGGCCTTGTAAAGAATCAGAAACAATCGTGTAAATTTTGATAAAGGCTTATTCCTATCTTTTATTTAAGGAGATCGATGACTATGGCATTTCACTTAAAGCCCAAGGAAGAAAAGTTTTTTTCCCTATTGGACCAACATGCGACATTGAGCTATGAAGCGGCTGAGTTACTGAGCCAGGCTATTAACGGTGAAGTCGCGAAAGAAACGGCATTAGAAAAAATCGACGCTCTGGCCGACCAGGCCGATGCGCTGGTCATGGAAACGATGAAGCGCCTCCAGAAGACCTTCATTACGCCTATGGACCGTGAAGATATCCAGCAGCTGATCGATCAGCTCGATGCAGCTGTCGACAACATCAGTGAAATCATGGATAAAATGTGTATGTACCAAGTCGGCGAAGCTACGGATGGCGCTAAGCAGATGGCGACCATTACGGCGAAAGCCATGAAAGAAATCCGCAAATCCATCGGCTACATGAAGGACCTCAAGAAGAATTACCTCAAAGTCGAAGCGCGGAGCAAGAAAGTCTTGAAATTGGAACAGGACTGCGATGATTTGTACCATGAAGAAATGGCGAACTTGTTCAAGAACTGCAAGGACCCCATTGAAATCATCAAGTGGAAGGAAATTCTCCAGTCTGTCGAAGACGTCACCGATGATTGTGAAGATTTAGTCGTTACGTTCAGAAGGGTTGTATTGAAGTATGCCTGAGCATTGGTTAATTTGGGCCATCGTTTTGCTGGCCGTTCTCTTTGATTATATTAATGGCTTCCACGATACGGCCAATGCCATCGCGACGAGCGTATCGACGCGGGCCATTACACCGCGCCACGCCATCATGATGGCAGCGTGCCTCAATTTCGCCGGGGCCATGATCAGCACCGGCGTCGCTAAGACCATTGGCGGCGACCTGGTCCTCAATCCGGCTGAAATCAGCTTGGAAGTCATCGTAGCCGCCCTCATCGGCTCGATTATCTGGAATGTCCTTACCTGGTATTACCGCATACCGAGCAGTTCGTCCCATTCCCTGATCGGTGGTGTCATCGGCGCCGTCTGCATCAGCGTCGGACCGGCAGCCCTCGATATGGGCGGTATCGGCAAAATCATCTTGTCTCTGATCCTGTCGCCTGTCGTCGCCTTGGCTACCGGGTATTTCGTCATGATCGGTATCCTCTGGATTGTCCGCAAGTACTCGCCGCTGGCCCTGAACCGGCAGTTCCGCAAGATGCAGCTCTTGTCGGCCAGCCTGATGGCTTTTTCTCACGGTTCCAATGATGCCCAGAAGGCCATGGGGATCATCGCCCTGGCTCTCTTGTCCGGCGGTTATATTGAAACTATGGAAATCCCGATTTGGGTCAAGATGGCCTGCGCTACGTCCATGGCTTTAGGGACTTCGGCCGGCGGCTGGCGTATCATCTCTACGATGGGGACGAAGATCTTCAAGATGGAATCGATCAATGGCTTTGCGGCGGATTTGAACTCGTCCATCGTCATCTTTACGGCCACCTTCCTTCATCTGCCGGTCAGTACGACCCACGTCGTATCGGGCTCCATCATGGGTATCGGTTCGGCTGAACGCGTCCGCGCCGTCCATTGGGGTGTCGCCCGCAGCATGCTCGTCGCCTGGGTCGTCACCATTCCTATCAGTGCGGTCATGTCAGCTATCATTTTCAAAATTATCGATTTTCTTTAAGAGAAAAGGGGCTGTCGCCTTAAGCGACAAGCCCCTTTTGTGGTTCGTTTGGCGTGGTTCGTTTGTCGAAAATTCTCACAGCTGCAAGAAAAATGATATTTTCATACAGCAGATTGTTAAAAATTTTAAACCTTCACGGCAAACGAATCACGAAACACGGCAAACGATATATAAAAACCGGCCCCTGCCCGATGGAGAAGTAAATTATAAATGTACTCCGACACACAGAGACAACATAATTGAAACTATACTTTTTTTGTCTTTTATTGTATAATACAAGATATAGACAACAAGGGGGTAGAAATATGAGATTGAATCAGGCTACGGACTATGCCTTCCGCATGGTCCTCTATTTGGCGTCTCTCCCGGAAGGTACGAAGATTACCGGCGCGGCGCTGGCAGAAAAACAGAATATACCAGAACGTTTTTTATTGAAAATCATGCGCAGCCTCACCAAGGCTGGCATCATGAAGTCCTATCGCGGTGTCGAAGGCGGTTTTGCCTTACAGCGGGCGCCCAAGGACATCACTCTTTTTGATATCATCGACGCCGTCGAAGGGCAGACAGAATTACAGCGCTGTCTCCACGACATCGGCTCGTGCAGCCGCGGCTGCAGCGGCATGTGTTCTATTTATGCCGCCTTTGCCGACATCCAGCGCGACCTGGCAGCCCGTTTGAAGTCCATCGACTTTGAAACCCTGGCCAAACAGGAAGCCAATCTCCGCATGGTCCACGAAGCAGAAGCGCAGCTGACGGCCAAAAAAGAAGCGGCCGAAAAGTGAGCTTGTAGTACGGAGTTTGTAGTTTGTAGAAGGGGGCTTTAAATTTAAAACCCTCCGCTAGCCACTAGCTACTAGCCACTAAAAAGGGCTTGTCACCGACGACAAGCCCTTTTTTTTATGCCCAAAATATTGTAAAATAAGGATACCTGTTTAATTTTTATTCTCTTTGTGTGGAGTGAAGCCCTATGTACCTACCCTTTCAAGGTTTCATCAGCAGCTTCCGGCTGTTGGATATATTGGATATTCTGCTCGTTGCTTTTGTACTCTATAAATTATTCATCCTCATCCGCAATACGCGGGCTGTCGCCTTGATCAAGGGACTGCTGGTCTTGGGCGTAGTCACTGTCGTCAGTAAGATTTTGGACCTGCACGTCATCAACTGGATGCTGCAGCAGGGGATGACGGTCATCCTCGTCGCCTTGCCTGTCGTCTTCCAGCCAGAGTTGAGGCGGGCCCTGGAACAGATTGGCCGGGGCCGTTTCTTCCGATCCGGCCAGGTCATCAGTATGGAAGAACTGGAACGGCTCATCGACGAAATCGTCGCTATCAGTGAATCCTTATCGAAGACCCATACAGGGGCGCTCATCGTCTTTGAACGCGAAGTCGGCCTCAACGATTATATCGACACGGGCATTGCCATCGACGGCCTGGTGTCGCGGGAACTGCTGGGAAATATATTCATCCCCAATACCCCGCTCCATGACGGGGCCGTCATCATCCGCGAGAACCGCATCATGGCTGCCGGCTGTCTGCTGCCGCTGACGTCGGACCGGTCCTTGTCGACGGAACTGGGGACGCGCCACCGGGCGGCCATCGGCATCAGCGAACTGGCCGATGCCGTCGTCGTCGTCGTCAGCGAAGAAACGGGTTCCATTTCCTATACCTATGGCGGTCATATTTATCGCCACCTCGATGGCAATGCTTTGCGCAATGTCCTGAAGACATTCCTGAACCGGACGCCTCAGGGCTTGGCCAATATTTTTAAATGGAGGCCTTAGCTTATGAACAAGCTTGATAAAAAATGGCAGCTCAAGATCGTCTGCCTTCTCTTGGCTATCGTCTTATGGTTCGTCATCATCAACGAACAGAACCCGCTCAGTGAAGGCAGTTATACCGTGCCGATTACCGTAGAGAACCTCGATTCCCAATACATTACGTCTAATGTACCCAAGACGGTCTATGTCCGCTTGTCGGGCCCGCGCAATACGATCATCAACGTCGGCCCGTCGGATATCAAGGCCTATATCGATTTGTCCAATGTCCAGGAAGGGGAAGTGGAAGTACCGGTTCACGTCGAAATACCCGGTGGGACGGAGCTGAAGAAACAGAGCATGACGTCGACGAAAATCACTGTCGATGTCTATACGGTCAAAGAATTTAAATTGACGCCGCATGTCGTCGGCAAGCTGGACGATAAGGATTTCATCAGCGATCTGAAAATCGTACCGGAAAAAGTCGTCGTCAGCGGGGCACGCCGCCTCATTCAGCAAGTCAACCAGGCTGTCGTCGATATCCCTGTCAATCAGCGCAATGGCGACTTTGCGATTATGGCGCCGATTCACTTGTACCAGTCCGATGGGACGCCGGTAGAAGGGCTGGAAATGACTCCCTGGCAGAGCAATGTTAAAGTGACCATAGCCCACAATGCGATTACCAAGACCGTTCCCTTGAACTTGAACGTCCAGGGGGAAACGGCGTGGAAGACCGTTTCCGTCCAGCCGACGGCTGTCGTCGTCAAAGGGGAAGCGGATACGCTGAAGAATATCGATACCATCGACTTGCCCGATATCGATATCGAGAATATGACGGAAGAAAAGACGTGGAAAGTCCTCATTCCGCCGATAGATGGCGTCGTCATGGACCCTGATGAAGTCGACGCTACACTGAGTATCAAGAAAGAAGAGTAGGAAGGGAGATCATTGTGCTTAGAGTATTGAATATCCGCACGGCTGTCCCTATGCAGAAGCCTTTGGCAGCTTTAGTGGCTAAAAAGCTTCGATGCAGCCGCAGCGATATTTCCGGCCTTACCATTGTCCGCCGGTCCATTGATGCCCGGCGGAAGCCGCGGATTTATTTCGTCTTCACTGTCGACGTTTCTTTTGCCGACGAAGACCGGGTGTGGAAACGCTGCCGGGATAATAAGGATGTCCGTCGTCTGAACGAGACGCCAGCGCCGGAAATCCATCCCGGTACACAGCCGATGGCGCACCGGCCTATCGTCATCGGGACCGGCCCGTCCGGCCTGGCAGCTGCCTTGGCCCTGGCGGAACACGGCTACGCGCCTATCGTCTTTGAACGGGGCTGCGATGTCGATACCCGGACGAAAGATGTAGAAACTTTTTGGCGTGGCGGTCCTTTCAAGGCCTCGTCGAATGTCCAGTTCGGCGAAGGTGGGGCCGGGACCTTTTCGGATGGCAAATTGACGACCCGCGTCAATCATCCGCTGCTGCGGCGCATCTTGCAGACTTTTGTCGATGCCGGCGCACCGGAGGATATCCTGTATGCCTATAATCCCCATGTCGGGACCGATGTCCTGCGCCGCGTAGTCAAGAATATGCGTCATACCATCGAAGCCCGGGGCGGGGAAGTCCATTTTTCCAGCTGCGTCACGGCCATCCATCGCGACGATGAAGGCCGCATTATTTCTGTGACCGTTAATGACCGCGATGAATATCCGGCCGAGCTGGTCGTCATGGGTATCGGCCATAGTGCCCGCGATACGTATTACATGCTCCACGACCAGGGCGTTACCCTGGAAAAGAAGCCTTTTGCCGTCGGCGTGCGTATCGAACATTCCCAGGATGTCATCGACCGGGCCCAGTATGGCTGCCCGGCAGCAGATCTCGGCCTGGAACCGGCGGACTACGCCTTGGTCTACCACAGTCCGGAAGGGCGGTCGTGCTATTCTTTCTGCATGTGTCCCGGTGGCGTCGTCGTCGGGGCGGCTTCGGAAGAAGGGCGGGTCGTCACCAACGGCATGAGCCTGTACCGGCGCGACAGCGGTATCGCTAACAGTGCTGTCGTCGTCAATGTCACGGCTGATGACATGGGCGGGGATAGTCCCCTGGCAGGTATCGAGTTCCAGCGCCGATATGAAGAACTGGCGTATAAAGCGGGCGGCAGCTGTTATTATGCGCCGGCTCAGACCGTCGGCTCTTTCTTGAAACGGCCTGGGGCACCGCAGGAAGGACCAGTTCATTCCTATCGTCCCGGCGTGACCTGGACGGACCTGCATGACGTCCTGCCCGGCTTCGTCACGACGACCTTGGAACAGGCCCTGCCTTATTTCGGACGGCGGATCCATGGTTTTGACGATGATGCCGTAGTCATGACCGGCGTCGAAACCCGGACCAGTGCGCCTGTACGCATCGTCCGCGGCGAAGACCGCATGGCCCTGGGGGCGGCTGGCCTCTATCCCATTGGCGAAGGGGCCGGGTATGCCGGTGGCATTATGAGTGCTTTTTTGGATGGCCTGGAAACGGCGATTGAAATCATCCGTAAATATCAACCTTTGGAGGTAAAGTAAATGGCTAGATTGTTTGGAACTGATGGAGTACGAGGTATTGCCAATGATTCGTTGACACCGGAATTGGCATATCATTTGGGCAGAGCAGCTGCCTACATTTTTGGGCAGAACAAAGAACACCCGACCTTTCTCATCGGCCGGGATACCCGCCGTTCCGGCACCATGCTGGCAGATATCCTGGCCGCCGGTATCGCTTCAGCCGGTGGGGACTGCTACATGGTAGGCGTCATTCCGACTCCGGCCATTGCCTACCTGACGCGGACCCATCATATGGACGCAGGCGTCATGATTTCGGCCTCGCATAATCCTTTTGAATACAACGGCATCAAGTTCTTCGATGGCTTTGGCTATAAATTGCCGGACGAAACGGAAGACAAAATCGAAGAATGTATGCTCAAAGATGAACGGGCTGCTCTCCAGAGCCGTCCGACCGGTGCGGCTATCGGCACGATTTCGGCGTGGACCGACTTGCAGCAGGAATATGCTGATTTCATCTGCAAATCGACAGATATCGACTTGTCGGGCTTGAAAGTCGTCCATGACGGGGCCAATGGCTCGGCGTCGGTATTGGGACCGGAAATCCTCAAGCGCCTCGGTGCAGAAGTCATTGCTATCCATCATGAACCGAATGGCGTCAACATCAATGAAAACTGCGGGTCCACCCATTTGGAAAGCTTGAAGGAAACGGTTCTCAAATACGGGGCTGACGTCGGCATTGCCAATGACGGTGACGCTGACCGCTGCCTGGCTGTCGACGAAAAGGGCCAGGAAATGGATGGCGACCAGATCATGCTCCTCTGCGCCATGAAACTGAAAGCCGAAGGCCGGCTCAAACAGGATACCGTCGTCGGTACGGTCATGAGCAATATCGGTTTCCATAAAGCGTTGAAAGAAATGGGCTGCAAGACGGAAATCACGGCTGTCGGCGACCGCTATGTCCTGGAAAAGATGCGCAAAGACGGCTATTCCCTGGGTGGCGAACAGTCGGGCCATATCATCTTCCTCGACTACAATACGACCGGTGACGGCCTGCTCACGGCGGTCCAGCTGCTGAGCATCATGAAACAGCAGAATAAGCCGCTGTCGGAATTGGCCGGGCTCATGACGCGCTACCCGCAGATTTTGAAAAATGTTCGCGTTCAGACGAAATCCGGCTGGGAAGACAATAACCTCATCATGGCGGCCATTTCGGCTGGCGAAGAAGAATTGGGCGATGAAGGCCGCATCCTTGTCCGTCCGTCCGGGACAGAACCCCTCATCCGTGTCATGGCGGAAGGACCGGACCTGGACCAGCTCGAACGCATCGTCGATGACATCGCCGTCGTCGTCGAACACGAAATGGGGCCTTCCAAATAGGTATTGACAAAACCTTGCAAATATATTAAAGTGTGGGAATGGAGTTCAGCGAACTTCATTCCTGCTTTTTTTGCAGGCGTCTGGAAATCCTTGACGATATAATGGATAGCGCTAGTGCCTGGTCCGCCAGGCAGACGAGGTAGAGAAGTATCGAACAGTCAGCGGATGTCTCTCGGCAGCTTCAGCCGTTATATGACGGAAAAACACGGCGGTAACGTCGTCGACAAGTTCGTCATGGGAAGGAACATTTTCATATCAGGAGGATATAACTATGTGTGGTATTGTAGGTTACATCGGAGACAGAGAAGCAGCAGATTTTTTGATGGATGGTCTGGCAAAGCTGGAATACCGCGGTTATGATTCGGCCGGTATCGCCGTCTATCATGACGGCGCCATTGCTGTCCGCAAAAAGGCAGGCCGTCTGGTCAACCTGGCTGAAGCCGTAAAGGCTCATCCTGTCGTCGGCACGGTCGGCATCGGCCATACCCGTTGGGCAACTCATGGCGGTCCGTCGGATGTCAACGCCCATCCCCATACGGATGAAAAAGGCGATTTCGCCATCGTCCACAACGGCATCATCGAAAACTACATGGAATTGAAGGAAGAACTCCTCAAGAAAGGGTATCACTTCAAGTCGGAAACGGATACGGAAGTCGTCGCCCACTTGTGCGCCGACATGTACGACGGGGATTTCACCAGCACGGTCCGCAAAGTCCTGAGCCGTCTGCGCGGTTCTTATTCGTTGGTCTTCATGTGCAAATTTGAACCGGATAAGATCATTTGCAGCAAGAAGGATAATCCTCTCATCGTCGGTCTCGGCCAGGGCGAAAACTACATCGCCTCGGATATCCCGGCCATCCTCAGCTATACCCGCAAGACGTATATCATGAATGATGGGGAAATCGCCATCGTCATGAAAGATAATGTCTGGGTCACGGACCTCGAAGGCAAACCCATTTCCAAGAAAGTCTTTGAAGTCAACTGGGATGCCGAAGCGGCTGAAAAAGGCGGCTTCGAACACTTCATGCTCAAGGAAATCTATGAACAGCCGAAGGCCATCAAAGATACCATGAGCTGCCGCATCACGAAAGACGGCAAACATGTCCACTTCGAAGAACTGAACTGGACGCCGGAAGATGTCAACTCTATCGGCAAGATCCTGATCACGGCTTGCGGTACGGCCTACCATGCCGGGCTCCTGGCCAAGTACTTCATTGAAAAACTGGCCCGCATCCCTGTCGAAGTCGATATCGCTTCGGAATACCGTTATCGCGATCCTTTGACGGACAGCAAGACCCTTTGCATCGTCGTCAGCCAGTCTGGTGAAACCATCGACACCTTGGCAGCCCTGAAGGAAGCCAAACGCCGTGGCGCCCGTTCCCTGGCCATTACCAACGTCGTCGGCTCGTCCATTTCCCGTGAAGCCGACCAGGTCGCTTATACCTGGGCTGGCCCGGAAATCGCCGTCGCTTCGACCAAAGCCTATACGACACAGCTGGTCACGCTCCTGCTCCTGTCTCTGTACATGGGCCGCTTGAACGGGAACTTGTCGGTTGAACGGGAAGAAAAGATTTTAGCCGATTTGACGAAACTGCCGGATCAGTGCCAGGGTGTTTTCGACCAGGTCGATACGATCAAAGGCCTCTGCGATGCCTTCAAGAATAAAGAAGACGTCTTCTTCATCGGCCGTTCCATGGACTACGGCCTGGCTATGGAAGGGGCCTTGAAACTGAAGGAAATCTCCTATATTCATGCAGAATCCTATGCCGGCGGTGAATTGAAACACGGCACCTTGTCGCTGATCGAAGCCGGTGTCCCGGTCATCGCTTTGGCTACGCAGGTAGAAGTCGAAGAAAAAATGATCAGCAACATCAAGGAAGTCAAAGCCCGTGATGCCTATGTCGTCGGCGTCGTCCAGGAAGGCGATACGGAAGTCGGCAAGACTGTCGATGCCTTGATCAAGGTCCCGGCATCGGACGATTTCGTCATTCCCATCCTGGCCATCATCCCCTTGCAGCTGCTGGCCTACTACATCGCCGTCAGCCGCGGCAACGACGTAGATAAACCGCGTAACCTGGCCAAAAGCGTTACCGTAGAATAATCGTTAGTTTGAGGTTTGATGTATGATGTTTGAGGTGATGGCCTTTAAATTTTGTCCCATCTACATCAAACATCAAACTTTCAACTTCAAACTAAAAAAGCGCTGTCTTCATGCGACAGCGCTTTTTTTTGTCCCCTTTATTCTCCGTTCGGCAGGGGAATCGTCCCTTTCGTCCGGGAAAAGGCGCGGCCTTCTTCTTTTTGCCGTATACTATACTCAACGAAATGACAGTGATTATTGCAGATAGATGTGAGGTGTTGTCTTATGTCACGCTTTATCAATAACCTGAAACGCCGCGTTGCCAAAGAGCAGAAGAAGATTGTCCTGCCGGAATCGGAAAGCCGCCGCGTCCTGCAGGCTGCCGAACGGGTCCAGGCCGAAGGTTTCGCCCGGCCTATCCTCATCGGCCGGCCCCAGAGTATCGTCGAAGTAGCGTCAGAATATCAAATCGATATGGATGGTATCGAAATCATCGATCCCGAAACATATCCCATGATGGATAAATTCTGTGAATATTATGCTAAGCGGCGGGCCAAGAAGGGAATGACTCTTGAAGAAGCACGGAAAGTCTTGTCGGAAAATTATATTTTCTTTGCTGCCTGTCTCGTCGCCTTCGATATTGCCGACGGCATGGTCGCCGGGGCTGTCGCTACATCGTCGGAAGTCATCCGGGCGGCCCTGCAGGTCATCGGGCCCCACCCCGGTTTGTCGACGGTCAGCAGTTCCTTTATCATGATTACGGATAAACCGCAATTCGGCGATGATGGCATCTTCGTCGTCGGGGACTGCAGTGTCGTCATCGAACCGACGCCGCAGCAGTTGGCCGATATCGCCGTCAGCTGTGTCGAACGGGCCCGCCGGACGGCGCAGATGCTCGATCCGAAAGTAGCCCTCTTGTCGTATTCGACCATGGGAAGCGGTGCCGGCGAAGAAGTCGACCGCGTCCGCGAGGCCGTCCGCCTGCTGCGGGACCGCAACGTCGATTTCGAATTTGATGGGGAAATGCAGGCCGACGCTGCCCTGGTGCCTCGTATTGCCCGGCAGAAAGCACCGGGATCGACGGTAGCCGGGCAGGCCAATGTCCTCGTTTTCCCGAATCTCGTTTCCGGCAATATCTGCTATAAAGTCTTGGAACATCTGGCCGGAGCGACGGCGCTGGGCCCGCTCCTCCAGGGCCTGGCCAAGCCGGTCATGGATTTATCCCGGGGCTGTACGCCTGAAGATATTACCGACGTCATCGCCATTTGCTGCAGCGATGCCATCTATATGCAGGCCGAAAAGAAACGCGATATCGCCTTTACCAGCCGCTTTGAAAAGCTCGACCGCCGCGTCGCCGTCGAAAACCGCAATATTTCCATCCAGTTCGATCCGGAAAAGTGCAAGAACTGTACCCTTTGCCGTCGGCGCTGTGCCGATGTCATGTCCATGACGGGCTATTATTCTCTGGAAAGTACGGGTGACGTGCCGATTTGCGTCCACTGCGGCCAATGTTCCCTGACGTGCATGTTCGGTGCGACGACGACTGTATCCCAGCGCGATGCCATCCAAAAGGCCATCGATGACCCGAAGAAAATCGTCATCTTCCAGACGGCACCGGCTGTCCGCGTCGCTCTTGGCGATGAATTTGGCCTGCCCTTCGGCTCCGTCGTCCAGGGCAAGATGATTGCCGCCCTGCGGGCTCTCGGCGGGGATTACGTCTTCGATACGAACTTCGGCGCTGACCTGACCATCATGGAAGAAGCATCGGAACTCCTGTACCGCATGCACAATAAGAAAGAACTCCTGCCGCAGTTCACCAGCTGCTGCCCGTCGTGGGTTGAATTTACGGAAATCTTTTTCCCTGAACTGATTCCTCACTTGTCGACGGCCAAGAGCCCGATCAGCATGCTCAGTCCTATGATCAAGACCTATTTTGCCAAACGCATGAAGATCGATCCGGCCGACATCGTGACGGTCTGCGTCACGCCGTGTACGTCGAAGAAAGCCGAAATTGCCCGGCCGGAACGGAATGCTGCCGGCCGCTATTGGAAGAAGCCGGAAATCCGCGATACGGACTACTGCATTACGACTCGTGAATTGGCGAAATGGATCAAAGACGCCCAAATCGACTTCAACAGCCTGAAGGATTCGGATTATGACCCCATCTTTGGCCAGTCTTCCGGCGGCGGTACGATTTTTGGCAACAGCGGCGGCGTCATGGAAGCGGCTTTGCGGACCCTGGTCTATTTGCAGACGGGCAAACCGGCTGACGAAGAATTTCTGCACTTTGAAGAAGTCCGTGGCCTGGAAGGCGTCAAAGAGGCGGCACTGACCCTGGATAACGATATCATCCGCGTCGTCGCCATCAGCGGTCTGGCCAATGCCCGGCGCTTCATCAACCTCATGGAAGAAAAACATTCGTGGAAGAAATACGCTTTCATTGAAGTCATGGCCTGCCCGGGCGGCTGCATCGGCGGCGGTGGCCAGCCGCGGACGAAACTGCCTCAGGAAATCCCGGCCAAACGCGCCCGCATCGAATCGCTCTATGGACTGGATGCGCTGAAACAGATACGTGCCAGCTGGGAAAACCCGGAAATCCAGACACTGTATACCAAATTCCTGGGTGAACCCCTCAGCGACCTCTCCGAATCCCTCCTGCATACGCAGTATATCAATAAGCATTATATGCTGGGGAAAGAAGACAAAGTACAACCAGGGGTGAGCCATTAATACTACGTGGCTAGTGGCTCGTGGTTCGTGGCTCGTGACTAACAACTAGCCACTAACCACTTAACAGGGCTTGTCGTCGTGCGACAAGCCCTTTTTACTTGCTTCCTTTTCCGTATGTCCCTATAATAGGAAGTAACATACATGATGCGGAAGGGAATCGATATGAGCCGGTATATTACGTCTTTGAAACAGCAGGCGGCTAGGAAGCCGCAAAAAATTGTTTTGCCTGAAAGTGATGATATCCGTATTTTACAGGCTGCTGACCGGGTATTGGCCGAGCACCTGGCCGTCCCTGTCCTCTTGGGGAAGGAACGTGATATCCAGGAACTGGCTTCACGGTATCAGCTCGATTTGGATGGGGCTGAAGTGATTTATCCTAAAAAATATCGGATGCTGGAAGATTTGGCGCAAACCTATGCGGATAAACGGAAAGCCGCTGGAATGACTTTGGAAGAGAGCCGCCGTTTCCTCTTGAACCATCCCCTGTACTTCGGCGCCGCCTTGGTAGCTGCCGGAGAAGCGGCTGGCATGGTAGCCGGCATGGAAACGCCGGCATCGGAAGTGCTGCGGGCAGCCTTGCAGCTCATTGGGACGCGGGATGGCATCGATACGGTCAGCAGTTCCTTCATCGTTGTGACGGATATGATGCAGTTTGGCAATGACGGCGTCTTTGTCGTCGGCGATGGCGATGTAATCCCTGATCCAGATGAATACCAGTTGGCAGATATTGCCTGCAACTGTGTAGACCGGGCGCGCCGGACGCTGCATATTGCATCTCCCAAAGTAGCCCTGTTGTCTTACTCGACCATGGGCAGCGAGCGCGGTGCCGGAGCCGATAAAGTGCGCCGGGCCGTACAGATTTTGAGCGACCGCAATGTCGATTTTCTATACGATGGGGAAATGGAAGCCGACGTGGCCCTGGTGCCGGCCTATGCTGCCGATTGGGCGCCCCGCTCACCGGTGGCAGGCCAAGCCGATGTCCTCGTTTTTCCCGACCTCAATACGGGTAATATTTGCTGTAAAATGTTGGAACACGTCGCAGGAGCCAAAGTCCTGGGGCCGCTCTTGCAGGGCCTGGCTAAACCCGTCATGGACTTATCGCGGGCGTCGACAGTAGATACCATCGTCGACACCATCGTCATCTGTTGCTGTGATGCATAAAGACGCAGGCCGCCTCGGAATCAGATGCGTCGTTCCGCCGCGACAGCCTCAAACGGACAACGACGCTTCGGGATGCCCTCAGCGCGTAGCGGGCCGCCTTTACAGGACGGCCCCTACGGAATCGCAGCCAGGCGATATTATGGATTACCGACGAACGATGAACGACGAACACATCGCCGTAGGCGATGATTCGCGGCCGGCGTCAAGGATTTGAAAAAAATCCTTGACATATTCTTTACACAGTAGTATACTAAATGAGCTGTTGGGGCAAGGCCCTGATGCCGCAGGAACTTTATCCTGCAAAGGTCTGTTTTATGCAGACCGGGGTGATTTGAGTTTTGAAAAAAAGTTCAAATTAATCCTTGACAAGCTCTTCTGAGTTTGTTAAAATAAACAAGTCGTCGCCACCCGGTGATGACAACGATGACCTTTGAAAACTGAACAATGAACTGAATGAACGCCAGAGTGCGAGGTTCTATTTCAATAG
>OIYF01000215.1_pt1 | contig 26065 bp, 19 predicted proteins | sample 1587971 | NCBI WGS metagenome assembly OIYF01 (sample SAMN03283248) | human gut metagenome | biome: human-associated habitat; material: feces | host: Homo sapiens | place: Peru | collected 2012 | reverse complement strand
ATTCCATAAAGGTACGATTGAACTTGCAATATCTCCTTGCACGTTTCGAAGCTGCAAATTTCAATTCCATAAAGGTACGATTGAAACGATTGAGAGTCAGTATTCCAGCTAAAAGGATCTATATTTCAATTCCATAAAGGTACGATTGAAACCTGCGATGACTTTTTGCTACTCCACTATGCTAATATTTCAATTCCATAAAGGTACGATTGAAACATTTAGATTATACTAAATTGTCTGTCTATCATCTAACTATTTCAATTCCATAAAGGTACGATTGAAACTTCTAAACTTGCAGTCCGGTATACCTTATTTTCCTTCATTTCAATTCCATAAAGGTACGATTGAAACTGGTTATAATCTTGATTATCTTAATAATGATCACGTTATTTCAATTCCATAAAGGTACGATTGAAACTTAATAACCGTACCCAACAATCTTGGGTTGCTCCGCGATTTCAATTCCATAAAGGTACGATTGAAACCAATAATTTCACCTGTTTGACGATTGCGAGTCTTATATTTCAATTCCATAAAGGTACGATTGAAACTATATAAGGTGTAAAAAGTTTGTCGTAATCTCACAATTTCAATTCCATAAAGGTACGATTGAAACTAAGTAGGTTGTTGACCAAGATCGGCAAATTCTGGTATTTCAATTCCATAAAGGTACGATTGAAACTTGCGAACACCCCTACAAAACTTTTAACAAGTTAACATTTCAATTCCATAAAGGTACGATTGAAACTGGAATACCGATTCTACTTCTTATACTTTTGCAGTATTTCAATTCCATAAAGGTACGATTGAAACATGTTTCTACACCTGTATCTCACGCAGGTTTCGATATTTCAATTCCATAAAGGTACGATTGAAACAGGTGGGTTGTTGACCAAGGTCGGCGAATTCGGGTATTTCAATTCCATAAAGGTACGATTGAAACGTATCTCTGACCCTGCATCACTTGAGTTAAAATTATTTCAATTCCATAAAGGTACGATTGAAACTCCCACATCGATTTGTTAAAAGCATTTTGTTCATTCATTTCAATTCCATAAAGGTACGATTGAAACTGTTCTGCGTAGCTACCATTTTTTGCATAAATACATTTCAATTCCATAAAGGTACGATTGAAACACGCTGGTTTTGACTGGTCTTCCGTCGTAACTGGATTTCAATTCCATAAAGGTACGATTGAAACCTAAAGAGGAGACGATACCAGCACCGCCAGTTACGAATTTCAATTCCATAAAGGTACGATTGAAACTATGTAGGTTGTTGACCGAGATCTGCGAATTCGGGTATTTCAATTCCATAAAGGTACGATTGAAACAGAGATGCAGGGTCAGTGACAGAACCACTTCCAAATTTCAATTCCATAAAGGTACGATTGAAACACAAGGATGGCAAAATTTAAATAATTCGACTCCGATATTTCAATTCCATAAAGGTACGATTGAAACTCGCATCTTGCTTTGCTTGATAACAATTTTAAGTTATTTCAATTCCATAAAGGTACGATTGAAACATCTGAGATAAAGTAGGGTTCACCCGAGACAAATTTATTTCAATTCCATAAAGGTACGATTGAAACAACAAAAGGCAATAAAGGTGCTATATTTTGATTAGAAGATTTCAATTCCATAAAGGTACGATTGAAACTTAATCCGTATTTTGCTTTAACAAATATTAACGCATTTCAATTCCATAAAGGTACGATTGAAACTCTTTTAAAGATTCAGTACAAACTCAAGATGTAGTATTTCAATTCCATAAAGGTACGATTGAAACTCGTCCGTAAGTGGTTCACAGTTAGGAGATATTGATTTCAATTCCATAAAGGTACGATTGAAACAATTATCCGACCTTAAAAACCCTACACACTTGTCATTTCAATTCCATAAAGGTACGATTGAAACTTGCATAATACGAGTCGAGTAAAATTAAATTGTTTGATTTCAATTCCATAAAGGTACGATTGAAACCGTCCGTTCACCGTTCGCTCTTCGTCTCCTTGTATATTTCAATTCCATAAAGGTACGATTGAAACCAACTCTGCTGTTGCAAAAGTTGGTGCTGACAAAGCATTTCAATTCCATAAAGGTACGATTGAAACTTATAAAGATGTATCAAATCGATGTAAGGCATTTATTTCAATTCCATAAAGGTACGATTGAAACAATCAAGTTTGAGAGTAAAGAGCATGGTATTATTTATTTCAATTCCATAAAGGTACGATTGAAACTTCCCCCTCTGCCACGCAAGCAGCAGGTTTCGACATTTCAATTCCATAAAGGTACGATTGAAACCTGACGAAAATCGCATTGTAACTGAACCTCCTGCATATTTCAATTCCATAAAGGTACGATTGAAACTTTCGCATCTTGCTTTGCTTGATAACAATTATCGGTTATTTCAATTCCATAAAGGTACGATTGAAACGAGTTCGTCCTCTTGATAACAGCTCCTCAACTTATTTATTTCAATTCCATAAAGGTACGATTGAAACCAACTGAACATTTTAACGTTAATCCTTTTCGTCTTCATTTCAATTCCATAAAGGTACGATTGAAACTTCGTCCTCTTGATAACAGCTCCTCAACTTATTTATTTCAATTCCATAAAGGTACGATTGAAACAAAATGGTAGCTACGCTGAACAGGTTGCTGCTCGTTTATTTCAATTCCATAAAGGTACGATTGAAACACAGCTACTCAAAGGAAATTACTTGACAATGTTATATTTCAATTCCATAAAGGTACGATTGAAACTATCAATCCATATTTTGCTTTAACAAATATTAATGCATTTCAATTCCATAAAGGTACGATTGAAACCTTTGACAAAATCTTGATTCAAAACAAGGGTGTTATTTCAATTCCATAAAGGTACGATTGAAACGTGTAGAGCAAATATCTGAAAATATAGAAGCAATCATTTCAATTCCATAAAGGTACGATTGAAACACTCTGCTGTTTTTAACAACATGAGTATTGTCGTATTTCAATTCCATAAAGGTACGATTGAAACCTCATTTAGCTCTTTTAGATAATAATTATAAATTATTTCAATTCCATAAAGGTACGATTGAAACAATTCGGATATTTATGTAGACGTTCACTCCGCAGAATTTCAATTCCATAAAGGTACGATTGAAACTATCAAGTTTTGACAATAGTGCTGCCGCAAAAGTATTTCAATTCCATAAAGGTACGATTGAAACCGTTGCATAAATACGAGTAAAATTAAATTTGTTGGATTTCAATTCCATAAAGGTACGATTGAAACGTTTAGTAAAATTACCAAATTTTAACTCAAGAGTTGCATTTCAATTCCATAAAGGTACGATTGAAACGACAAGTTTGTAGGATTTTTAAGGTCGGACAATATTTCAATTCCATAAAGGTACGATTGAAACGTATAAAGATTCTTTCTGGCGGATCTTTTTCTTTTGAATTTCAATTCCATAAAGGTACGATTGAAACGGCGGTCTTATTCCATGTTGCCCCGTGTGCCTTAAATTTCAATTCCATAAAGGTACGATTGAAACACGAAGCTGACCAAAATCGGCTACGCCGTGAAAGTATTTCAATTCCATAAAGGTACGATTGAAACCGACTGACGCAAGCGGGGGAGCAGCCGGAAGACTGATTTCAATTCCATAAAGGTACGATTGAAACTATGAGCGCTTTCGGCAACGCTCAAGGCGACCTCCTATTTCAATTCCATAAAGGTACGATTGAAACTATATTTTTAGTGTTTCATAATTTTTTTTGCAAAATATTTCAATTCCATAAAGGTACGATTGAAACCTTCAAGTCGTATTCCTGTCTTAGTATGCAATACGAATTTCAATTCCATAAAGGTACGATTGAAACCAATTATCCGACCTCAAAAATCCAACCCACCTTTCATTTCAATTCCATAAAGGTACGATTGAAACGCATGGTGAGTTGGTTAACAATCGTACACAACAGTCTATTTCAATTCCATAAAGGTACGATTGAAACGAGTGAAAACATTAGGTGTTATGACAAAAGACTCATATTTCAATTCCATAAAGGTACGATTGAAACCTTTGACTTCATTAATAACATTATTCTGAAACTCTATTTCAATTCCATAAAGGTACGATTGAAACAATAGTTGCTTGTCTTTCAGCGACAGCGATTTGTCGATTTCAATTCCATAAAGGTACGATTGAAACACCAACAGGGGCATTAAAAAGATTACGATAACTAATTTCAATTCCATAAAGGTACGATTGAAACTTCGCAGCAACATCTTGCTGATAAAGCTGTTGTTGATTTCAATTCCATAAAGGTACGATTGAAACTCCTGTCAATTTTTGTAGACTGATAATCAGCCTCATTTCAATTCCATAAAGGTACGATTGAAACGTTGCATAATACGAGTAAAATTAAATTTTGTTTGATTTCAATTCCATAAAGGTACGATTGAAACGTTTGGTCTAAAGAGGTAGCTGGTCGCTCACTCCGATTTCAATTCCATAAAGGTACGATTGAAACTTAGCACCAACATCCTGCTGATACAATTGTTGCTGATTTCAATTCCATAAAGGTACGATTGAAACAGCACTAGTCATAACAAACGAATCAGACGCACCACGATTTCAATTCCATAAAGGTACGATTGAAACCCGTTATGTTAAAGGCAGATAGGCCTATAAACATTGGGCTTTACAAATACAAAGTTACAAAAAATAACTTAAAAAAATGTCGATGTGCAATACTATTTTTTTCTCTGTCTTTACGACAACGCCTTTATTTATTGGTGTTTCAACAGGTCAAAGAGCTATTTTCGTGGTTTAAGATTTGTGTCAGAAGCCTTTGAATTAGGCTTCGACAACTTTTACAAGAAATTGTCGGTTGACATTCTTTCTTTTCCAAGTATCTGTTTGTTCATATTATACCCCATCTTATTGGTGAAAACAATAACACTATCCTCTGACTCATTGATGATACCCTTTATTTTCATCTTAAGCTCCCTTAGCTTAGCTTCCGATAGCTCACCCTCCAAGACAGAATTCTGAATCCAACACAGGTATTGACGACATAATTTCAGCATCTTGCCGACTCGCTTTTCCCCTACATCATAAACAACAATAGCATACATATCACCAATACATTTTAAAAGGTTTATATTCCTCAATACCTAAAAGGTCTTTCAGTAGTTTGTAACATTCCAGCTTTATTAGATGTTTATAGCTGACATTTCTACCAAGAGAACGGTGACGAAAGGTTTCATCGTATCGATCCTCCATTGCTTTCACAAAAATCTTTTTTCCTTTTTCGTTCAAGAGACATTGGTTAAGTCTTTTGTCGAAATGGTTGGCACCTAAGGCATGTTTGTTTAGCACCTTAAAGATTACTCTGTCTACTATAATAGGCTTAAAAATTTCAGAAATGTCAAGGCATAACGAGAATCGCCTTTCTCCTGGGGTGTGAAGAAAACTTATGGTAGGGTGAAGTTGGGTTTGGTGGATCGCGCGAAGTGTTTCGGTGTAGCACATCATGTTACCGAACGAAATGAGGGCATTTACTTCGTTCTCTGGCGGTTGCTTGGTTCTTGCTCCCATATTGAAATCATCGAGAATAATGTCGAATGCCGAATAGTAGGCTTGACGGATGTTGCCTTCAATTCCCATAATCTCATCCACAGCCATAGCGTCAGTCAAAGTGTCAGTCAATTTTTTAATAGTGGTTATAATATTTAGCAGGTTTTTCCCCCTTCGGTTATAGTATTTTAGGTTCATGAGCATATTCCAAGCAGCTCCCTGAATGAATTTCCGCGCCAACTCCACTCTTTTCTTTTTGTTCTGATAGGCAGAAGTTTGTGCCAGTAATGCTTTGCCTGAGAGCAAACTTTCTCGTGGCATAAAGCTACCAGTATAGTTTTCATAATAGTCGAAGAAGTGCACTGGGATCCCTTTCTGTCCTAAGAAATTAAACAAAGCACTATTTGCCCGAAGGCTACCAAAGGCATACAGTTCTGCTACATCCTCAATTGGTATAAATCGAGGCTGCTGCTCAATTTCCTCATTGTCGTCATTCACAGTGACGGGAGTAAACTTCAAAGTGTTGTCCCTACGCTCCATAATGCCGGGATTGAACAAATAGAAACTTCTTTTCATCCTTCCTCCTCCAATTCTTTTATGTAACAAAATTCAAAGTAACTGCAGTTCTTGCAGATACCTTTTTTTATTTGTGGTGGACAAGTGTCTTGTGCGATAATTCTAACAATATCTTTAGAAATTGACTTTATATCATCCCTGTCAACATCGGTCAGAACCACATTCTGCGTCTTCCGCAAAAGAGGATACTCCAAAACGCCCTTCACTCCAGCTATTCCATGCTGCTCAAACACATACATATAATATTTGAGCTGCCATTCATGAGCCCTATCCACCTTGTTAGATTTCTTTATCTCATGAATAACCTTGTTCTTGGCATCAAAGTAATCCACCTTGATGCCATCAATCTCCACCTCCTCATATCGTGAAGTACGCTGAGGATAGCTTGATTCATGCACCAACTTTCCTTCATAGACCAAGTCGGATTCTTGTTCCATGTTAATGCCATTGGCAAACAACCATAGCTTGCGATGGCAAAGCTGGTAATAGTTGAAATGCGTGCCTGTTATTATCATAGAAGAGAAAATTTAAATGAGACTACCGGACACATATCCGAGAGTCTCATATTTTACTTACAGTTGATTTTCGTAATCGAATGCCAGCATCCTATCCACCAGTTCCTGCTTAGCCTGGGCTAAAGCATCTCGGCTCTCTGTCTCTGTTACGACATAGTTTGCACAAGGAAGAGTAACGAATGTCTTGGCACCGGCATTTTCATCAACAATAGGTTTTGCCTTAGGATTAGAATCATCGTCGGAAATAAGCTTTGCACGGATAGCCGCCGCCAAAGTATTGGCATTGTCGCTTACAGCAATGGCGAGAGTCTCCATCAGGCTGAATGTCCTTGCCTGATTTGACGTAATATGCCAATCAATCAAAGCGTCCGCTATGGCTGGAATTATCTGCTCCCGCTTTGCCTTTGGCATCAACAGGCATTCTCCAAAAACATTCTTGACAACAGTCCAGCCATCTGCTTTCAACTTCTCTACCATATCTGCGGTAATCTCTGGCTCAAGCTGGTTGGTTGGCACACAGAATAAGCGGCGCAAGTCAATAGCAACATCATAGACGAAAAGACCCGTTGCACGAGTATTGTCAGAAATCCATTTACGGTAAAGACTTCTGTCGCTTCCGTCAAGGAAACTGCTTATCTGCTCATCGGTAAGAACGTTTCCATTTGCATCTCTTACAACAACCTTATGTACGTTAGGTTTGTCTGAGCGGTCAAAGGAAATGTTTTCCTTGGGGACAGATGCCAAAAGAGGATGGAGAGGAGTCATAGCAGATATACTTAATGGGCTTCTGCGCTTCACGGCTTTCTCCTTGCCACCCTTTGGAGTCCTCATCCAGCCTCCTAATAGTTGGTCCACATAATGTGGGTCGCAAGAAGAAAGCACCTCCCCCTCTTTGAGTGCTCCTTTTTTGTCCACATCAAAATAAAATTCTGTAGGTGAAGGTTGTACATTCAGCACCTCGTTAAGCTGCTCAATGATTGAACGCTTCACTTGCTGCCCACTTGAATATGGCACCCTGACGTTAAACTGTGGATCATAATAAAATTTCTGGCCATTTTCCACGCAGAAAACGGTAAATGCTGCATGCTTGAGTCCACGCAGATAAACAAAAGAATTCTGTTTCATAATATCTTGCATTTAATTTATTTTTATTGTAATGTCTTGTACTGGAAGCGAAGAAGGGTCAAGAAATATGGTACATTATCGGTAGGCATGGCATGAATCTCCTTTACCAAATCCTTGAATTCCTCAAGTTCGCTAATATAAGGAACAATTTCTGTTGCAGCCGCAACAAACTGCTTTTTGTTGGCAGCTTCAAGTAATGTGGCAACAATATTCCTGCGTTTTGTACTTATCGACTTATCTTTGTCGATGGAGGCCTCGTTCAACAACTCAGCCAACTTTTGGGATTTCTCCCATAAATCTTCATTGTTCAGCATAGCTAATATCCAAATTTTATATACATTAAAACTTATTGTCTCTTCTTCATTCTTAGGTGGCTTAGGTTGCTTACCTTTATATATGTAGTCTCTAAGTCCCTTTGGTTCCATAGCCTTGATACCAATGGCACCATTGGTGCAAGCTATCTTAAAGCCAATGGCTGTTCCCCATAAGGCTTCAGCATTTCTACCGTTGCTCATACCGAATATTTTCTCGTATAGTTGCACTGGACGCCGTATATGGGTCAAGTCAAAGGGAATAAAACCTATGGTTGTGTTAGTCTGCCCAATATTGTAGACATATCCCATAACTTGTGAATTCTTGTACTTACGCGAAATACCTATGAGAATTTTGGTCCAAGTTTGCGTTTCTAAACTTATGACTCCATCCTTGTTAGCAACATAAGGGGCAAAACCTGACAAAGGATTATTCTCATCGTATTCCCTTGCATCATAGTAATGCGACAACCATTGTCCATTCCAGGTGTTGACTTGATTACCTTTCAACATACCTGTGGATACAAGTATCTGGCGATACAGCTTCCAGCCCTTGAAAATATCAAGCAGAAGCCCCTTATGGTTGAATAGTATGGAGAAGCCTCCTTGTATTCCAACACCAAGCGCATCACCTAACCAGGAATAATATATGTCGTCTTTTGACAATAGAAGGCACATATCAGTCACTTGACCGGATGTCGTTGCACTTGTATCCAATGATGGATATCCACGTGCTATGCTGGCGTCACCTTCACTTTCCTCTATTTTCTTGACGAGCTTGTCAAAGCGACTTTTTCTTTGTCCGGCAGTCTCATATATTTTTTTGCCCTTTATCATGTCATCCCAACTCAACTTAGGATTCTCCAAAGGAGAATTGCCTGCAGTCATCATGTACTTGTTTTGGTCAAAGAACAAGGGATAAAACTGCTCTATGAAAAATGAACGGGCATCATAGTGAGTGCCATATTCTTCATTATATGCTTCAAGAAATATCTTTCCTATAGCTGATGTTATCATATTCTATAAAAATTCAAATGATTTATAATATTCTATTTTACACAAATCGGACAGCAACCCCTCTTTCTCGTCATATCCTTTATCGGGAATGACAAAAGGTCGCATGCCTTTACCTATTTGTTCCAAATTACGATGAGCGATGGAATGATAGCTGACTGGTATCTCCAATTCGGTTCTCAACAAGATGTCTCCACAAATGTAAGCTTCTTTATCTTGTTCTGTGATGCATACGGCAGAATTGATATCCAAAGTTTCCAACAAAGCCGATTTGGGCTGATGCCGAAGCTCCCTCAACAGCCATTGTCCATTTGAGAAGGCAACGCCTGTACAGTCTATATTCTCTATGGCAACAGTTGGATAAACAGCATCTATCATTTGTTGAACCTTGTTCTCCTCCATCACATCACCATGGTCAGGCAGTACATTATATGTTCTCTCCAACACTTCAATACTGTATGGGCATACTTCCTTTTCATCTTTGGGTGGTGCCACGACATAAATGGGCTTGTAGTATCCTATCGTATCCTTGGTGCGCTTTCTGTTGATTCTGCCAAACCTCTGAGTCAAGGCATCTATCGGAGCACATTCCGTAACCATAACGTCAAAGCTTATGTCAAGACTGACTTCTACGACCTGTGTCGAGACGACAATACAGGGTGTGTCCACCATTGTGTTGAATCTCGTGCGCAAGTCTGATTCAAGCCTTGCCCTATCCTTTCTTTTGAAACGGCTGTGGATAAGCATCTTCTGAATATTTGGATACCTCTGCTCTATATTCTCAAAGAAATCTTGCGCTCTCTTCACTTGATTGCAAACTATCAGAATCTTTGAGTTCTGTCTTACGGCAGCATCTATGACTTCATAGGCAGCGTCCTTATCTTCCAACTTGTAAATCTGATGGCGATTAAAAGTTGAAAGGGTCTCCGTGTCCAGCCTAACCTCATATACAGCTTCAGTACCTCCCAACAGTTGCAATATCCTCTTATATAAAGCAGAAGGCATAGTAGCTGTACCTACATGTATTCTGCAACCCAATGCCACCAAAATCTCAATAATGCGCAGAACGATTGATTGAACTATATCCGAGTATGTATGTATCTCATCCAATATCACGTCGCAACCTCTCAAATCCATAGCCATGGCTTCGTAACCCTTGATACCGAAAACTATGGATGCCATCTGGTGTGGAGTAAGCACTTTCACAGATGCACCTATATGGCGCTGCATGATACTCTCTTCGATAGTTCCGTCTTTCACCTTGAGACTTGATGCTGCATGGAGCAAGTAGATTTGCGCATTCGTGCCAGACAAGTCCTCCTTGATTCTGTCATACATAGCATTGATAGATGCCTGGAATGGCAACGTATAGAACACCCTGCCACGACAACGTCTCAGAAGAAAGTCCGTCTTTCCTGCGCCAGTAGGAGCCGTGACCAAAGTGTGCTTTTTGGGGCTATCTGACGAAATTAGCGACAGCGGGTAAAGTGGACATTCCCTGTTATAGAATGACAAGTCTGGCTTGATGAACAGTTTGTCTGTAGGCATCTCTGACTTTGTTTCCATGGCAGAAGCCATGTGGTCTGCAGCCATTAGCAAGCCTCTCCATTCAGAACACCCAGACTTCTTACTTAAGCAATAGTCTATGGCATATTCGTAGTTTGCTCCAGCTTCTGCAAGTGATATAGGATGGGTCTGCATTCCTAAATTTTCCAGAATATCCAAAGCTTTTGAGCACCAGTCATCAAATCCCTTTGAGTGGCAAGCAAAACAATCGGTATTGTCGTCCAAATCCAACAAGCCCAGTTCTCTTGCATCTTTATATATCGACTTGTGATGGGCTACAATCATGTCTATGACTGCTCCTTTATGCTCATCGCTTACAAGCGACAAAAAGAAAAGAGAGGCAATCTCATGCCGAAATACCGCGCCTGGCTTCGCGCTACGAAAAGACGAAAGGCTACGCTGGAATATAGAGCTGGCTTTACCTATGTCGTGCAGTATGGCACCTTCCCATGCCACCTGCTTGTCAAGCCCCATGTGCACAGCCATAACGACTGCTATATCAGCAACATTCTTTAGATGCTGGTATAAACAGACATGTCCGTTTTGCTCGCTTTTGGCTAATATTTCCTGATGATTATTCATTGTTTGATATGTTCTCTTTAAAATAAAGACTGTCCATTATATTCCAGCCATCCAAACATTGGCTGGCTGGAGTCAAATCTGTTGTAACCGACCAAGAACGATTGCTCTGACTTGCCGAACCGTAACTCAAAACCTGGCAATTTGTCAAAGTCAGCCTCTTGCATGTTCGCAACGACTGGTTCTGGAAGGAGAATGTCCTCATTTCGGCACACACATACGTGCTGCAGAACAGCTTTCTCAGCATCATCTTCTTTTTCAAACGCCAAATATAAAATCGGATTTAAAAGAACAGAGCGCTTCAATATCGAACGACCTCGCATGAAAGTACGGTTCTTATAAGACCATCCTCTTGACTGTGTCACTTCTTGCTGAGAATCCATGGCATCATACTTCAATTTGTGTCTAACAATCTTATGAATACCTTTTGTATCCAAAAGTTCTGGAAACAACTTCTTCTCAATACCCTCAACAATAGAAGGTGTAAGAAATTGCTGGCTGAAAGTCTCTCCATCACGTACAGCGGTCCAAGGCTTTATAAAGCCGAACTGTCCTTTATATGTTACTACATACATACTATGTTCCTTTCTTCATTAATAAATAGCTCCAAATCCTATGCCAGTACAATTGCCTATACCTACATTCCAAGCAAACAGTTTTGTCTCTGTTTTGGCTTTTATTATGACAGGACAAAGACTGGCCTTATTGCCAATACCATGATAATGCACTAACTTTAACTTCTTTCTCGCATAAGACAAGTCGAACTTTATATCTAAGGTATCGTCTTCCTCTAATCCTGCTTCTCTCATTTTTGACATAAGCGTCTCTTTCAGATATAAACCCGCTTGTTCATCTTTGAAATTGAATTGCTTGATGCTTCCGTCTCCCATTTTTCTTTTAATGAAAATCGGACTTGCACAATAAAACAAATCACGTCTTGACAAATCAGGGTCTTCGTCTATAGTTATATCTGTAACTTTCATGCCACAAAACATTTCTGGTTCGTCAAATATTGTCTTTATAATTGTCCTAATAACGTTGTCATCATAAAAGCTGATGAACATCGTTGCGCCATCAGGAAAAGTAAGAGCATCATTTATTTTCTTTCCCCCATTTAGCCATGAAAATGAGTATAAAGATATACTGTCATGAATTGAATTTCTGCCAATCCACTTATGAATTGTCCCAACCAGTTTTTGTTGATAATCAAATGAAACAGAACTGGTATTTGGCGATATTTTTAAATGTATTCTCATTGTTTATAAAATTATAAATTTATTCATTCTTACACACAAATGGTTTTACCATACTATTTATTCCTCCCCAGCGCACAGTCAAAGAGTGTGCCTACTATCCATATAAAAATCAAGAATGCCATCTGAGTATTTATTAATTGTTGTTTCTCCTTGCTTTCACTCTTTTCTCCCTTCCCAAGGTTTCGGGAAAGAGGTAGCTGCCCCATCCTGTTTCTTTGCGGTTTTTCTTTATCCGTTCGTCATACCACCAGTCGTATTGTTCGCGTGAGATGATGCGGAAGTCCCAGAGTTCGTGCACGAGGGCAGCGATAGAGACGCCGTAGGCCTCGCGGAGGTCTATCAGTTCGTCGAGGGCAACCGACTGTCGGGCTGTGCTACCCATTTCCTCCATCAGGGTGGACTTGGGCAGAAGGAAACAACCTGCAAACTTGTCGCATAGCTTTTCGCGATCTTTGCCTTGGACGGTGTCGGGAATGTTCAGCACGAGGTGGCCCAACTCGTGGGAAGCAGTGAAGCGAAGTCGCTCCACAGTGTGCTTTTCGTTGGCCATGTCTACCACCACGAGTGGGTAGCTATCGTTTGCCCATGTGCTGAGACCGAGCACGCCACCCGGCAAGCGCTCGTTGAGCATCTTGATGCCTTTGCGCTCCATCAGTCTTAGAACGCTCGGTATGGGGCCATCGCCGCAATGCCACGCTTGGCGCAGTATGTCTGCCGCATCGCTGGCATCGGATGCATCGGTAATGGAGAGGCTCTTCAGAGGATTGTCGAACTGCCGTTCCATGCCGGCTGTTTTTTCGGCCGCAATATATTGTTCTGCCCAAAAGGCGAGTTGCGCCTCCACCATTTCCACCTCTTCTTCGGGAAGAGCTTCGCCCAAGGCGTTTCTCAGCATCGGCGAGTTGAGGCGGATGCTCTCACTGGAGAAATAGCCGTTACTGATGTTCAACGCTGCCGACAAGGCGTCAAGAGTTTCTGCCTTGGGCATCATCAAGCCTTTCTCATATTTTGATATGCTCTGCTTGGTGACCGTGCATAGCGTCTTCTCCGATAGCTGTTTCATGCTTAGGCCGGCCATCCGGCGGGCTGCTTGCAGACGTATGTTGAAGTTTGAGCTTTTCATAACATCAGGTATTTGGTGACAAATTTATGAATAAATTCTGAAAGTGTCAACCTTTTGCCAAATTATTTTTTGTATTTTTTATCTTTTCAAAGGGTTGGCAAATTCTCGTGTTGTAACGCAACTACCAGTAATTAGCTACATTGACGATTCTATAAGGCCTTTTCAAAATGTAGATGTCTTGGAAGCGAATATGTTTACAATTCTTAAATTATGGCTTAATCAAGTGCTTTATTAGGACAACAAAGCCAGTTATGATGCGAAAGTGTTCGTTTGTAAAGGTGTTCCTGTCGGAAAGTTAGATAGAACAGTGGCGGGAAAAGGCTGTTTTGAAACTTCTTGCTTGTTAAAACGTAAAAAGCGTTGGAAATCATCAAATAAGATTTCCAACGCTTTATCTTTTTGAGCGGGATACGGGAATCGAACCCGCCTCCCAGGCTTGGGAAGCCCGTACACTACCGATGTGCTAATCCCGCCTTCGCTTTAAAAGCTTCACTGAGCCGATACCCGGACTCGAACCGGGGACCTACGCATTACGAATGCGTTGCTCTACCAACTGAGCCATATCGGCAATAGCGAGTGCAAAAGTAGTGAAACTTTTCCACTCGACAAAATATTTAGTATTGTTTTTTTACTGATGCTGGTCACGCAACAAGTCGTTTACTGTCTTAACCGGATTGAAGGTGGAAAGGGGCACTTCCACAAACACGGTGTTCCAGTCGCTCATGGCGCCGTTCCAGAGGCCGGGAAGTTCAAGGGCTTTCAGCTCCTTGCCGTTTTTGCTCTTACTGCTGATGAAGCCAGTTGTCTTGTCTACGTAATCGGGAAGGTTGAAAGGTTGTCCCTTATAGTCCTTGATGGCGCACACGAGGTCTACGGGGTTGAAGTGTGTGCCCTGCTTGAACATCTCCTGATAGTCTTTGTTGCTCTTGTCTATCTGGCTGGATTCCAATATTTGCAGGCTCACTGTACCATCTTGGTTATAGGTAAGGAACGGACCGCCACCGGGTTCGCCAACGTTTTTCACCATTCCGCAGACGCGCATAGGTCTGTTGAGCTTCTTTTTCAGATAGCAAACCAGTTCGGCATCTTCCAGTTCTTTGATGTCCGCCTTGCGGCAGCAGAGGTCGCGTTGCAGGAAGCGGATAATTTCCTCGAGGTAGGCATGGTTGTATTCGCCGCTATCCAGCTTCTTTAGATATTGAAAAGCGCGTGACTGCAGTGTCACGAGTATGCCTGCCAAGAGTTGTTTGTAGGTGATGGTGTCGTCTTTTAGGCGGTCGGGCACCACGTTGTCTATGTTCTTGATAAACACCACGTCTGCGTCTATTTCGTTAAGGTTTTCGATGAGCGCTCCATGACCGCCCGGACGGAAGAGCAGCGAGCCATCGCTGTTGCGGAACGGGGTGTTGTCGGGGTTGGCAGCTACGGTGTCTGTGCTGGGCTTCTGTTCAGAGAAGCTGATGTCAAACTTGATGCCAAATTGCTGTTTGTACTTTGCTGCTTTTTCTTCCACCTTTTGCTGGAAGAGTTGCATGTGCTCGTGCGACACAGTGAAGTGGATGTGGGCTTCTCCGTTGGTGGCTGCATAGAGGGCCGCTTCCACCAAGTGTTCCTCCATAGGTGTGCGTGGACCGTCTTCGTAGTTGTGGAACAGGAGCAGTCCTTTGGGCAACTGTCCGTAGTTGAGGCCTTCGGGGTTGAGCATGTTTGCCACGATGGTCTTATATTGCTTTTCGGCAAGAAGTGTTTTAATGTTTTTTCCGTTATTGTCGCGGCATTTCTTGCAAAGCTCTTCGCGGAAGGCAAACTTCTTAATGTCGTCAAAAAACTTCTTTTCAAAGTCGGTCTGAGGCTCATCGTAGTCGGCTTGCAGGAAGGCAAACATATTCTTAAACATACGGCTGGCAGCCCCGCTGGCGGGAACAAACTTCACCACCTTGTGGCCTATGCCCTTATATTGATTCCAGGCAGCTATATAGTTGTCACGCTCTTCCTGTGAAGGACTGACAATGCCGTGGCCTACCGAGGCAGCAGCTTCAAGGCGCAAGAAGGGGAAGCCGGTCTTGAAGTCTTCGAGTTGCTTGTTAAACTTTTCCTCACTGATGCCCTTTTGGGCCAATTGTTTCTGATCTTCTGGTGTCAGCATAGCGATATAGGTTTTGTCATTGATTTTGTTAACATCCACAAAGTTACCTTTTTTTCTTGAAAGAAAAGGGCTTGTTGGCCATTATTTCATCAAATCTTATCATCCTTTTTATGCTTTTTCAACCTTTTTCCATGGTTCTGCCGTTTGCCGAGGACGGTTTCTTTGGTAGTTGGGAAATAATACTTAACTTTGCATAAACTCTTTCGGGAAGACATAAAAAGGTAAAACTTATGGAGGAAAAACTTGTATTTACGCCGGCCGAACGTGCCGAAGCCGATGAGTTGCTTGGGCAGCTGCGTCAGTTGGTTGGCGAAAGTCTGCATCCAGAAGATGCTTCGAATGTGGAGAAACTGTTGCGTGCAGCCATTGAGAGTGGTTCGCTCCACCGCAACGTATTCGGCCTCAACCCCATTGTGTGTGCCTTGCAGACAGCCTTGATAGCCGTCAGCGACATCGGTCTGAAGCGCGACTGTGTGATTGCGGTGCTGCTTTACGACAACGTGATGAGCGGTTTCACCACTGTCGAGACCATCCACGAGCTCTTTGGCGGAGGTGTGAGCACCATCATTCGTGGACTGGTGAAGGTGCAATTGCTTTATAAGAAGAACCCAAAGATAGAATCCGAGAACTTCCGCAACTTGCTTCTGTCGTTTGCCGAGGACATGCGTGTCATCCTCATCATGATTGCCGACCGTGTCAACCTGATGCGCCAGATACGTGATACGCCCAATACCGAGGCGCAACACGAGGTGAGCGAGGAGGCAAGCTACCTGTATGCACCGCTGGCCCACAAGTTGGGGCTCTATCAACTCAAGAGCGAGCTGGAGGATTTGTCGCTGAAATATCTTGAGCACGATGCCTACTATATGATTAAGGAGAAGCTCAACGCCACCAAGAAATCGCGCGATGCCTACATCAAGGCCTTCATCGGCCCCGTTAGCGAGCAGCTCACTGCCGCCGGACTAAAGTTCCACATCAAGGGACGCACCAAGAGCATCCACTCTATTTGGCAGAAAATGAAGAAACAGCAATGCGGTTTTGAAGGCATCTACGACCTGTTTGCCATACGTGTCATTCTCGATTCGCCCGAAAAACTGGAGAAGATGCAGTGCTGGCAAGCCTACTCCATCGTCACCAACATGTATCAGCCCAACCCAAAGCGTCTGCGCGACTGGCTGAGCGTGCCCAAGTCGAACGGCTACGAGAGTCTTCACATTACCGTGCTTGGCCCCGAACGCAAGTGGGTGGAGGTGCAGATACGCACCGAACGCATGGACGAGATAGCTGAGCACGGCCTGGCTGCCCACTGGCGCTATAAGGGCATCAAGGCCGAAGGCGGCATGGACGAGTGGTTGGCACAGATTAGGTCGGCCTTGGAAGCTGGTGATGACCTTCAGGTGATGGACCAGTTTCGTATGGATCTTTACGAAGACGAGGTGTTTGTGTTCACCCCCAAGGGCGACTTGCTGAAGTTTCCGAAGGGTGCCACCGTGCTCGACTTCGCCTATCACATACACACCAAGGTGGGAAATGGCTGCGTAGGCGGAAAGATTAACGGCCGTAACGTTTCTTTCCGTGCCGAACTTCATAGCGGTGACACCGTGGAAGTGCTCACCTCCACCACCCAGCGCCCCAAGCAGGAATGGCTGTCCATCGTCAAGAGTGCCCACGCCAAGGCCAAGGTAAGGCTGGCACTGAAGGAAACACAGGTGCGTGACGGCCTCTATGCCAAGGAAATGCTGGAACGCAGGTTCAAGAACAAGAAGATAGACATAGAAGAACCCGTCATGGCCCACCTGCTGAAGAAGCTCGGCATCAAGGAAATGAGCGACTTCTACAAGCAGATTGCCGACGGAAAACTCGACATGAGTGCCGTCATCGACATGTATCAGGAGACCTATGCCCACGACCACAACCTCAACCAGCCCAAGAAAGGGGCAAGCGCCGAGGGTTTTGCTTACGAAAACCCCAATGAGGAACTCGTGCAGAAAAGCGATGATGTGCTTGTCATAGACCGCAACCTCAAGGGGCTCGACTTCTCGCTGGCCCGTTGTTGCCACCCCATCTATGGTGACCCCGTGTTTGGTTTCGTCACCATCAGCGGCGGAATAAAAATCCATCGTCAGGATTGTCCCAACGCAGCCGAGCTGAAACGGCGCTTCGGCTACCGCGTTGTGAAAGCCCGTTGGAGCGGAAAAGGCAACAACCAGTATGCCATCACCTTGCGCATCATAGGCAACGACGACATCGGCATCGTCAACAACATCACCAATATCATCTCGAAGGAAGAGAAGATTAACGTGCGCAGTATCAACATCGACTCTCACGATGGCCTCTTTTCGGGCAACCTTGTGGTTCTGCTCGAAGATAATGCCAAATTGACTGCCCTTGTCAAGAAGTTACGCACCATTAAGGGCGTGAAACAAGTCAGCCGAATTTAAGAGAAATTAACAACATCCTATCGTTTAAGTGTAAGTTCCACCGCTATCAGCCAAGGGGCTTACACTTAATTGTTTACAGGTTTTGCGGTTCGAGTTTTACTTTAACTTTGCTGTTTCGCGTGAAACAGACGCGTTCATGAGTTATCTTTTGTCTGCTCAAGTCTTTTTCCCGTCGGTTGGCTGAAGGGCCGTCAGGGGCTAACTCGTTAGTTTACAACTCCCTTCCTCGTGGTGGCTCATCTGTCTTTGGAGGTAAAGAAACGCTTTCACCAAACGCCATTGGCGCGTGAAACGTTCTGTTTGAGTGTTAGAACTGGAAATAGATGAACGGCAACACCTGACTGCCCTTCACCTGAATGACAAGAACGATGACCAACGTGAGCACAATTGCGCACCCCAATACGCCCATGCGCTGCAACAGTTTCACCGCCCTGCGGTTAGCTTTTCGTGGCAGGAAGTGGGCAATTAGCGTGACGCCCATCAGTAAGAACACGTAGCGGTAGGCCCACACCACTTGTGGAAGCACTTCAAGGTTGAACTTCGTCAGCATCTGGTGGAGCATGTTCCAGGCCTTTTCAAGACTGTCGGCACGGAACGGCAACCAAAGCAGCACCACCAGGTGGAATGTGAGCAGCACAGCCACTACCCTCCTCCATCCCGATGGATGGTAGTAGCGGTCGTGGCGAAACACCACCTGCTGAAACCACTTGTGTAGGCAGACGCCTGCTCCGTGCAGGGCTCCCCATAGCACAAAGCTGAGCGATGCACCATGCCAAAGGCCACAGAGCGTCATGGCCACCATCTGGTTGAGATAGGCGCGCCAGCGTCCCTTGCGGTTACCTCCCAGCGGAATGTAGATGTAGTCGCGTATCCAGGTGGATAGCGAGATGTGCCAGCGTCGCCAGAAGTCGCTCAGCGAGTCGGCCTTGAAGGGCGCGTTGAAGTTGTCGGGAATGTGAAAGCCCAACCACAATGCCAGTCCAATGGCTATGTCGCTATAGCCGCTGAAGTCGCAATAGAGCTGCACACAGTAGCCGTAGAGGCCGAGCAAGATTTCTCCTCCCGAGAACATGGAGGGCATTTCAAAGACACGGTCTACAAAGTTTTGGCTAATATAGTCGCTCACGATGGCCTTCTTCACCAGTCCCATAGCTATGAGAAACGTGCCACGAGCAAACATTTCGGGCGATACTGTCACCTTTTTGTGCAGTTGTGGCAGGAAGTCGGCGGCTCTGACGATAGGTCCGGCCAGCAGGACGGGAAAGAACGACACGTGGAAAGCATAGTCGAGCAGGTTTGACAGGGGCTTGATGTGCCCCCGATAGACGTCTGCCACATACGAAATGCTCTTGAACGTAAAGAAGCTGATGCCAACGGGCAGTACTATGTCCCATGGCTGGAAATTGCTGCGCACGATGGCTGCTATGGTTTCACCGAAGAAGTTGGCATATTTGAAGTAAGCCAATAAGCCCAAATCTACAGCCAGACTCAGCCACAGGCAGGCTTTAGCCTTTCGTGGGCTGGTTTGTCGCAGTTGGGCTATGCAGCGTGCAAGATGGAAATCGGTGATGGTCACCACAGCCAACAATCCGAAATAGAGTCCTGAGTTCTTGTAGAAGAAGTAATAGGAGAACAGGGTGACAAACGCCAAGCGTGCCGTCCGCTGCGTTTGCAGCAGATAATAGCCCAACAAGAAGAAAAGCATCAGCACCAAAAAGAGGCCCGATGTGAAGAGCAACGGTTGTTGCGGGTCGTAGCTGAGCAGTTGCAGAAGTCTATTGAGCGTTTCCATGTGTTTTAGTGGTTTGGGCTTGAATGTGGTGTGAGTAGCCTTCCTGTCCGGTCACAAGCGACCGGTAGAAGCGCGTAGCGATGTAGTTGCCTCCACGCGGAAGCGGATGGAAAAGGTCTGCCCCCACCATCTTTTGGTTGAACAGCCTTCCTGCCGAACCTTCACCGCCCATGGCAGCAAACAGGTCGTAGAAGGCCACCTTGCATTCGGCCGCCAACCGTGCCTGTGCACTCACCAACAGGGGCACTGCCGGCAGGGTGGTGATGCGGCTTCCCTGACGCACGCCTCTGTCGGGCATGCTGGTCAGCAGGATGCTTGCATCGGAAAAAGCGCGTTGCACGTTGTGAAGGGCGGGGCGAAAGGCCTTGATATACCATTCCACGTCTTCTTCGCCACTGTCGGGCGAGATGGCGTTGCCTCCAAAGGCCACCACCACAAGGTCGTAATGGCGAAGGCGCTGAAACTGGCGGAGCGTCTTTTCGGGAATGGCGGCCAGATGGGTGCCCGACGACGAGCGCATACTGAAGTTGTCCAACACGATGCCCCCGTTGCCTTCAAGACTTGCCCCAAAGGCTGTTCCGGCTCCGTTGACGGTGATGTAAAGGCTTTGTGCTGGTTGTGGTGAGGTGGTTATCACCTCGGCCACCTGTGTTCCGTTGGCGGTTTGCGTGTGTTGGGGGCCACCGTTCCATGCTGCAGCCACGCTCACCCGCCCTTTCGGGCACAGATAGAGGCGGCATACAGTCCAGCTATTGGCATGGGGATAGTTGCCGTAAGACTTTAAGTTGAGGGTTGCGACCCCATTGAAGGGATAGTAGCGCCCTGACAGTCCGGCATAGCGGGCCACATAGTCGTTCTTGTTGTTGGCTGCATGTTCGGTCAACCCGTGCGATCGGCATTCCAGGGTGAGGCGAAACTGGTTGACGTCGTTGGCTGCATCCACCCACCCAACGCCCTGCCCGCCATAGCGTTGCTGCAGAAGTTCGCGCAAATGGCCTGCCAGAATGTCGCCTTCGGTGTAGGAGTCGGTGAACAGAGCTATGCGCACTGGACGTCCGGAAAGTTGGTGGCGGAACAACTTGTCCAGCATTTCATAGATGTGGGTCATGCCGTTAGGGGTGCCTGCGCCATAGTCGGCAATGGGCTGTACACCGTTGGGCCATGTTATGCGGTAGGAAGTCGTGTCGGCTTTTGTGGTGAGTGACGGTTGCGGGGCGGGCACCTTCACGCGCGGCACCACAGTGGGTGTGCCGTCAAGAGCCGGGTTGGGCCACAGGTCGCTCAGCAAACTCACGCGTCGCATCTTCACGCCGCCAATGTTTACAGGGGGCATCAAGTGGAGCAACAACAAGAATAGCACCACTAAGCCTACCGTAATGAGGGGCTTATCCGACTGGTTTCTCATTCAGATAGGTTGGCGTTTCCAAGATTTTCGTCAATGGCTTGTATGCCTTTTTGCGTGCAAATGCCACGCAGGAACACCATGGTGAGCGTCCGGAAAATCTCGTTGGGAGGGAATTGCTTGTAGAGTTTGGCCGAAAAAAGGCTTTTCGGGGCATTGTTTCCAAGGCGGTTAAAGATGGCAAAGTTGATGTCTTTGCGGAAGTAGCCCTCTTCCACTCCGCGCTCCAGAAACTCTTCAGAGCGTTTGCGCCGCTTTCGTTCCTGCTCGTGCAGGTAGCCAATGATGTCGGGAAAGCGTTGCAGGTCTTCAAAGAAAAGCGGATTGATGTCACTTAGCTGCTTGAAGTTGATCTTATAGAACTCCATGATGATGTCCATGGTGTCTTCATGGCTCTCTATAAACTCAAGAAGGTGCTTCTGCTGCTCTTCTTCATGCTTCACCACAACCTCGTAAAGCAGCGAGGCTTTGTCTTCATAAACCTCATAAAGGGTACGCTTCGATATGGTAAGGGCCTGAGCAATGTCGTCCATCTTGACTCGCCGGATGCCACGTTCGTGAAACAGTTGTCCAGCTACATGCAGGATACGTCCTTTCAGTTCTTTTCTGTAAGCGTTTGGTATGCCTGTTTGTGTCATTGGAAAAATCCTTTTATTTTTGCAAATTTACATTTTTTATTGATAAACTCCAAACGTTTGTGATAGTTTTTTAAGGTGCTGCTCTTCTATTTTCTAACCCACTGGAAATCAATAACTTATGAATAGCTTTATAAAACGCCCGGTTTTAGCCTTTAAAACACGGTATTTTAGGCGCTAAAACCGGCCGTTTCAGGAGCTAAAACACAGGATACGGCAATCCTGGCAGCAGCCGACGCAAACAAAAAAGGTGAGGACCTGCCCTTTTGGGCGTTCCTCACCTTACGGTTATCTACTTTTTCACAGATGTTTATCCAATCATTTCTACCGAGCGTTTTAGGAAGCGGTCGAGGGCTGCACCCTTGAGCATACCGTTCTGTAGCAAGGCCAAGTCGATGAGTTGGTGAACCACTTTGTTGTCCTTAGCGGCGTCAGCAATGATTTGCTGCTTCTTGTCACGCTGCTCGTTGATGCCCTTTTCGGTGGCAGCAAGGTCGTCTTTCTCTTCCTTGGTCACCTCTTCTGGCTTCTTCTTGCTTTGGCTCTGATGAAGGACGGCCAAGCGTGCTTCCAGTCCTTTCAGTTCGCTGCGTACCGGCTTGAGGCTTTCTGCGGTCTTGTCGTTCTGTTCTTTGAGCACACGTTTCACGAGAGCGTGGTCGCTGTTCAGCACTATCGTGTAGCTATCTGGCATCTGTGCATAGAAGCTCATGCCCTGCTGGAAGCGGCTCATGTCCTTCATACGGCGCATATACTCGTTTTGCGTGATGACAACTGGCTGCGACTGCTCGCCAAGCGCCTGTACCTCAACCGTGAAATTGGCCTTTTCCAATGTTGGCATCTGGCTTTTGAAGGTGGCTGACAAGTTGTCACTGTCGTCTGCCGAAAGTTCGTTCTTGGGCTGATCGTCCTTTATGATGATGCGGTCTATGATGTCTGAGTCGACTCGCACAAAGGTGCTCTTCTCCAGTTTCTGTTCCAACATCGACACGGTGGGCACGTCCAGTTCGCCGTCCAGCATCAACACGCTATATCCTTTGGCCTTGGCAGCCTCGATAAAGGTGTACTGGTCGTCCTTGTTGGTGGCATAGAGGTAGACAAGTTGTCCGTTCTTGTCGGTCTGGTTGTCCTTGATGAGAGTCTTATATTCGTCAAAGGTGTAGTACTTGCCTTCGGTGTCTTTCATTAGGGCGAAGTCTTTGGCACGGTCGTAGAAGGTGTCGGTTTCCGAAAGCATACCGTAGTTGATGAAGAGTTTCAAGTCGTCCCACTTCTCTTCGTAGGTCTTGCGGTCTTCCTTGAACAGACTCTGCAGGCGGTCGGCCACCTTCTTGGTGATGTAGGTGCTTATCTTCTTGACGTTGGCGTCGCTTTGCAGATAGCTACGGCTAACGTTCAACGGGATGTCTGGACTGTCGATGACACCGTGAAGCAGCGTAAGGAAGTCTGGAACAATGCCTTCCACCTGGTCGGTGACAAACACTTGGTTGCAATAGAGCTGAATCTTGTTGCGCGTGAGTTCAATGTTCGACTTAATGCGCGGGAAATAGAGGATGCCCGTGAGGTTGAACGGATAGTCTACGTTAAGGTGAATCCAGAACAGGGGTTCGTCCTGCATGGGATAGAGCGTGCGGTAGAAGCTCTTGTAGTCTTCGTCTTTCAGTGTGCTGGGCGACTTTGTCCACAATGGTTCTACGTTGTTGATGATGTTGTCTTCATCGGTTTCCACGTTCTTGCCGTCTTTCCATTCGGTCTTCTTGCCGAAGGCTACGGGCACAGCCATAAACTTGCAGTACTTGTTGAGCAGTTCCTCAATCTTCTGTTTCTGCAGAAACTCCTTGCAGTCGTCGTCGATGTAAAGGATGATGTCCGAACCGCGGTCGGCTTTCTCAGTCTCTTCCAGCGTGAACGAAGGACTTCCGTCACAGCTCCACTTAACGGCCTGAGCCCCTTCGCGGTAGCTCTTGGTGACAATCTCCACTTTCTTGGCTACCATGAAGGCCGAATAGAAGCCCAAACCAAAATGTCCGATAATCTGAGCAGCGTTCTCCTTATACTTCTCCATGAAGTCGGTAACGCCCGAAAAGGCTATCTGGTTGATATATTTGTCTATTTCTTCGGCAGTCATACCAATGCCGCGGTCGCTGATGGTGAGCGTACCTGCCTTCTCGTCCAGGCTTACGTGAACCGTAAGGTCGCCCTGTTCGCCCTTGAAGTCGCCCTGAAGAGCAAGTGTCTTCAGCTTCTGTGTGGCGTCGACAGCGTTGCTGACCATCTCGCGCAGGAAGATTTCGTGGTCTGAATAGAGAAACTTTTTAATCACGGGGAAGATGTTCTCGGTGGTAACCCCAATATTTCCTTGTTTCATAATGATACTTTAATGTTTGTTCTTATTTATTGTTTCTGATGTATTTCTGCAAATAGTGTGCCAAAAGCCAATAGCTTGTTTCCACATTATTAATAGGTGGTTAGAAGGGAAATACAAAAAAAGCAAGCATCAAATTTTGCCTTTCAGCAAAGAAGACGTATCTTTGCACAACATGCAAGCAACCACACCACTTCACCGATACGGGCTGACAGCCCTGCTCCTGCTGACACTTTTGGCCACGACAGGCTGCCGCAGCCACAAACAGTTGGCCAAGGACGAAACCCGCCAACTACCTCATGCCACCGTGCGCACCGAACGCCGCGACGCGCGCATCGACCTCGACAACGCCCGCACGTTTATGAATAATGCCACCAGCGTGAGAGAACGCTACCACTTTCGTGACCTTAACGGCGAACAGTTGGCTGCTGCCACCAAGTATGGAATCACCCCGGTAGACAACCGCGAACAGGCCGAACGGCTCAAGCGCAAGCTCAACCTCATTGAAAGCAACCGCTACTACCTTGTGGACAACCTCACCCACTCCATCCCTTACCTCACCGACGGTGCCCAACGTCTGCTGGAAGACATAGGAAAGATGTTTCAGCACAGTCTCATCCATGCTGGCTACCGTCCCCACCGCATCATCGTGACCAGCCTGCTGCGCACGCGTGACGACGTGGAACGACTGCGCCAAGTCAACGGCAACGCCGCCCGCAACTCCTCACACATGTACGGCACCACCTTCGATCTGAGCTATTCGCGCTACAACCGCGTCTCCATGGACGGTGCTCCAGCCAGCAACGACGTCTTGGCTGCCTTTTTGGGCGAAGTTATCTACTATCTGCGCGAGCGCGGAAGGTGTTGTGTCATCTATGAACGCAACCAACACTGTTTCCATATCACCGTACAGGAACGCTGACGCAAGGATGCAAATAAATGCAAAAATAGTATTGAAAGTTTTGCCGTATCGTCCTTTTTCGCTACCTTTGTTCCAACTTAGTAAAGAAGAAAAACCTTATAATGTCCTATACAATCGAAAAAGACGGAAACATTGCCAATTACTATGGTCAGCATCTTGACGAGCTTCGGGCTTTCGCCAAGAGTCGCATCGGCAATGAAGAAGCTGCCGAAGACCTGGTACAGGACGTCTTCATAAGGTTGTTGACGTCAAAAAAGATGATTTCTTCTGTCACCCTTCCTTGTTTGGTCTACACTTCCCTGCGCAACGCAGTATGCGACTATTGGCGTCACCGTCGCACCATTGAGGAGTTTGAACACTACATCTCTAAAACCGGAACTTCCGTTACCGACCTCAATGCAGAAAGCGTCTATTCGGCCTACGAAATCAATCGTCTACTCGAAAATGGCATCGCACGCCTCAGCAAGTCGCAACAGAAGATTTACCGGCTCAACATCTACGAGGGAATGAAGGTTTCGGAAATCTCCGAAACCCTACACATCGGCTATAAATGTGCCGAAAACGGGCTTGGAGCAGCCCGTCGCACCATGCGCAACTACATCCGCCATAGCCTTGCTATCTAAGCTCTTGATGAACATCCGAGAGGGTGTGTCAAAACTCTCTTATTCTTAAAAAATCACAAAGCCCTGACTTTCACAAGCCAGGGCTTTGCTATGTCT
>OIYF01000213.1_pt1 | contig 26199 bp, 28 predicted proteins | sample 1587971 | NCBI WGS metagenome assembly OIYF01 (sample SAMN03283248) | human gut metagenome | biome: human-associated habitat; material: feces | host: Homo sapiens | place: Peru | collected 2012 | reverse complement strand
TAAACACGAACACCATGTTTAACTAATCCATGATAAAAAGAACGAGTTATATTATAAATGAATTTTTTATCAGGGATACCAGGTGTGATAATTCTTACGTCTACCCCTCGCTTAGCAGCCAGACATAACGCATGCGTCATTTCATCTGTTATGATTAGATATGGAGTCATAAACCAACAATATTTTTCAGCTTTATTTATCATACTGATATAAACTTCTTCTCCTACTTGCTCATTATCCATAGGGCTGTCTGCATAAGGTTGAACAAACCCAGTTTGCTGTGCCGCATAATCATAGTGGAAAAGGTATTTACTAAAATCAGAATCATTAGCATCCTTATCACTTACTGCATTCCACATTTCCAAAAATGTCACCGTAAGCGACTGAACAGCATCTCCTTCTAAACGAATACCTGTATCTTTCCACTGTCCATACGGGTGTGTGTAATTAAAATATTCGTTTGCTAGATTATATCCACCTGTAAATCCGACTTTTCCATCAATAACTGTTATTTTTCTATGATCACGATTGTTCAAAAACAGATTTAAACCTGGCATAAACGGATTGAATACACGGCAATGAATTCCTATTGCCTCCATCTTTTTCACAAAATCTGTGTTAATAAAGCCTATAGAACCCATATCATCGTAGAATACTCTAACTTCCACACCTGCTTTTACTCGCTCTTCCAGAACATCTTGAATCTTATGCCATGCTTCAGCGTCTTCTATCGCATGATATTCCATAAAGATAAACTTCTGTGCTTTCTCCAAATCCTTAAGCTGTGCCTCTAATCCTTTCACTGCTTCATCAAAATACACAATATCCGTATTCTGATAGATTGGATACTGCGAATTTCTTTGTATGTAACTTGCTATATTTCCTGCTTTCGGAATTGTTTCTTTTATTCTGCTCAAACACTCCTGACTGTCCGGAAGCATTGGTAACAATTTGCTATCAATTTCTGCATATCGCTCACGCATTTTATGTGTGCCACCATTCAAACCAATCAACAAATACAGGCCTACACCCATAATTGGGAAAATTAGAATTAAGATGACCCAAGGCATTTTCATAGAGGATGTCTTATTTGATGCGTACAATCCCAAAACCAAGATCCCACTCAAAATCCTTGTAAATAAATTTATGATTTCTGCATATTCATTCAAGCGTGTTACGATAGTAATAATAAAAATCACTTCCAGAAGAATGCAGATTATGGAAAAACACAGCCGTTTTACCCCATTTTTTGTTTTTGCTTTGCCCTCTAAAGTATCTTGTTTCATATATATTCCACCTTCCTACTTGCTCAGTTTTCTCCCTAAATTTCGTGGAACATACCAATTTTGTCTTTTATTCTCTGCATTTCATTATCTGCTTCAATGATAGCTCTTGCAGAATGAAGTAATTCTTCACTTATCTCATCATAGCCAGGCATTTCTTCAATTCCTTTTTTATAGCGAAGTTGATGTTCCAATGTTGCCCAGAAATCCATACCATTGGTTCGAATCTGTAATTCTACACGCATAGGTGTTTTACCCTTAGCAAAAAATACTGGTATTTCAACAATCATATGATAGCTTCGATAACCATTCGATTTTGGATTTTTTATATAATCTTTTATTTCAATAACTTTAATATCATCCTGTTGGGTAATCAAATCTGATATCATATAAATATCGTCAATAAACGCACAAACTATTCGAACGCCTGCTACATCATTGAGATATGTCTGTATATTTTCTGTTGTAAATTCATATCCCATCTTCTGCAGTTTATCGTAAATACTATTGGGCTGCTTAATTCTTGTTTTTATAAAAGAAATAGGATTTCGATTGTTCTCAACTGAAAATTCATCATCCAAAACCTCAAGTTTAGTTTGTATCTCCCGAATAGCACAACGATACATCATCATTAAATTATAAAATTTTGTAGCATTATTTAAAAACTGTAGTGATTCCGGACTGTTCATCCTGAGTTTTTTTACTTCATCTTTTGTCATGGAACTTTCCTTTCTACCTCATCCCTGATTTCAAAACATTATTTATTTTGATAGTTGATTCGTTCTCCTTGAATTACTGGATAACAAATCATTTTATCACTATCCAGATTTTCTACATGCATATCTACTGCACTGATCTGATGGTTTTCATAAGTATTGTAATAATAAATACCTTTTGTAACATTACAACACGACGTATACAATGTGATTTCATATTTTCCATCCGCTACTTCGCAACATCCTCGTTGCTGATCCACAGATCCGAGAATGTGGAAGAATTGGCTAACGCTTTCTTCCTCTGATTCACCTGAAATTGCATTTACCTTTGTAAAAGCTACACGTACAAAGCGTGAGGAAGATGAGAGATCTCCCGGAAGACCTAATCCTCCCATACCTCTACTATATGCATCAAGAGCCAAATTTTCGCAGAAAGTATTTCTGGGCTGTTTAGGAGATAAATACATATAATTATTTAGTTGAAACATCTGCTGTGGAAATGGCGGATTATTCGTAAGCACTCCTACTGGATTGTCATAAATATGCAAACCATCTGACATAGATTCTACCGTAATTGACTCATTCTCATCAGAAATGATCCAGTGTAATTGTGCTAATGGTAATTGCTCGCTGAAAGGAGTATTAACAATATTAATTCGTTCAAGAAGCTCGCGAACTTCAACTAAAGAAGAACACTGACTTAAAATCCACGGAATAAATTCAAACTGTGCAATATTTTCCACATCTGGCTTAATCGCGGCATAAACAGCATTTCCGACAAAATTCAGTCCTGCCATTGCCACTCCTTTTTCATTCATAGCATCATAATACAAAGGATAATCCTCTGCAACATGAGCCATTCCAATAATTGCATAATGATTTTTCATATCGCCAACATGGCGAAAATTAAACGCATAATTACGTGGTGTAATTACTATCTGATCACCATAAGAGAATTCATAATCGAGGGTTCGTCCAAAGTAAAAATCTTTTGTTTTATAAGTTGCTGCTGTACACATGATCGTTTATCCTCCTAAATAGATTGAAATATGTCAATGATTTTTTTCTTGAACAATAGTATAGCACAATTCTTTTATTTTGTTCCAACTTCATACATGATCATAACATGTAAACTTTAAACTATTTTCCTAGATTATTTCTCCATCAGTTTTTCAAACCAGGTATCCATAGCTAGGATGAATTGACCTACGTCTGGCAATTCTTGCAGCATTTCGTTTAGGGTTTTGTGCTTCACATATTTCTGCACATACACCCAACAGGCAACGCTACTGGCTTCTGATACAATGTCAGCTATGGTTTTGCGCATAAGCTCTTCAAATTCAGCAATTTCTTCTTTTGGGACAACATCATACAGTGTTGGTGCCTGATGACTTAATTTTACTCCATTTTCATTTGCATCTTTAAGCAGATTCTTAACTTTTTCTCTTGAATCCTCCGGTACTTTCATGTACTCCCACATAAATGCTACCACATCGGACGGTGTGTCTTTTTTTAGTGGTGGTAACTGAATATAATCATTGTTTTCGCTCATTTTCATATCCTCCTCACGATATAATAAAATCAATAATACGTTCTCTTGTCATGTCCAGTACAGTATCTACGAACACTCCTGCAAACAGGATCAGATACAGAATAACACTCAGCGAAAACAGGAATGCAACCTGTACCCAGTCATGGTAACAGTATGCAGTCGCTATAATCAACAAAGTGAATATAAATCCAAGGATCCCTCTGACAACCGCATAAGTCTGTACTGTCATCTTCACTGCCAGGCCGATCACAAAAAGGATCAGCCATACCGGCAGTAATAATATCTTTCCAGCAAGTTTTAAAATAAACATGTGTACCTCCTATCTTACCAGTCCTGGCATATCATGGTTCACCTCTGCCTGATAATACCCGTTCATCGTTGACGGTGCATTAAACAGGGCTGCTAATAAATATTTCTTGATGTTCTTCACCTTTGTGGTGTTACCACTCATACAGTGTAAGACATACTCGATATGTGAATAGGTCAGCATCAGAAATTTTTTCTTCACCAGTGATGCCGGATACCAGTTGCTGGCAATCAAGATCTTGTCATTTTTACACATCACAGTCTCTACGATCAGGTTCACGATTTCATCTACCTGTCGCATATCGTCATGATGGGTTACTTCCAGTGATTCATAATCAATGGTCTCTTTGACAAGGTTTTCATAAGCCTGATAATCCTCAGAGCGATTATCGCTATCAAATCTTTTCTCATCCACAGATATGATAGGATTAGATTTATTATCATTCATTTCAGTATCACTAAGATTAGTATTATTAGGGTTTGAAATGTAAACTTCTTGAAGTTTGTTTTCGGGACTTCTAGAAGTTTGATTTTGGGACTTCATGAAGTTTGAATTGTAAACTTCTGTAGATTCCTCATTTTCCACAGAAGTTTGTTTTTTAAACTTCTTTAATTCCTCTTCAAATTTTTTCTCATCTGTTTTCTCAGGCATAAAGGTTTTCACGTAGATAACGTTCACCTTTCCAAATCCCTGTCTGCGTTTCTCAATCAGGCCAATCCCTGTTTCGTCATCCAGTTCTCTCATGGATTTGATGGCTTTATTTCTGCCACAGTTCAGTAATTCCATGATATCTTCGATGGAAAAATAGATATATGCTCTGTTTTTGTCATCAAACCACTGATTCTTGATGGAAAGAGACATTCGATCCAACATCAGTCCATATAAAATTTTAGCATCGCTCGATAAATCTTTAAAATAACTGTCTGTAAATAATGCTTTTGGTATGCGGTAGAAGCTGAACTGATCAGCTTCGGTACCGTAAAAATAATTAAATGTCATTTTTTTCTCCATAGTTTCCTCCTTTCATTTTTTGCTAAGAAGTCCTCTTTTTAAACTTCTTTGACTTTGTTTTCTTAGCATTTTCTATCCTTAACAGGACTGTTCCTGCATCCATTTTTCTAATAATGATTCAATCACCTGCTCCATATCTTTGGCTGTATAATCATCCGGAAAGTACTTTGTCAGTTTCTTTTCTGAGAAAGTGAGAGACCGGGATACTTTCTTTGCCATCACACAGTTATTGAAAATTGATAACATCTGGATCTGATTGATTGGTCCATCATTCAGCTGATTTCTGAGTGCTGCAATCTGTTTTGGTTTGATAAATCCTGTGTCGCAGATATATTCGTAAATCCATCCCTGTACTTCCTTATCGATGTAAGAGATATCTACAGCAACCGTGAATTGAAGCTTTTTGTTATCTACCAGATCAAGAAGTTCCGGAATTAATTCTGTCAGTCGGATATACCGCTGAACACTTCGTGCACTTTCTCCAACCTGTTCTCCTAATAACTGATCTGTTCTCGACTTCGTGCCACTTTGGCACAAAGTTAAATCTGTCCGACTCCCCTGTCTTTTCATTGCATCAAGTTTCATCTTGTAAGCAAAGGCTTTCTCACTGGGCAACAGTTCCTCTCGCTGAATGTTAGCGTCCACCATCGCAATCACGGCATCATCATCCGATAATTCTCTTACGATTGCCGGAATAGTCGTAAGTCCTGCAAGCTGTGCTGCATGCATTCTTCTGTGACCGGATACCATTTCATATTCTTCATTTTCATCCATGCGAAGCAGTACCGGTGTCAGCACACCATTGATCTTTACACTTTCTACCAAATCCTGCATCTTTTCATCATCCAGCACCTTGAACGGATGATTTTTAAACGGATGGATCTTACTGATCTCTATCTCCATTGCAGATTCTTCATTTACCACACCAAGCAGTTCATCAATACTTGCCAGTTTAATCTTTTCGCCACTTCTATTTTTCATTACTCAAAACCTCCTGTGTCAATTTCATATATGCCTCGGCAACTTTTCCTTTCGGACAGTGCATGTAAATACTTTTTCCCTCTGCACTGGTCTCAGCTGCTTTTACAGACATCGGGATCACATTTTCAAATACTTCAATCTGGCTTCCGTAGGTTGTATGTACTCTCGATGCAATATCCCTTGCGTAATTGGTTCTGAAATCTACCATGGTCAGGAGAATGCCCTCAATCGCCAGTTTCCGGTTCAGTCTTTTCTTTACTGTAAGAATGGTCTTGATCAGCTGCTGAAGTCCTTTCACCGGCAGATATGCGGCTTGCACAGGTATCAACACAGAATCGGAAGAGACCAGTGCATTGATTGTCATCATACCAAGGCTCGGCATACAGTCGATCAGGATATAATCGTATCGGCATCTTATCGCATCGATATATTCTTTCATGATCATTTCTCTGCTCATAACATTTCCCATCGTTACTTCCAGTGCGGAAAGCTCAATATTTGCCGGGAGAAGATCTACATTTTCCTGGTGATGTAAAATCCCATCTTCCAGAGAGATTTCTTCTTCGTTGATGACATCCATCATGATCGTTGCCAATGTGATGCGAAGATCATCCGGTTCCTCATATCCAAGACTTGCGGTTAAACTTCCCTGTGGATCCGCGTCGATCAGCAACACTTTCTTACCTTCTCTTGCCAGTCCAATGCCTACATTTACGGTTGTGGTGGTCTTTCCGACGCCACCTTTCTGGTTTACTACGGATATAACTTTACACATGATTTCTTCCTCCTTTAACTTTCCCATGATTCTTTTTTCCATAATTTCAACAGTGCCAGTATTTCCCGCTTCATCATTGCCGGTGTATAAGAATTTGGAAAATACTTGTGTAACTGCTCGTTTGTGAATGCCACTCTTGTGATCTCACCCTTTTTCACTTCACACATGATTTCTTCCATCTTTTCCAGTGACAACTGTTTTTCTTTACTCAGTTGCCGGATCCTCTGGGCCTGTGAGAGTGATGGGATTGCCTGTGCATACTCCATTGCTACAAGCAGTTCCTTTTGCTCTTTTTCACTTAATGCAGCTATCTCTACAGCCGGACAAAAAGAAATAATCTCATCATCCAGTTTCTGCAGCATTTCCGGTATCAGTTTTGTCAGTGAGATATAACGCTGCACTTGTTTTGGACTATCACCACAATCCTCGCTGATGATCTCTATTGCCCGCTTTCTTGGTGTTTTGTGGTCAACTTGGCTCTTTTTTCGACCACTTTTTCTTTTCAATACGTCATTCTTCAGTTTGTAAGCAAAAGCTTTTTCACTGTAGCTGATCCGTTCTCTGTGAAGATTGGAATCTACCATGCTCAAGATGGAATCATCTTCACTTAATACCCGGATGATTACCGGTACTTTACGGTATCCCAGTTTCTCCGCAGCATGTTTTCTTCTGTGACCGGATATGATCTCATAGTATCCATCCGGTACTGGTCTGACGATCAGCGGATTTAAAATTCCATACTTCTCAATGCTTTCCTGCAGAAGAAACATTTCCTTATCATCTTTTACCTGAAACGGGTGCTCTTTGAACGGACGAAGACGCTCAATCTCAATTTCTATGATTCTTTCTTCGTTTTCTCCTGATTGTCTGTTTGGCTCAGTCATCTTGACTCCTTTCCTCCAGGATTCAGGAAATAAAAAATGCCTGCCTGGAACTTTTATAGATAGTAAAGTTCCAAACAGACATTGCTGTTTGACCATTAGCTGTAGCTAATAGAATTGAATACTGTTTCAGCTAATTTATGTTTGCAGGTTTGGGAGAGATTGTTTCTTTTCCCGCCTTTTCTCTGATTTACATCCCCGAATAAGGGGTGACAACGGAGCGGAACCCAAATGTTAGCTGGACTTCTTAAAACCCATGTTTGCAAACCGGTAATTTTGATTAGCTGTCAGCTAACAAAAATCGGATTGCGTTAGCTGGAAATTGATCATTTTGAATGGAATTTTGTGTCACGAACGTGATTAGAAAATAACAAAAGCGTTCGCTGTCAGCTAATCCAGCTAACATTTTCGAACGCTTTGAAGCCCGTCGCCAAGAGGATTTGAACCTCCGACCCCTCGCTTAGGAGTTCCCTGTGGCGGTTAGTATGCAGTAGTTCGATTATCCTGTAAGGGACGTTTAACGCCCCAAAAAGCGGAAAAGGGGCTTGCACAACGGCTCTGTTAATAAACTCTAATATTCAATTATATCCTTTAGAGTGTTAGCAGGCTGTTAGCAAACCAACCACTTTTTCGGGAATTACTGATAATTTGTTACAATCGTATTTAAAATCATTTATCACAAAGAAACAAGATACCCGTTAGGTTGAATTTAATTAAGTTAAAGGCGTTCAATAAATGAGCGTCTTTTTTCATACCCAAAATCGAAAGGAGAAAGAGAAAATATGAATAAGCTAGTAAAGCGATTGCTGACAGGAACGCTTGCTTTTGCAACCATTCTCACGGCATTACCAGTGACGGCGGTTCATGCTTCCGGCAATCAATACTGGACAGAATCAGCAGAACGTGTCGGCTACATTGAACACGTTATGAATGATGGTTCTATCAAATCTACATTCAATGAGGGACACATGAAAGTTGAGGGCGAAACTGCCTACTGCGTGGACATCAATACCAATTTCAAGAATGGATATAAAACACGTTCTGACGCAAGCACCCGTATGAGTAGCGATCAGATTGCGGACGTTGCTCTTTCCTTAGAGTACGTCAAGCAATATACCGCTTCTCATACGAACTTGAATTATAAACAAGGTTATCTGTTGGAACAGTGTGTTGTCTGGCAGAGATTGAGTGAACAGCTCGGCTGGCAGTGTGACAACGTCAGAGCTTCTTATAATGAAATCTCACAGACAATACAAAATGAAGTGTACGCTGGTGCGAAAGCATTTGTGAAAGCAAATAAGGGACGCTATGAATGTGGCGGTTACATTTATACTGGCGAAGGACAGGACATCGGACAGTTCTGGGCGAAGTTAAATGTGGGAAATGCAAAGGTCAAAAAGACTTCTTCCAATCCCACGGTCACAGATGGCAATGCCAACTATTCCTTTGAGGGTGCGACATTTGGTGTCTATTCTGATAAGGGCTGTAACAGCCAGCTTGCCACACTTACTGCCGATGGAAACGGCGATACCAAAGAAGTTGAGGTAAAAGCCGGAACAGTTTACATCAAAGAGCTTTCTGCTCCAAAGGGTTACAAGCTGGATTCTACTGTCCATGCCTTAAATGTGGAAGTTGGAAAAACAGCGACATTAACTGTTGCTGACACTCCAAAGGTCACAGAAACTTTGATTGATTTATTCAAAATCGACATGGAAACAGGAAAATCCACTCCACAGGGAACTGCTTCTTTAGAGGGTGCAGAGTTCACATGGAGCTATTATGACGGTTACTACAATGCAGACAATCTTCCTGCAAAGGCTACCCGTACATGGACAACAAAAACCGTTGCAGAAAAAGACAGTGACGGAACTATCCATTATGTATCCAGACTTGCCGACAGCTACAAAGTATCCGGCGACAGCTTCTATACACAGGACGGTAAAAATGTACTGCCACTTGGTACACTCACTGTCACAGAAACAAAAGCACCAAACGGCTACTTATTAGATGGTGCATATATGCAGGCTGACGGAAGTTCCGAACAGATTAAGGGAACATACCTTACACAGATTTCCGAAGATGGCGAACTTGCCGTACTTTCTGGAAGCAACCAGTATTCCGTATCCGACAAGGTTATCCGTGGCGGTGTGAAAATCCAGAAACGTGACCTTGAAACAAAGGATACCAAAGCACAGGGAAGTGCGACCTTACAGTACACAGAGTTTAACATCATTTCCTTAAATGACAGTCCTGTACTGGTTGAGGGAAAATTATACAGCAAGAATGAAACGGTAAAGAAGATTCAGACAGGCATTGACGGAATTGCTTCTACTTCTGCTGACTTGCTCCCTTACGGAAATTACAGATTAGAAGAAAGCAAAGCACCAGAGGGCTACTTGACAGATGGTGCAAAGGCAATCGACTTTTCTATCACGGAAGATGGAAAAATCGTGGACTTGACCGACAAATCCCACTCTGTCTACAACCAGATTAAGCGTGGCGATATTGAGGGTGTAAAAATCGGTGCAGGTACACACAAACGTCTTGCAGGTGTTCCATTCAGAATTACAAGCAAGACAACGGGAGAATCCCATATTGTAGTTACTGACAAAAACGGTCAGTTCTCCACTGCTTCAAGCTGGGCTTCCCACAAGGTCAATACCAATGCCGGAAAATCCAGTGAGGACGGTGTATGGTTTGGTACATCTGAACCAGACGACAGCAAAGGTGCATTACTTTATGATACCTATGTGATTGAGGAATTAAAGTGTGATTCCAACGCCGGATTTAAGCTGATTCCAGCCTTTGAGGTGGTCGTATCCAGAAATAAAGTGACCGTAGATTTAGGGACACTGACTGATGAATACGAAAAGGAAATCTCAATCCATACCACAGCTACCGACAAGAAAACAGGCGAAAAAATGATTGTTGCCGGAAAAGACATCAAGATCGTGGACAAAGTCACACTTGATGGCTTGGAAGTTGGAACAAAATATAAAATTTCCGGCTGGCAGATGTTAAAGGAAGAAAACGCCGAACTTCTGATTGACGGGAAACGTGTAGACAGTGATTACACATTCACTGCCGACAATGAAAAAATAGTGGTTGAGATTACTTACAGTTTTGATGGTTCAGCTCTTGGCGGTCAGAACCTTGTTACCTTTGAGGAATTGTACGATATGAGCAATCCGAAAGAGCCTGTCAAGGTTGCCGAACATAAAGACATCAACGATGATGGACAGACTGTTCTTATCACAGAACGTATCATCAAAATCCATACGACCGCTACGGACAAGAACGGCAAGAAAGAAATCGAAGCCGGAAAAGATGTAACGATTGTGGATAAAGTCACATTAGATGGTCTGGAAGTTGGAACAAAATACAAACTTTCCGGCTGGCAGATGTTAAAAGAGGAAAATGCCGAACTTCTGATTGATGGAAAGAAAGTATCCAATGATTATGAGTTCACAGCCGACAGTGAAAAAATGACGGTTGAAATTGCATTTACCTTTGATGGTTCTTCTCTTGGTGGCAAGAGCCTTGTTACCTTTGAAGAATTATACGATATGACCAATCCAGACGAACCAAAGAAAGTGACGGAACATAAGGACATCACAGACGATGGGCAGACTGTGACAATCAAGGAAGTGCCGGAAGTCCCAGACACACCAAAGGATACTGACACGCCGGATACACCATCTACGGTTACTAAGACAAGTGACAGCCCAAAAACAGGCGACAATACCAATATCTATGCTTATCTTGCCATGCTCGGTCTTTCCTGCGTAGGGCTTGGCGGTATGCTTTACTTCAAACGCCGTAGAAAGAAATCATAAGGCGGTAATGTAGCGGTTGGTAGAGCGTTCAAGGTCGCCACCCTTTTTACAACTTCACGCTCCCGTGAAGCTCTGATTTACGGGAGCGTGAAGTCCACTAGGGGCGTGGGGAGTGTAGCTCCCCACAAAGTACAGCAGGAAAGAAACTAAAACAGAAAGAAAAGAGGTCAATTATTTATGGAATTAAGATTTGTCGTACCAAACATGGAAAAGACATTCGGAAACTTGGAGTTTGCCGGAGAAAATACTACGGAACAGCAGAGAATCAACGGGCGTATGGCTGTCATTACCAGAAGCTACAACCTGTATTCCGATGTGCAGAGAGCCGATGATGTAGTTGTGACACTTCCTGCCAAAGCTGGCGAAAAACATTTCTCGCCGGAGCAGAAAGTAAAACTTATCAACCCACGAATCACTACCGATGGCTATAAAATCGGGGAACGTGGATTTGTCAATTACATCTTACTTGCAGACGATATGTTACCAGCAGAAAGTAAATAAGGGGGTATTCAGATTATGAGATTAGCAAATGGAATCGTCATTGATAAAGAAAAGACTTTCGGAGTGTTGAAGTTCTCCGCATTACGCCGTGAGGTTCATGTACAGAATGAAGATGGAACGGTCAGTGAAGAAATCAAGGAACGTACCTACGATTTGAAGTGCAACACACAGGGACGCATGATACAGGTATCCGTTCCGGCGACTGTTCCGTTAAAGGACTATGATTACAACGCCGAAGTGGAACTTATCAATCCTGTTGCAGATACGGTAGCCAATGCAAATTACCGTGGTGCAGATGTGGACTGGTATGTAAAGGCAGACGATATTGTTTTAAAGAATAAAGGTACTCATGCCGGAAATCCACAGAACAATGTCCCACAGCAAACATTGAAGAAATAAGTCTGTAACTAATGGCTTTCCATTGTACTGTTCAAATGTAATTGATATAATGAATTATATAAGTAAATCAGATTTTGTTGATTTGGTTAATCCAATCTAACAACTGAAAGGAGCATATAATGGAATTTAGAAAAGATTTAGGACAGTATGTTTATGAATATGAAGGACTGATTTTTGCTTGGGACGAAGAGCCAGAAGAAGATATTCAGAACACGGTGGAGTCATTAGCTGAAAATTATTTTAAGAACTTGGACGTGATAATTGATTTTATGCTAGCTGATATTAAAGAAATATATGGAGAAGTTACTGTTGAAGATTTAAAGGAAAAACTTGGTAAACCTGTTATTGATTATAATAATGGTAAAGTGACTTATTATGAACAATCATTTGATGATTGCCATATATTTGAGTTTGAATTTATGGACGATGCCTTTGAAGATTTACAGTATTTTTCAATAGATGGTTAACGAAAAATAAAAGTGAAGATTTTTGCAACGGAGAAAATGTAATGATTATCAATTTTGCATGTACTTCAGCTTATGATGAAAACGAAGTTTATTTAGAAATTGTTGCTGAAAAGGGTGAAATAATTAAAGTTGGAGATATTATTACAATTCCAATGATTGACCATACTTTTGAACAGCGTGAGATTACGGCTATGTACAGAGACTTTAAAAACTGGAAAAAAGGTAAGGAGTCCTTTTCTAAAATAACAGAGGATGAATGGGCAAACTGCATAATTCACAATATTCATTCTGGACATATTCATACAGTTAATACTCCTTATATTGAAGAAATATTGGATAATGATTTGATAAGCGGTTAATTTTATATTCACAAAGCAGTTAGTCTACATGATTGACTGCTTTTCTTACGTCCAAAGAAAGGAGTTTATATGAAAGTATGGCAAAAATCTAAAGGTAACAGGATTCGTGCCAGTGACAAATCGCTGGTCTATCATTTCTGTATTGGCTGGCTGTTGCTCCTGTTTGTTGCGGTATTCCTGCTACTGAACCTGCGACAGATTCTTGTTACAGAATGGAAAGATTTTAACCTGCTCCATGCCGGAATTACTTGGACTGCCTACAATTCCATTACGGTTCTGATAGCGACTGGTGTTTGTGCATTGGTCGCTTTTCTCTACTACCGTTACGGATATGACCGTATCAAGCGGTTGTTACACCGACAAAAGCTGGCTCGTATGGTGCTGGAAAATAAATGGTATGAAGCGGAAAACACCAAAGACAGCGGTTTTTTCACTGACCTGCAAAGCAGATCAAGAGAAAAAATCGTGTGGTTTCCAAAAATCTATTATCAGATGGACAATGGTTTGTTGCATATTCTGTGTGAAATCACAATGGGAAAATATCAAGAACAGCTCCTGTCCTTAGAGGATAAACTGGAATCGGGACTGTACTGTGAGCTGACCGACAAGACACTGCATGACGGCTATATCGAATACACCCTGCTCTATGATATGATAGCGAACCGTATTTCGATTGATGAAGTAATTGCCGAAAACGGCGGTCTGCGGTTAATGAAAAATCTGGTGTGGGAATATGATTCACTTCCCCATGCCCTTATCTGCGGTGGTACTGGTGGTGGAAAGACCTATTTTCTGTTGACCATCATTGAAGCCCTGCTTAGAACCAATGCGGATTTATACATTCTTGACCCGAAGAACGCTGACCTTGCAGACTTGGGAACGGTCATGGGAAATGTCTACCACACGAAAGACGATATGATTGACTGCGTCAATGCCTTTTATGAGGGCATGGTCACACGCTCGGAAGAAATGAAACTGAACCCGAACTACCGTACAGGAGAAAACTATGCCTATCTGGGACTTTCTCCACAATTCCTTATCTTTGATGAATATGTGGCTTTCCTAGAAATGCTCACAACAAAAGAAAGTACCGCCCTGTTAAGCCAGCTAAAGAAAATCGTCATGCTTGGCAGACAGGCTGGCTATTTTCTGATTGTGGCTTGCCAGCGTCCAGACGCAAAGTATTTCGGGGACGGTATCAGAGATAACTTCAACTTCCGTGTGGGGCTTGGTCGCATGAGTGAACTTGGTTACGGTATGCTCTTTGGAAGTGATGTGAAAAAACAATTTTTCCAGAAGCGAATTAAAGGGCGTGGATACTGTGATGTGGGAACAAGTGTCATATCAGAATTTTACACTCCCCTTGTACCCAAAGGCTATGATTTCTTGGGTACGATTGGGGAACTTGCAGAAAGGAGAACAGAAAAAAAGGCTCTGGAACAATCCGAAGCCTTACTTTAATTTCAAGATGTCATTAGGTGTGCAGTCCAGATATTCACACAACTTTGCTAAGATGGAGAAGTCGATTCTGGTTACTTTATTTTTGCAGTAGTTGTTGAGCTGTGTCCTTTGTAAATTACAGGCTTCACAGACTTTGTTTTTACTGATATTCTTTTCTTTGAGAAGATTTTCTAAATCCATGTACACTGTCATTTTTGTTTACCTCGTCTTTTAATCAAATTATAAATATAGCTGTATTGAAAAATAAGCTGTTTTGCTCTACACTTGTACTGTAATACAGGTGTACGGAGGAAATTAAAATGATAAGAAAACGGACAATAATTATAGTAATCACTATACTTCTGCTCTTGGCAGGAATCCTGCTTTACCTGCAATGGGGACGACAGATGGACGTATCTTCTTCGTCTGGCTCTGGCTCTGATAACCATTATGAGCTACGGGTGTCGGTCATACTCAACACTTTGGTCGTGACCGATCAACAGAAATGTGCGGAACAAATATTTGAAAAATGCAGGGACAACTCTTTTCACAGTGTCCGTTTCAGTTATGATATTCAGATTCCCCACGCACTTTCTGTTACGGTCTACAAGAACCAGAAAGACGCTGAATCCGGCAACTCGGCATTTAGCTTTTCCTATCGGCAAGAAAACCAGATAGACGGCACATACAATATTGTGGACAATCCAGAAAAATTTACTCTGGAAATGGAATGATTGCACACATAAGGCAGGACGGACAGGTGGCGTGCGAAGCGAAAGCCACAGGTACGGACTAGCCTTGCTGGTGTGGCGGTAGCCACGCCAGCATATATCAAGCCCCTCGGTATCTAACAGAGGGGCACAAATCACAAGGAAACATACACAAAAGTTACCGATTCTTGGCTGAAATCAAGCGTTTGGTAGCTTTTTTTATTGCTGTGACATCGGATAAAAAATGTCACAGTTTTTTCGTAAAGGGGGTATCGCACTGAATGATACAGAGTGGATACAGGATTTTGCAGACAGGCGTTTGCAGTACGGTGTATCCCAGACGAAACTTGCGGTCATGGCTGGAATCAGCCGTGAACATTTAAGCCGTATCGAATCCGGCAAGGTGGCGGTCACAGAAGAAATGAAAGTGAAACTTTTGGAAGCTCTGGAAAAATTCAATCCAGAAGCACCGCTTACCATGCTGTTTGATTATGTGAGGATACGGTTTCCGACACTGGATATTGGACATATCATCAAAGATATTTTACAGCTCAATATTCAGTACATGATACATGAGGACTTCGGGCATTACAGTTATACAGAACACTACTACATCGGAGATATTTTCGTATATACTTCTCCCGATGAAGAAAAAGGTGTCCTGCTGGAACTGAAAGGAAAAGGCTGTCGCCAGTTTGAAAGTTATCTGCTGGCACAGGAACGGAGCTGGTATGATTTCCTTATGGACGCTCTGGTGGACGGTGGTGTGATGAAACGCCTTGACCTTGCCATCAATGACCATACGGGAATGTTGGATATTCCAGAACTGACCGAAAAATGCCGGAATGAGGAATGTGTATCGGTGTTCCGTTCCTTTAAGTCCTATGCTTCCGGCGAACTGGTCAAGCATGAGGAACAGGACAAGGCTGGTATGGGGTATACGCTTTATATCGGTTCACTGAAAAGTGAGGTGTACTTCTGTGTCTATGAAAAAAGCTATGAGCAGTACATCAAACTTGGGATTCCCATTGAGGAAGCACCCATAAAAAACAGATTTGAAATACGGTTGAAAAATGAACGTGCTTATTATGCTGTCCGTGACCTGCTGACTTACTATGACGCTGAACGGACGGCATTTTCTATTATCAACCGTTATGTACGCTTTGTGGATAAGGAAGCAGACAAGAAACGGAGCGACTGGAAATTATCTGTCCGCTGGGCGTGGTTCATCGGGGAAAACAGAGAGCCGTTAAAGCTCACGACCAAACCCGAACCCTACACACTGGACAGAACCCTACGCTGGATTCAACGGCAGGTTGACCCGACACTCAAAATGCTGGAAACAATCACAGCGAAAACAGGGATTGATTATCTGAAAGAAATCCGTAAATCCACGAAACTGACAGAAAAGCACTACAAGATAATCGAACAACAGACCACATCTACCGAAGATGTGATTTTAGAAAAGGAGAATTGAAAAATGCAACGATTATTATTTGACTTCCTGTTCTTCTCTTTAGGCGGAACAGTTGGCGTGATTGCCATGTGTATTTTACAGGCTGGCAGACAGTCTGACCGAAAAATGATGGAACTGAAAGGAGAAAAGAAAGCATGAATTTTGGACAGAACCTTTATAACTGGTTTTTAAGCAACGCACAGAGCCTTGTGCTGATGGCGATTGTTGTTATCGGAATCTACTTGGGATTCAAGCGTGAGTTTTCCAAACTTATCGGATTTTTGGTAGTTGCCTTAGTCGCCGTTGGTCTTGTATTCAATGCGTCCGGCGTAAAAGACGTATTGTTACAGTTATTTAATAAGATTATTGGAGCGTAAAATTAAGAATCCCACATTTTGAACACAAACTTGTGGTAATATACTAATATCATTAAAATGTTTAAAGGAGATTCTTATTATGGTTAGATACAGTATTGAAATCGGACAGAAAGAACAAGATATTTTAAAAGAAATCGTTTTAGCCAGTGATAAAAATGTAAAGAAACGTAAATTTGCAACAGGGTTATCGTCTGTGATGGCTGTCATAATGTTAATATACACGATTCTTTGCTTTATGAATAGTCGTATTGGCTATGGTATTATTGGATTATTATTTTCAGTTTTCTTTATCTGGATTATCATAAACGGAGCTAACACATTTCAGAAAAAAGTAATAAATATTGTTCATTCAAAGATGGATAATAAACTGACTTCGGGAAAACGTGAATATTGTTTTGATACCGATGGAGTTGCAGTTAGTTCTGATATTGGTAACGGGACTAATCATTGGAACGCCTTTAAATGTTGGGGGATTTTCAGAAATTACATATATATCAGAACAATAAAAAATGAAATGGTTCTTGTTAATCAAAATGATTTGTCTGAAAATGATGTAAAAGAGTTAAAATCCCTTTTGAGTCAGAATTTAAAAGAAGAAACGCTTTAATATTGTTTTAGAGTTAAGCAGTCTTTCAGTTATGATCGACTGCTTTTTTCATACTCAAAATTAGAAGAAAGGACTGAATTACGATGGAAGAATGTAGCGTATTGATTGAAACGACCAAATCAGCAGAGGATAAAACCTCTCGCTGGTTTGATTTACCCATTGATTATGAGCTGTTCCGTGACCTGCTCGGCGTGGAAGCTGACAGTGGCGATTATCAAATCACAGATATGAAGCTCCCCTTTGCTGGCGACATTGTAAGGACAACTTCTGTCAGACGGTTAAACAAGCTGTACTTTGCTTACACGGATTTATCGCCAGAGGTTCAGCAGGCTTATAAAGAGTTGATTCCCTATTGTGGCGGTGTAGAGGATTTATTGCAGAAATCAGAAGAATTTCTGTTTTATCCAGAGTGCCACAACATCATGGACGTTGCCCGTTACCGCTTGGAGCATAACATTGAATTTTCTGCTCTATCCGAAAAGGGAAAGAAATATTTTAATCTGGAAGCCTACGCCCATGAACTGGAAGAAAAAGGACGTTATGCTCTCTGCAACAACGGTATGTTCAAACTTTGACAGGTGGTATTGCTTATGGCAGAAATGAAAGTATTTGTTATCAATCTTGATGAACAGGAAAAAGATACAGGCTGTGCGTGGTTTACACTTCCCTGCAACATAGAAGCATTAAAACAATCCATTGGCTTACCGCCGGACAGTGACCGTTATCTTATCAGTGATTATGATTTCCCTTTTGAAATCCTGCAAGATACAGACCTTGACCTGTTAAACAATATCTGCCTTGCGATTTCGGAGAGTGAAATTCCACCCGAAGATATACCTGCAATTCAAAGAGAATGGTTTTCAAACCTGCAAGAGCTGGAAGCCGGACTTTGCAATATTACATACCATCGGAACTGTTCAGATATGGAAGAAACATCAGAACATTTCCTGTGTGTGCATGGCAGATTTTATGAATACAATGAGTGAAAGGAAGTGACCGCTTATGATTGATGATATGCAAGTCTATATAGCCAATCTTGGCAAGTACAATGAGGGAGAACTGGTCGGGGACTGGTTCTCTTTTCCATTGGACGAAGAAGTGATTGCAGAACGTATCGGCTTAAATGCAGAGTACGAAGAATACGCAATCCATGATACGGACAACTTCCCGATGGAGATTAGCGAATACATTTCCATCGAAGAACTGAACCGTATCTATGAGCAGTTGGAAGAATTACCGGATTACCTGCTGGACGACTTGGACAGTTTTATATCCTGCTATGGAAGTCTGGAAGAACTGGTGGAACATAAGGACGACATCATTCTGTATTCCGGCTGTGAAACGATGACCGATTTAGCCTACTATCTGATTGATGAAGAACAGGTACTCGGAGAAATCCCGTCCTCTTTACAGAACTATATCGACTATGAAGCCTACGGGCGTGACCTCGATATAGAGGGGACATTTATTGCAACAAACGCTGGTATCTGTGAGGTACTGCGTTAAGGGCTGGCAGATCAGCACCGCCACTGGTGCTACTGTCAGCTTTTCTCTTGGGGGCAGTCTGGGAAATCCGGCTGTCCCTGTTGTTATGAAAATGAAGAAAGGAGCATTTACAAGTGAAGAAAATCCGAAGTTATACAAGTATCTGGAACGTGGAAAAGGTACTGTATGCCATCAATGATGTAAACCTGCCATTCCCTGTGACCTTTACCCAGATTACATGGTTTGTGCTGACGGAATTTATCATCATTCTGTTTGCAGATGTACCGCCACTTTCCATGATTGAGGGTGCGTTTTTGAAATATTTCGGGATTCCCGTTGCCCTTACATGGTTTATGTCACAGAAAACCTTTGACGGGAAAAAGCCATACAGTTACATCAAGACGATGGTTCTGTATGCCCTGCGTCCCAAAGTGACTTATGCCGGAAAAGCCGTGAACCTGCATAAGCAGAAATTTGAGGAAACTATCACGGCAGTAAGGAGTGTGACCTATGTTCCCGATTAAATATATCGACAATAACCTTGTCTGGAATAAGGACAATGAGGTGTTCGCCTACTATGAGCTGATACCGTACAATTATTCATTCTTATCCCCAGAACAGAAATACCTTGTGCATGACAGCTTCCGTCAGCTTATCGCACAGTCCCGTGAGGGAAAGATTCATGCGTTGCAGATTGCAACTGAAAGTTCAATCCGAAGCATACAGGAACAGTCAAAGAAGCTGGTAACGGGGAAATTAAAGGAAGTCACCTATCAGAAAATAGACGACCAGACCGAAGCCCTTGTATCCATGATAGGCGACAATCAAGTTGATTACCGTTTCTTTCTGGGATTCAAGCTCATGGTCACAGAGGACGAAGTCAATCTGAAGAACATCAAAAAATCGGTATTTCTGACATTCCGTGAGTTTTTGAATGAGGTAAGGCACACGCTGATGAATGACTTTGTTTCCATGAGCAATGATGAAATCAACCGTTATGTGAAGATGGAAAAACTGCTGGAAAATAAAATCTCCCGTAGGTTCAAAATCCGCCGACTGGAAGCCAAAGACTTTGCGTATCTGATGGAACATCTCTACGGCAGGGACGGGATAGCCTATGAAGATTATGTGTATCCTCTGCCAAAAAGAAAATTAAAAAGAGAAACACTGATTAAGTATTATGACCTTATCCGTCCTACCCGTTGTGTGGTGGAAGAAAGCCAGCGATATTTGCGTCTGGAACATGAGGACAGCGAAAGCTATGTATCCTACTTTACGGTCAATGCCATTGTCGGAGAACTGGACTTCCCATCATCGGAAATCTTTTATTTCCAGCAACAGCAGTTCACATTCCCTGTGGATACGTCCATGAATGTTGAGATTGTCGGGAATAAGAAAGCCTTAACCACTGTCCGTAACAAGAAAAAGGAATTAAAGGACTTGGATAATCACGCCTATCAAGCCGGAAACGAAACAAGTTCAAATGTGGTGGAAGCCTTGGACAGTGTCGATGAACTGGAAACAGATTTAGACCAGAGCAAGGAAAGTATGTATAAGTTAAGTTACGTCATACGGGTGTCTGCACCCGATCTTGACGAACTGAAACGCCGTTGTGATGAAGTCAAGGACTTTTACGATGATTTGAATGTGAAGCTGGTTCGCCCTGCCGGAGATATGATGGGACTGCATGGAGAATTTCTTCCAGCCAGCAAGCGTTATATCAATGATTATATCCAGTATGTGAAATCCGACTTTTTAGCCGGACTTGGTTTCGGTGCTACCCAGATGTTGGGAGAAAATACAGGAATCTATATCGGATATTCCGTGGATACAGGAAGAAATGTCTACCTGCAACCGTCCCTTGCCAGTCAAGGGGTAAAAGGTACGGTCACAAATGCGTTGGCTTCTGCTTTTGTCGGTTCGCTTGGTGGTGGAAAATCATTCTGTAATAACCTGCTGGTGTATTATTCCGTCCTGTTCGGTGGACAGGCAGTTATCCTAGACCCGAAAAGTGAGCGTGGAAACTGGAAAGAAACACTGCCGGAGATTGCAGAGGAAATCAACATTGTAAATCTTACTAGCGACAAGGAAAATGCAGGGCTTCTTGACCCGTTTGTAATTATGAAAGATAAAGAGGACGGAGCTACACTGGCAAAAGAAATTTTAACATTTTTAACAGGTATCTCAACCCGTGATGGAGACAAGTTCCCTGTTCTTATCAGTGCAATCAGCAAAGTATCAGAAAGTGAACAAAGAGGATTGCTAAATGTTATCACAGAATTACGGAAAGAAAATACGCCTATTGCAAACCATATCGCAAATCATATTGACAGTTTTACAAATTATGATTTTGCACACCTGCTCTTTTCAGACGGAACAGTGAAAAATACTATCAGTCTGGATAACCAGCTCAATATCATACAGGTTGCGGATTTGGTTCTGCCGGATAAAGATACTACTTTTGACGAATACACGACCATTGAATTATTATCGGTGGCAATGTTGATTGTAATATCTACCTTTGCCTTAGACTTTATCCATTCAGACCGAAGCATTTTTAAGATTGTAGACCTTGATGAAGCATGGGCGTTCTTAAATGTGGCACAGGGCGAAACCCTCTCAAACAAGCTGGTGCGTGCTGGTAGAGCCATGAACGCCGGAGTATATTTCGTGACACAATCCTCTGGGGACGTATCGAAAGAAAGTCTGAAAAATAACATCGGCTTAAAGTTTGCGTTCCGCTCCACAGATACCAATGAAATCAAACAGACCTTAGAGTTTTTCGGGCTGGACAGTGAGGACGAAAACAACCAGAAACGGTTGAGGGATTTGGAGAACGGACAATGCTTAATGCAGGATTTATACGGACGTGTCGGTGTGGTACAGATACACCCTGTCTTTGTAGAACTGCTCCATGCCTTTGATACCAGACCGCCGATAAAAAGTGAGGTGGATTTGGAATGATGAAATCTGTCACAAAAGAAAAGGTATTCCATGTACTGAAACTGGTTCTGCTTGCCGTGACCGTTACACTGATACTTCTGTCCCTGCTTGGGACGGTAGCTCATGCGTCTGGACTGGTCGATGATACGGTCAATGCAGACAACCTGTATTCAAAGTATCCGCTTTCCAACTATCAGCTTGATTTCTATGTGGACAATAGCTGGTCATGGCTTCCGTGGAACTGGCTGGACGGCATTGGAAAATCGGTGCAGTACGGGCTTTACTGTATCACAAATTTTGTCTGGACAATCAGCCTGTATCTTAGCAATGCCACAGGATATGTGGTGCAACAGGCGTATAAGCTGGACTTTATCAATGACATGGCAGACAGTATCGGGAAAAGTATCCAGACACTTGCCGGAGTGACCGAAAACGGATTTTCCAGCAGTGGATTCTATGTGGGATTCCTGCTCATTATCATTCTGATTGTAGGTGTTTACACCGCCTATACAGGGCTTCTCAAACGGGAAACAAGCAAAGCACTTCACGCTGTTATCAACTTTGTGGTGGTGTTCATTGTGTCTGCGTCCTTTATTGCTTATGCTCCCAATTATATCCAGAAAATCAATGATTTCAGTTCGGACATCAGCACCGCTTCTCTGGACTTGGGGACAAAAATCATGCTCCCCGATTCACAAAGCAAAGGCAAAGACAGCGTAGACCTTATCCGTGACAGCCTGTTTGCGATACAGGTAGAAAAACCGTGGCTGTTGTTGCAGTTCGGGAACAGCGATACCGAAGAAATCGGGGCTGACCGTGTGGAAGCTCTGGTATCTGCCAGCCCGTCCGATGAAGATGGGGAAACAAGGGAAAATATTGTGAAAACAGAGATTGAGGATAACGACAATGACAACCTTACCATTCCACAGGTCGTCAACCGTCTTGGCATGGTGTTCTTCCTGCTCATTTTCAATCTCGGTATCACAATCTTTATCTTCCTGCTTACCGGCATGATGTTATTTTCCCAGATACTTTTTATCATATATGCCATGTTTCTGCCTATCAGCTTCTTACTGTCCATGATACCGACTTATGAGAACATGGCAAAACAGGCAGTTGTCCGTGTGTTCAATGCCATTATGACAAGAGCCGGAATCACTCTGATTGTGACCGTAGCATTTTCGATTTCCAGTATGTTCTACAACATTTCCACGGACTATCCGTTCTTCATGGTGGCGTTTTTGCAGATAATCTGTTTTGCCGGAATCTACATGAAGCTCGGAGAACTAATGAGTATGTTCAGCCTTAATGCGAATGACAGCCAGCAGATAGGTCGCCGGATATTCCGTAGACCGATGGTGTTCATGCGACACAGGGCAAGACGTATGGAACGCCGAATTGCAAGGGCTGTTGGTACAGGAAGTATGGTCGGAGCTGGTGCTGGTGCAGTCGCTGGTTCTGCTTATAATCACTCTCGTTCTACACATAAAAATACGCCAGCCAGACCACAAAGGAATAATGATGTTTCAATGGGAAGCCGTGTCGGTTCTGCGGTAGGTGCTGTGATGGATACGAAAAATAAAGTCCGTGACAGTGCTTCCTCTCTGAAAGAAAATGTGAAAGACTTGCCGACACAGGCTGGTTATGCTGTCCACTCTGCAAAACAGAAAGCAAAGGATAACGTATCTGACTTTAAGCGTGGCGTTGTGGAAGAACGGGAAAACCGACAGGAACAGCGTACACAGAAACGCAATCAGCACAGGGAAAATATCTCACAGAAAAAGCAGGAATTGCAGAAAGCACAGGAAGCAAGACAGACAGTTCATGCGAATGGATCAGCGACAGCCGGAGCTACCAGAAGCCATGAACGCCCTGTTGCCACACCTGTTCCAAAACCAGCACAGACCGATACGGTCATAAAGCCGGATATGAAGCGTCCTGCTACTTCTCCTGTGATAAAAAATGCAGAAGTCAAGGCTGGAAAAGAAACTGTCCGAACCAATATCAGACAGGAACAACAGGTCAAATCTGTTGCCAGAACGAACCAGCCGAACATAGCGGAAACTATCAGTAATCGAAAGAAAACAACCGTACAGAAACAGGTCAACCAAAAACAGAATCGTGAGACTGTTACGAAGCAACCAGAGAAAGGACGGAAGAAATGAGATTAAAGCGTATCCTTATCATAGGTACGATATTTCCTGTCCTTTTCTCCATCGTCCTCTTTTTCGGGATACTGATTTCCGGCGAAGATGACGACAGTTCCAACAGTTATTCAACTGTCTACTCTGGCATGAACCTGTCAGCCGATGTCCTCAAACATCAGCCGATGGTAGAAAAATACGCCAGAGAAAACGGTATCTCGGAGTATGTGAACGTCCTGCTTGCCATCATACAGGTGGAAAGTGGCGGTACGGCTACCGATGTCATGCAGTCCAGCGAAAGTCTGGGACTACCGCCAAACTCACTAAGTACAGAAGAATCCATTAAGCAGGGGTGTAAATATTTTGCGTCCCTGCTTTCTTCCTGTAAATCCAAAGGCATGACGGACATTAACGTGGTCATTCAGTCTTATAACTATGGTGGTGGCTATGCAGACTATGTGGCGAAAAACGGGAAAAAGCACAGCTTCAACCTTGCGGAGAATTTCGCAAAGAATAAATCCGGCGGTGCAAAAGTGACCTATACGAACCCGATAGCAGTCAGTAAAAATGGTGGCTGGCGTTATAACTACGGGAATATGTTCTATGTGGAGCTGGTCAACCAATATCTGACCGTGAAGCAGTTCAGCAATGAAACGGTACAGTCGGTTATGAATGAAGCGTTGAAATATCAAGGCTGGAAGTATGTCTACGGTGGCAGTAATCCGAACACCTCTTTTGACTGTTCTGGTCTTACCCAGTGGTGCTACGGAAAAGCCGGAATCAATCTGCCACGAACCGCACAGGCACAGTATGACGCAACCCAGCATATCCCATTGTCACAAGCACAGGCTGGCGATTTGGTCTTTTTCCATTCCACCTACAATACCAGTGATTATGTTACCCATGTAGGAATCTATGTAGGAAACAATCAGATGTATCATGCCGGAAATCCAATCGGCTATACCGATTTGACCTCTGCCTACTGGCAACAGCACATCATTTGTGCCGGAAGAATCAAACAATAGAAAGGACTTGAAATATGTTTAAGAAGAAAGAAAAATCAGAGAAAGCACCTAAGAATAAGAAAGTGCGTACCATGAAAGTCGGGACACATAAGAAATCTGTCCTGCTGTTGTGGGCGGTGCTTCTGGCAAGCACCAGTTTTGGTGTGTATAAGAACTTTACCGCCATTGACACCCACACGGTACATGAAAAAGAAATCATTCAGCTACGATTGAACGATACCAATGGGATTGAGAATTTCGTCAAGAACTTTGCGAAAGCCTACTACTCATGGGATACCAGCAAGGAAGCCATTGAAGCAAGGACAACGGAAATCAGTAAATACCTTACCAAAGAATTACAGGACTTGAACGCTGATACCATCAGAACGGACATACCAACCAGTGCGACCGTTACAAATGTGCTGGTCTGGAATGTAGAACAGTCTGGAACGGACGATTTTACCGTTGCCTACGAAGTAGATCAGCAGGTAAAAGAGGGAGAACAGACACAGGCAGTCACAGAAAACTACACCGTGACCGTTCATGTGGATAAGGACGGTGCAATGGTCATTACCCAGAATCCTACCCTTGCTCCGGCAGTGCAGAAATCAAAGTATGAACCGAAAGCACAGGAAGCCGATGTCAGTGTCAGCTCCGATACAGTCAAGGACGCTACCGCTTTCTTGGAAACATTCTTTAAGCTGTACCCGACAGCTACGGAAAAGGAACTTGCCTATTATGTCAAAGATGGCGTGCTTGCTCCTGTATCCGGCGACTATGTATTTTCGGAACTGGTAAACCCTGTCTTTACCAAAGATGGCGATAACCTCAAAGTCAGCGTGTCCGTAAAGTATCTGGATAACAAGTCGAAAATGACGCAAATCTCACAGTATGAGCTTGTGCTTCATAAGGACGATAACTGGAAGATTGTAGAATAAATGTTACAGCAGAATAGTATGGTAATT
>OIYF01000204.1_pt1 | contig 26892 bp, 22 predicted proteins | sample 1587971 | NCBI WGS metagenome assembly OIYF01 (sample SAMN03283248) | human gut metagenome | biome: human-associated habitat; material: feces | host: Homo sapiens | place: Peru | collected 2012 | reverse complement strand
GAATTTACCGTTAAGAACGGCATGCTGTTCATCACCCTACCTTCCGGCAGAAAGCTTGCCTACGTTCAGCCACGTATAGGCATGAACCAGTTCGGCGGTGAGAGTGTTACCTATATGGGAATTGATGCCACAAAGAAATGGAGCAGAATTGAGAGCTACGGACCGAAGTTCGTGGAAAACATCGTGCAGGCAATCAGCAGAGATATCCTAGCCTATGCCATGCAGACGCTGAAACACTGCTTTATTGTCGGTCACGTCCATGACGAACTCATCATTGAATGTTCCGAAAAGGTATCGTTAGAGAAAATTTGTGAACAGATGGGCAGAACGCCTGAGTGGATATCTGGACTGGTGCTAAGAGCTGATGGGTATGAATGTACATTCTACGAGAAGGAATAAGCCCTTTAAAAAGGGTAGTTTAATATCTTTTTAGCTATCAAAAGCGCAATTTTTTATGCAATAATTGATACTTTTTGTATAGGTTGCTACAATTCACAGTGTTATTTGCAACCTTGGAGAGGCTTCAAAATGGGAGTCAACTACAACAAATTATGGAAACTAATGATAGATAAAAACATGAAAAAAAGTGATTTGAGGAAGCTTACAGGCATTGGAACAAACACACTTGCAAAATTAAGCAAAAATCAAGCTGTAAGCATGGACGTTCTATTAAAAATATGCTCCAAGTTGGAATGCGATATTTCTGATATCTGTGAATTCAGAAAAGAGGATTAAGAATGAATGCCATAGACTTATTTGCTGGTTGCGGTGGATTATCCAAAGGTTTTATGGATGCCGGATTTAACATTATCGTAGGAGTTGATAATAATCAACCCGCATTAAATACCTTTGAAAAAAACCATAATGGTGCTGTAGCCATGAATGCAGATCTTTCAAAGCAAGAAACTTTTGACAAAATCAAAGAAATAGCAGGAGATCGACAAATAGATGTAATTATTGCTGGACCTCCTTGCCAAGGCTTTTCTTTAACAGGACCTCGCAATTTTGATGATAGTCGAAATAAATTGTATTTAGCTGTTATTGAAATTGTAAAACAATACAAGCCTAAAGGTTTTATCATAGAGAATGTACCAGGAATGGCAACACTCTATGATGGTCAAATAAAAGATGAAATTCTTAAACGATTTAAAAAAATTGGCTATAACATTGAATGCAAAATCTTATGCGCCGCCGATTATGGAGTTCCTCAACTAAGAAGAAGACTGATATTCATGGGAATACGAAAAGACATCGGAAAACCGTGTTTTCCAGATCCTATTTTCACAGAGTCTGCGTATAGAACATGTAGAGATGCAATTAGTGATCTTCCATCACGCGTTGATGAATTAGGAAAAGAGGAAGATGCATACACATCAGCCCCAAAAACTGAGTACCAAAAATTAATGAGGGGAAATTGCAACACTCTCTACAATCATGTGGCAACCGCCCACAAGCAATTTGTAAAAGACACCATTGCTTTGGTACCAGAAGGAGGCAATTATAAAGATCTTCCTCCTGGATGGGGAGAAAGCAGAAAATTCCACGAAGCGTGGACTCGTTATGATGGAAATAAACCATCAAAAACAATAGATACCGGGCATAGAAATCATTTCCATTATGAATACAACAGAGTGCCAACGATTAGAGAAAATGCAAGACTTCAATCGTTTCCTGACAATTTCATTTTTACAGGAACAAAAACTGAGCAGAATAGACAAGTCGGCAATGCTGTTCCACCATTATTGGGATACGCTCTCGGCAAAAAACTTCGTGAAATCATCGAGTAATAGTAATGAAAAAAGCACTAAAGGCAATTGATTTATTTGCAGGATGCGGCGGACTTATGGACGGCTTTGAACAATCAAAATTATACCGCACAATCGCTGCCGTTGAATGGGAAAAGGCCCCATGTGATAACCTGCGTGAACGTTTAAAAACGAAATGGAAATACAAGGATGCCGATTCAAGAGTTCTGCGTTTTGATATTCAAAGAACAGATGAACTTTTTAATGGGTGGAATGATGAAGAGTACGGAAAGTCAGATGGCTTGAACTCTTTAGTAAATGCTGTTGGTGGTATTGATGTAATTATTGGCGGTCCTCCTTGTCAAGCATACTCAATTGCAGGTCGAGTTAGAGATGAAAACGGTATGAAAAATGATTACCGTAACTATTTGTTCGAATGCTATATAAAGGTTGTTAATCAATACAAGCCTAAGGCATTTGTATTTGAAAATGTTCCTGGGATTCTGAGTGCTCAACCCGGAGAAAGACCTATCATAGAAATTATCCAAGAAAAATTTCGAGAAAACGGGTATTACATTTTACCAAATCTTAAAGATGCAATTATTGATTTCACTGAATATGGAATTCCACAGAACAGGTCAAGAATAATTATACTTGGCCTTAACATAGAAACATATGGTATTGAACAGTGTAAAAATATTATAGAAAGTTTTTACAAGGAAATTCTACCATCATACAAGGTAAGCAAAAAAATGACAGTTAGAGAGGCTATTGGTGATCTTCCAAAACTTTACCCTCTTGAACAAGAACAAAAGTATGAAGGAAAAAGACTTTCTCACTCTTTACCAACACCTTATGTAGCAAACCACATAGCAAGATGGCAAAGTGAAAGGGACATAGGTATCTTTGAATTATTGACAAAAGATATCGAAACTGGTTGCAATGCTTATACATCAACTCAGGCATTAAAAGATTTATATACGGCAAAAACAGGTAAAAAATCAAATGTCCATAAGTACCACGTTTTACGTTGGGATGAACCGAGTAATCTGATTCCTGCCCACCTTTTCAAAGACGGTTTAAGGCATATTCATCCAGATTCAGCCCAATTAAGAACGTTAACAGTAAGGGAAGCTGCAAGACTTCAAACATTTGATGACGATTATGTTTTTTATGGTAGCAACTGTGATACGTACAAAATGATTGGTAATGCAGTTCCCCCAAAATTTGCAAAGGTTCTAGCACAGGCCGTGTACAAAATATTAGAGGACAAATAGAGGTTGACATTATGGCTTATACTGCAAAGGATGCGATACAAACATTTGAAAAATATCTGAAGAACTCAAGCATTCAAAATAAAATCGAGATAGAGGGAACAAAGAACAGAGGTCTTCTGATTACTGCACAGAATAATGAAAGTTTTGTTGTATTTATATACCCTTTAGTTCATAAGCAAGATAACACCAAAAACTACTTTGATACCAGAGATAGTGGAGCAGCTGAACGAGAAATCGCATGGAACTACGCTGTTACTAATGGATATAAATACTTTTGTTTAGGTGTTAACGATCAAGTCGGCAAATACCAAGGTTTTATATTTAGTCTTGAATGCCATGAAACTCGTATTGCACAATTATCAGGTACAGAAAACGGAAACAGAATTGCTAATGGCCCAGGAAATCAGATTATAATTCCGAACGATTACGTTCCATCAAAACCATTCGAACGCATCCAAAATAAACTAGGGGTATTTTTATCTGTTATCCGAGCAGACAACCTTTTAAACTACATTTCGCTGTATGACAATAGACCATACTTGTCTAGCCTTCCAATAGAGGAACCTTTTAGCTACGGTAAAGCCACCGATTTTAATAGTGAAACGATCAACTACGAGACCAATTTAGATAGAGACTTTTCAAGAAATAGAATTATTTTTGGCGCTCCTGGTACTGGAAAAAGTTATTCACTGAATAACGATCGTAAAGATTTACTCGGAGACAACAATGAAAGTGACTATGAACGCGTAACATTCCATCCAGACTATTCTTATGCTAATTTTGTCGGCACATATAAACCTGTTACGAATGATAGTAATGATTGTTATAGCATTGATAGTGGCGAAAAAGAAATTCTTCGGATACTTCAGGACCCAAAAAAATCCGCTCAATGTAAATATGATGAACTGAAAAACAGTTCTAGCATTCACAAATCAGTAGTTCCAATTCTTGTCAGTTTCTGCAACGGCAAGGAATTTGAAACTGACGGTGATTATAACACGCAAAAAAGTCATGGGATTGAACTTAGAAAGTACTTGCATTTGAAAACACTCGAGCAAAAGGCGTCTGAAATCTCCTATGAATACGTTCCCGGCCCCTTCATGCGTATGTACGTCAAAGCACTTAAAAATGCCCAAAATGTTGCAAATGGAACAGAAAAAGCTCGCCCATTCATTCTCATCATAGAAGAAATAAACCGTGCCAATGTAGCAGCTGTTTTCGGCGACGTATTTCAGCTACTTGATCGTAAGAACAATGTCAGTGAATACCCTATCCAAGCATCAGAGGATATAAAGAAGTATCTTGCAAAAGAGCTCGGAGGGTAATCCTGAGGATTATGCGAAAATCAAAATTCCTGACAACATGTTTATATGGGCAACAATGAACAGTGCTGATCAGGGGGTATTTCCAATGGATACGGCCTTCAAGAGAAGATGGGACTTCACCTACCTTGGCATCGACGATAACGACGAAGAGCTTAAAGACAAATTTGTTTCTATGATTCATCATGGAAAACAGAAATTTGTTGAATGGAACTCACTACGTAAGGCCATAAACGAGTTTCTTGCGAATGAAAAAATCAACGAGGATAAACAGCTTGGTCCATATTTCATAGCCAAAGACGTTGTCGTTCCTTCGGCAGGCAATGAAATTGATAAGGATAAATTCAACGATGTCTTCAAGCATAAGGTTCTGATGTACCTGTTTGACGACGCAGCAAAGCAAAAGAGAAGTAAGCTTTTTGAAGGAATCTCTGCCGAATCTTCAAGATACTCCAAAATATGTAAAGCATTCGACGAGAAAGGAGTCGATATTTTCCATTCTAGTATTCGAGACATGGTGAGATCCCGCGAATACTTACATGAGGAAAAAGATCCTGAACACTTGAATGAAACTGAAGACTAGAAGGAATCTGATGCATGACAAGCTCTCGGATATCATCAGCATTCATAAAAGAACAGAAACGATATTCTCTACATGAGCTAGAAAAATTTCTTTGCAGCTCTTCAGAGAAAACAATCAGCATCATCCGTAAACTGAAAGAATACGGAGTGCTGAAGACCGTAAAATCAACAGATAATCAGAAAGATCTGTCAGACCTTTCTGCTAATGACATTGTTGTCGCAGATGTGGAAAACAGTGAGAATGAATATCTGTACGTCTTTACGTTTGTTGGCGTTATCGTTGTTGCCGGATGCGTACTTAAATGCTACCCAAAATACCTTCCGGACAATGCTCAGCCTCTTATTGAACTTAAACAGGTTCTTAGAGTGATAGAAAAATACTCCTCCAAGGATCAGGTCATTAGAATGTTCAATGAAAGCAATGAGAGCAGTGCATTCAATCAACTCGCAGTCATGCTTTTTCTGCTTCATGACTACTTTGAAAATGGGGTTTACACCAACACTGAAGATATCATTGAAAATAATGGTTCAGGTGAAATTCTTTGGGAAAAAACCATCAACGAGACGTTCACTCTAATTTCCCGTAACAAACCATATTATCCTGATTTGCTTACTAGAAAGCGTGTCACCAACGATTATGACTTTTTCAAGCGGTTGCATGAGTGTATCCTAACCAAAGTATCCAGAGAGCTTAAAAACGCCGATCTTTCATCACTGTTCGAAATAACTGACATTGATTTAACTGATGAAGAACTTGATGAATTCGGCGATAAGGAATATATCCTTTACAGGCTTGAAAACGAATTGAACTGTCAGTTTAATACCCGCAAACAGCTTGTGCTGAAAACAATCTATGCCTATATTGATCTCAGTGGCAGCCTGTACGATACCGAAAGTCTCTCTCTGTTCGGCACCAACAGCTTCAACCTGGTATGGGAAAAAGTATGTGCAGAAATATTGGATAATCAGTTGGAAAAAACACTGGTTGAACTGAAACTGCCAATTCCTGTTCAGAAAGATGATCCATTAGCAAAAGTAGAGCTGATCAATCTAATCGAAAAGCCGAAATGGACTGTTGCGGACCAAGAGGCTGAAGATACGCTCAGACCAGACTTTATAACTATTTCAGATGAGAAGTTCATTATCTTTGATGCCAAGTATTACACCCCTGTTTTTGCACTTGGAAAAACACCGAAGAGCCAACCTGGAATTGAATCAGTAACCAAACAATATCTATATCAGCTGGCATATCAAGAATTTATATCAAAACACGGATTTGCCAAGGAAAACGTCAAAAACTGTTTTCTTATGCCAACAGACAAAACATCCATACAGAATATGGGAACAGTCTCAATGAAGATGTTTGCAGACCTTGGACTTCAGGACATTGAAGTAAGGTACATCCCTGCATCAGATGCATATGACTACTTCTTAACGGGGAAATTAATGGACATTAACAAGCTCAAGTTATAAGGAGAAATCGCCTGTGGCTTTTGGTCATTCCGTAACAATGTATACAAAGCAATAATAAAATATTAGGTAGGAGTGCATATGTCCCGTTCCTTCTCAAAATTTCTTAACCAAAACTTTAAAGACCGTTTCTTTGATGCCGCAGAAGAATTTCTGAATAGCCGGTGGCGCGAGCTCGACATGTACAGTTCTCACGTTCCGGAAATCAAAGAAGTTGAACTTACAGGCGTGACCATCAAATGCGTGTACCCAGCAACGAAATCGGATATGCAAATTGCATTCAATGTGGGCCTCGAACTTGAAGTGGAAATCCGAGGAGACAGAGAAGATGAGGAGGATCAAAAATATCCGTGGATTCTTGTCAAATGCGAAGGAACTCTAGATGACAATTTTTCGAGCTTTGAGATTTTTTGCACTGAACCCTACAACTCCGCAGATGCGAAATTTAAAAGCGACAGTCTCAATGAAGATCTTGTTCCTATCCTCACAGCAGAACAGCTTGAACAGGTAGCTAATAATATCCTCAGACTTTTTTACCCGGAAGCCTTCGATGGAAAGCTTGTCGAACCGACCGAACTTGCAAAACGCCTCAAACTGCCAGTCATCAGCAAAAACATTAAGCCAAACACTCAGCTCTTAGGTGAAATTTTCTTTGCTGAAGCTGATGCCACCCTTTACGATGCTTTTTCAACACTTCCGGAAACCGTACACGTAACTCCAGGCACTATAGTGGTCGATCCGTACACCTCTGTGAACAGAGGCATTCTTGCCATAAACACCACAATCATGCATGAGATCGCCCACTGGATGCTTCACAGGTGGGCATTCAGATTCTGCGAATGCAAAAGTCTCAGATACTGTAATACCATAGCCGACTATCCCTCTAAAACAGAGCTTTCCGAGGAAACTATCAGAACCATGGAGCGGCAGGCTAACCGTCTAGCTCCAAAACTTCTTATGCCAAAGGATGTATTCAAAGAGCGAGCAACCGGCTTAATCAGCCTTGCTGAAATCGTCGAAAGTAAAAAGGAGCATCGGTGCCAAATAATGGAGTCTGTGATTGACGACCTGTCTGAGCAGTTTCAGGCATCACGCCAATCTGTTAAATTCAGACTTGTGGAGCTAGGATTTGAGGAAGCTCAGGGAGTCTATATTTACTCTGATAATGAAAAGGTCAGATCACACGGTTGGAAACGCGGGTTCCTACAACGCAATGAAACCTTCACCATATCTGAAGAAGAGGCGCTGAGACTGTCAGTATCAAGTATGGACTTGAGGCAGACTACCTCAGATGGCAAATATCTCTTTGTTGAGCATCACTTCGTGCTGAACACGCCGAGATATGTTCAGCACAACTCGGAAGGCCGACTTGAGCTGACAGAATACGCTTTGGCACACATGGACGAGTGCTGTCTTGTCTTCACGATTGAATCCGATCAAAAAAACACGAATGAAGATATATGCATAGATTTCCTCCTAAACAGAGACGACGAGGAGGTGTCAATCCGACTGTCATTCAATGGGAAGGAATGTGCTTCAGCAAAAGAGGAGGATGACTATTTTGTACGTCAAATGAATGAAACACAGGAGATCCTTAGCAATATTCCGCGTACCAGAAAAAACAGCCTAAAATACCTTATTGAATACTATAAAACGACCGTAACTGAGCTTGCTGCCAATATCGACCGTGACAGAAAGTCATTGGAGAGATTGCTTAGTGGCGAAACAAAGGATCCCTCTAGAGAAACAATTATCAAGATCTGTCTTGCTCTGCATCTTCCGCCTGTCGTAAGCCGGGAATTCTTAAGCATTATGGGGATAAGTCTAAACTATGCAGAGGATCAAAGTCACTTCTGGATCGACTATGCTTTGAACTACAAATATGCAGAAAATCACGATGTTGTCTTTGAGTTCTTAAGAAGCAAAAAAGTAAAAATCTAAAAAAAGTTTCGTTTCCACGGGACGTTCAACGTCCCATCCCGAAAGACCGATTCTACAAGTATGGAGTCGGTCTTTCTGTTTTCAGCCCCCATAAAACAGCCTTTTTCAGACTCCAAACGGGACGTTGAACGTCCCACACGATTATCTTCAATATAGTTTAATTAAGATGGTCGCAGAAATAAACATCATGACGACCAGCTGATCAGGGGAAACTCCTCTGACGGCACCTGATTTTTTCCGCAAACCTGTGGAGGCTCATCAGACCGCGCGTAAATTCCTGATGAGTGCATAGCTGAAACAGGAGAGCACTTTTTTACCTCCAGTGTCATGCACCGCTGGTTACCTTCCGAATGTGGGGTAGCCTGAAATGAACACGAGACAGTACTGCCATGAATGGTTTCACCGCTTCGGATTAACCGAAAAGGTGAAAATTCATGACAACACAAGTCAAAAACAGTAAGAGTAATTGTGCCCAGAGTAAATCTAGAGGACAAAAAGTCTATTATGTCCCAGTTGAAGTATTTAGGGACGAAAATGAACGAAAGAATAGCAATTTTCCAAGTGAGAATTGCAGGTATGTTTCTTATGGAACAGGAATGAAGGTTCTGGTGGGTTACATTATAACAACGGAGGATCCAGGAACTGAAATTATGCGGCAATGCTGGAACTGGATAAACAAGCAGATTAACGAGTGGAACAGGAATAATCGCTGCATGATTGGCGATGGTAAAGGACATCTAGTCAGATGTTCTGACTACTCAAAAAAATGCTCAGAATGTCATTTCTGCAAGTATCGCCAGTTAAGAGTCATCAATTACAGCGAACCGGAAGAACTGACTGAAGGCAGCTCTGAAATTGATGACACAGAAACAGGAATGGATATTGAAGTCATCTCTAAGGAGATTAACAGTAAAGACCCTAAAGCAGGCAGAGTCTTTGATCTGTGTGTCCGCCAAGGATACCTGTTAGAGGACATTGCTAAAATGGAAGACTTGACTGAGCGACAGATGCGCTACATCAAGAATAAGATTAAGCAATTCGGGGTAAGTATGACGACCGTATAAGTTTTTCTTACGAAATATCACTCATAAAGGCGGTGCCACAGTTAGAAGCTACGACACCGCTGTTTTAGTATAAGTAGACTTCCACGGCCTATTCACGGACAAATAATTGCTACACATAACTCAAAAACGAACTTAATAGTACATTTATACATGAATGAATTAACAAAATTTCCACAGAATGATTTTGTTTTATTGTACAGATATTCCCAACTACATATAATTACATAAACTGTTGGCTCTGTTGTTGCATTCCGCTCTTTTGAGAAAATCTTGCAGACCACTTTTCGTTAATTATCAACGTATTTACCCGTCTACTTTAATAGTAGAATGGAATTGCAACCACTCAAATTGCAATCACTGTAGAATGAAGGAAATAAAATGAGACAGTTTGAGGATGAGTTTTTAATCCCCCAAAATTTTTTTTATTATAGAGATGTCACAGTAACAATGGACTCTATACGAGGAAGTATAATACATTGCTATAGAACTCTCGATATGATCGACCAACACCTGACTGAACAAAGAGTACAAAAACTTTCAAAATTGGTAGAACTAGCTAATCTATCATCAATAGTAGGAAACCTTTTGGGGGCCGGTTTTGCAGAAAATAGTAATGGACTTTATTACAGAAATAGACCACACACTTACCCGGATTTAGTTTCAACTACAGCTAATGCACCTGGGATAGAAATAAAGACAGCTCTGAGAACAAATTATCCAAAGGGGCATCAACCAAAGGCGGGTTACTATCTTACATATCGATACTGTTTAACTAATGAATATGGCAATCTCAACGTATATAACGAAGAAGAACTTGACACAGTAACTATTTGGGAAGTTAGATTCGGATATTTATCGAGTGACTGCTTTAGTTGCAGTAATACGGCTGGAGATTCAGGAAAAACCGCCGTTATAAAAACAACAGCTTTAAATAGCATGCCCTTACTTTATCTTAATCGCAATTGTATCCCTTACAAAAAATATAAAGGAATGTATGTGCAATAACTATTTAGAAATTTTTAAAATTTGCTTACATATTATTTCAATTAATTTCGGAGGAACACTTTCTCCGATTATTTCAGCACAAAGATTTTTTGAGATCGGCTTACAATTCAAAATAAAGTTGTATGAATAATTTGAAATTGTTTGTAAAACCATAGCCTCGAACATTGACAAAACTCTAGTTTGACTCGGGTGCACTTTTTTGTCTGACGCTTCAAAAATAAAGTTTTGTGTTAATGTAGGGGCTGGCTTATCCCACTCCATGCGTCTGTAAGCTGTGTCATAACCTTTTATGAGGCGTCTCTCTCCTGTTTTTTTATCTAATATTGTTGGTCGAGGTAGCAATTCGCCACATTTTTCACAGTATATGGGGGTATCTTTATTAGAAGAATGCAATCCATTTGTAATGTTGCTACCATGCAACTTATTCCCTTGAAAAAGACAATCTGCGTTAACACATTGATTGTTGTATGCTGTACCACCTTCAGGAGTGTTTTTTAACCACCAATACTTTTCAGGTTTCATTACAGATACGTAGTGCCATGGATTAAAATCTTTTTTCTCGTTTCTTCCAGGAACAGCTTCCAATTCAGGAAAGTTTCCTATAGCTTCTCTTAACGTTATCCAACTTTCATGTTTTGAATCTTTATTTTCAGCATGTGTAAAATCTGGTAAAAAAGAGTGTTTGTTTTCAAAATATTCTTTTGCTTTTTTTTCTCTTGAAAAAATGGTTATAAGGCGTTTTCTCATTTGTGGTATGCCATAGTCAGCACAATTCACTACTTCTGCCAAACCTACATATTCATTTCCTAATTCTTTCTTAATATAATCAATAATATTTACATAGTTATCATCTTCATCACGTATTATCGTATTAAGCATTGTTGGTACATTTTCAAGAAGTAGCCACTCCGGTCTTAATTCTTTCACTATATGCATAGTAGGGATAATTAATCTATTTCTTGGGTCTTCTGATTTGCGATTTCCATTACGGATTTCATGGAGCAATTTCCCTGCTCCATTTGAAGACATACCCTGGCAAGGGGGCGTCGCATAGACTAAAAAAGGAGATTCGCCACTTTTTTCTTTCCATGTTGATAGTATGGATTTTTCTTTTTCCCATATATCGCCACACAAACAATCTACATCGGGATAATTTTCTCTATATAAAGCGCATCTATTTTCAATAAGTTCGTTGCTGACTAGAATTTTCATTCCAGATGCTTTAATCCCTAGCTCACCTATTCCTGCAGATGAAAATAAACTTAACACTTTTTTAATGCTAGACATCAGCCTCCCCCCTTTTTTTTACCAAAACAACTATACCATAAAAACAAAAATAAAGCGTTTAAAAGCAATAATACATGTTTTGTCTAGCATGTTCTTTATCTGCGTTTTATACAAAAAATATAAAAGCGCATGTGTTGTTACATTACAAAATTTTTATATGCAAATCTTCTTACACATCTTGGATAGGTTACACCAAAGAAAGGCTAGTGTCAGTTTCAGCTTTTATTCCTGATGGCTGGAGTACATTTTCTGAAAAATAGTTCTCACAGATTATACCAATGCTTTCATTGTGATACGTCTAGCATCAAGACCGTACCGACTCCCAAGAAGATCCTTAGTACCGTAATCCCAAAAAATAGCCATTCTATGGTTTCTTTAAGGGCAGCATTATTCTGCGGATAACTCCCGAACTTAACGTGATCATCTTTTATGATCATTCATTCCATTCTGTGCATTGATATCAAATGCTCCGGCCACAGAGAAACCGGTGCTCATTTCCAAAAGTAAAACTGTAGCCACAACCCAACCACGATAATAAAACCGTAGCCACAACCTCTGTATCTCCCAGCTAAAGTGTGTTTTCAGATACAGCCAAAAATGCCCTTTTCCCCTCTTTTGTTCAAAACCACAAAACTCGCCAAACCCTTGATTTTACGGGCTTTTCAGCCGTTCTGTTTTTCCCTTGACAGTAATACCACCGTCTCGACGTGTTCAGTGCCCGGGAACATGTTAAACACACTCCACTTCTTTAATGAATACCCTGCTTTAACTAACACACCAAGATCACGAGCCAAAGAAAGCGGATTACAAGACACATATACAATATGTGAAATATTACGTCTAACCAAATATGGCATCACGCGAGAAGCCCCTTGGCGACCTGGATCTAACAACACCTTACTTACGTGGCTCTTGGCCCATAAGGTACGTTCAAACTCTTCTTCCAAATCTTGCACGATAAATTCTGCATTAGTAATGCCATTGGCTTTGGCATTGTCATTGGCCTTACGCACCATGCCACCAACAACTTCTACCCCATAAACATGAGCTGAACGCTTGGCTACAGGCAAAGTAAAATTGCCTAAGCCACAGAATAGGTCTAAGACTTCATCTTCAGGTTTAAGTTCTAAATAGTCTAAGGCTGTACCCAACATGGCCGCATTTATAGCAGAATTTACTTGGATAAAATCTGTTGGTCTAAAGTAAATCTTAAGCCCATCAATGGTGTAATACGGTTCTTCACCGGTAAAGCTTTCCGGATTAAGACAAGTAAGTTCTTCCTTGCGCACTAAATCTTCGCGTCCCATTTCGTGACGCTCTAAAATGTAAAATCTAACTTGTTCTTGCTCAGCAAAAGTACGGAATAACTGACGATCGCATTCTGGGAAAATATTTATCGAACGAACTAAAACAACATTGCCGTTATCTGCAGCTACGAGTTCGATGTGACCTATTAACTTAAAATCGGAAACCTGGCCTACTAACTTGCGCAGTCCTGGAATTAGATTACTTAATTCAGGGTGTAATGCTTGGCAGCTTTCCACCGGTACGATCTTTTTCCCGTAAGCTTCTCTAAAACCAAGTTCAATATTGCGTCTATCAGCAGCAACTGACAACCGACACACACGACGGTAATGCACAGGATTACTATTTTCAACCTTATCAGGTTCGCCGGCTTCAAGCCCAGTAATCTTTTGGAGTAATCTCTTGATGCTAGCTGTTTTAGCTTTCCCTTCGGTGGAAGTACCCATATGCAGAAGTGAACAACCACCGCACTTACTAGAATAAGGACAGGTAGCACTTATGCGTTCTTCACTGCGTTTTTTAACCGTCATAAGCTGAGCAATACCGATATTTTTCTTAAGTTCTAACGCGCGAACAACCACTTCTTCCCCTGGTAGCGCCCCTTCGACAAACCAAGTAACGCCGTTCGCCTGCCCTACACCACGACATCTTGTATCTAAATCTTTAATTTTTAATTCAAAATGTTGGGGAGAAACTTCTTTAGGAGCTGGCTTATAAAATCTTACCATGATAATTAAATTCCTATTCTGCCGATTTTGCGGACGGTTGACATGCTATATCACGCATTCAATATGTTTTAAGTTAATTAAATAGAGTCTGCCGGTTAAAATTGCTAAAATTGAGAGATGATCCGGCCTGCATTATGAGCGTCCCAAACAGCTCTCCGGGGCCGCTATATTATTGATGTGTATTATACACTGTTGCTTCCTACTTTTGACGTCACGAGGTCAAAATGAACAGACATAGTCTGCGCACCAGAATCTTGCTCTTTTCCGTACTACCTGTTCTTATTATCGGGATTGGCATGACTGCCTTCTTTTCTTTAAATAGATATTCACAGCTGAATAATACCCTTATCAGCAAGGCGCGTTCTATCATTTACCCTTTAAGTACTTCAGCAAGCTTTGCCCTTACTGAAAAAAGTGTGCCCCTATTACAGGGATTAGTCAATGAAGCGGCCCGCAACGATGCTCGCAATATTGTGGCGATTTCCATCTTTGATCAAAAAAATAAGATGTTAGTAACTTCGAGCATTGCTCCTGAAACCGAACTATTTAAACTAGCCCCCGAAAACCAAGAGTACATCTACACCAAAGAAAGCACTGAATTTACCGATGATGGCATCATTATGCGCATGCCTATCTACGGCTATGATCCTAAAGCCATGCTTACTCTTTACGGCAATTTTCAGCGGTCTCCAGAAACAGATGAACAAGCGGCTCAGCAAAAAACTCCTATTTTTGCCGACCCTAAACTAAATTACCCACGCGAAATTGCCGGCTATATCTGTATCTACTTCCTTCGTGACCAAACTGTTATGGATGTTTACCAAGACATTACCATAGCAGTTATCATCTTACTCTTTAGCCTTCTTGTCAGCGTACTTTTGGCCATTAATCTAAACAAAAGAATTGTCGACCCTATAAACAGTTTATGTTCTGCTGTTTATGAAATTCGTGAAGGTAACGTTACCGCCCGCGTCAATGGCATGATGACTGGTGAATTAGAAAGACTTCGCACCTATGTAAACAGTATGGCTAACGCCATGTCTGAACTTCATAGCGAAATGCAATATAACGTTGATACCACCACCAACGATCTCCGTTATACCCTCGAAAAGCTCGAACAACAAAACAATGATATTAGTGAAGCTAACATTCGCGCCCAAAACGCCGCTCGCATTAAATCTGAGTTTTTAGCCAACATGTCGCATGAACTTAGAACTCCACTTAACGGGATTTTAGGTTTTGCTAAACAGATGTATAAATCACGCCTTTCTCTTGAACAGACTGATTATTTAAACACGATTGAACGTAGCGCTAACAATCTTCTTCGCATTGTAAACAACATCTTAGACTTTTCTAAACTCGAAGCCGGCAAGCTTACTTTTGAAAACATACCATTTTCCTTACGCAATGCTTGTTGCGATACCATTCATCTCCTTTCGCCAATTGCCATTGAAAAAGGCTTAGAACTTACGTTCACCACTTCCCCGGCCGTGCCTGATTCAGTGCTTGGGGACCCAATTCGTTTTCAACAAATCTTAACTAATCTTATTGGTAACGCCATTAAATTCACGAGTAAAGGGAACGTAGCTCTAAGCGTTGAACTCAAGGACCAAAATGGTAACATCTCCGATATCGTCTTTACTGTTAAGGACACTGGGATTGGGATTAAAGACGAACAGCAACAGGAACTATTTACCGCTTTTACTCAAGCTGATTCATCTATCAATCGACGCTATGGGGGGACTGGTTTAGGTCTCGTTATTACCAAACACTTGATTGAACAATACCATGGATCTATTACTCTTGAATCCAAGGTAGGGATAGGCACGACCTTCACTTTTGACATTCAACTTGAAAACGCGGCTGAAAATAATGTCCCTCAAATGTATCCAGCTTTAGTCAACCGCAAGGTAGCTATCGTCGATGTAAATACTTGGGTCAAGGATTCTGTCGATTCATTATTAAAAAATATGGGATTACTTACCTTCCCTATGTCAAATCCGTTGCCTATTAACACTTTACCGGAACAAAATGAACTTGATTACATCATCATTGGGCTCCAAGCGGGCTTTGACTACAACAAACTTTTATACTATTTCACTAGCATAAAACAAGAAGTTTTAAACAAGGTTGAACGTATTGTATTTGCGGTAAACACCTTAGACCCAGAAATTCATAACCAACTAAGACAACTTAATCCGAAAGTTACCATCTTAGTTAAACCTATCTTAGCCGATAAGCTTATTAAGGCGCTAACAGAACCTTTGTCTGTTCCAGTTATAGCTCCAAGCCAATCTAAGTTACCAACAGTTGCGGAATCACCAAGACTTAACTTAGGCCCCACGACGGAAAAACAGCTTATTAAAGCCACCGTGTTAGCTGTTGACGATAATAGCGCCAACTTAAAGCTTATTAGTACCTTGTTAAAAGAAATCGTCACTGATGTGTATACCGCTGAAAACGGCCAAGAGGCAGTTGAACTTTGTAGTCATACCGAATTTAACTTAATCTTTATGGATATCCAAATGCCGGTTATGGATGGCCTAGACGCCATGCGGGAAATTCATAAAAACAGTGTTAACCAAAGTACGCCAATTATTGCGGTTTCCGCGCTAGTTATAAAGGAAGAACAACAACGCTTTATTCAAGAAGGCATGGCCGACTATTTAGCTAAACCACTTGAAGAGCAACAACTTAAAGATTTGATTTACCGATACTGTGGTCAAAACGAAACCTTGTCCATGGTAGTTAATACAAGCGATGTAGCCCCTAAACCTCAAAGTCAGATCCAACTAGCTGATGATGATCCTCAAGCGGTATGGACTAAAACTCGCGCCCTAAAACAAACCGCTGGGCACAAAGACCTAGCTTTAGAAATGCTGAGTACTTTAGTTTCTTCCGTCCCAGATCTTTTACTTATCTTAGCGCACCCTGAACAATTGGCTATAGCCGACTTAGCTAAGACTGTGCATAAATTTGCTGGTGGAGCCGCTTACTGTGGCATGCCTGGAGTAAAGAAACTCTGCAATATCATAGAATCAGCTTTAAAGAATGGGCAAGGGCTTGAAGATATTGAACCAGAGTTATTTGAACTTACCGATATCGTACAAACTATCCAAGAAAACGGACCAAAATGGCTTAAAGAATTAACTTAAAAACTTCTTCATTTTAAACCATCAATAAAAAAACACCCAAGGAAAGTATCAAGTTAAACCAGAAAAAAAGAGGTCATAGACCTCTTTTTTTGAATCTTTACTTTAAAGCTTAATACTAAACCTTAAACTTAAACCTTTAACCTCTTATAAGAGTGACATCCTCCCCCACCTATAGAGGTGGGGGACTTCTTGCCGGGTTCATTTAAAATTTTATTACTTAGCTAAAAGGTTTTGTTTTAAGCGCGCTTCAGTGATAATACGCTTCATTTCAGCAACCGCTTCTTTAAGACCTGTAAATACAGCTCGAGCAATAATAGCATGCCCAATATTAAGTTCTTCAATTTCAGGAATAGCTGCCACTTGAGGCGCATTTTGATAATTAAGCCCATGGCCCCCATTGACATGCAAACCCTTGCTTGCAGCATAAGCTGCCATTTCAGTTAAACGGGCTAATTCTTCTTGCTGTTCTTTTATGGTTACTGCATCAGCAAAACGACCGGTATGGAGTTCGATATAAGGCGCCCCTGCCTTAACTGCAGCATCAATCTGCTTTGGATCTGCATCGATAAATAAAGAACTAGTGGTGCCAACTTTAGCTAAACGTTCTACCGCGTCTGCTACCGCTTTAATATTTGAAGCGACATCTAACCCACCTTCTGTGGTTACTTCTTCACGCTTTTCTGGCACCATGCACACAAATGCCGGCGCAAGCCCCACGGCAATATTAACCATTTCCTCAGTTACGGCCATTTCTAGGTTCATGCGAGTCTTAATGGTTTCACGTAAGATTCGCACATCGCGATCTTTGATATGACGGCGGTCTTCACGCAAATGAGTAGTGATCCCATCGGCCCCCGCTTCTTCGGCTAGAGCAGCTGCATAGACTGGATCTGGATAATTAGTCCCACGAGCGTTACGTACTGTGGCAACATGGTCTATATTGACCCCTAAATAAATATTACTCATTAACTTACTCCAAATTGCTTTGCATTATATAGCAAATTTTGTAATTTATATTGGATTTAGTTTATACAAAATACGACCTTTGCTTTTTACTAAAACATGCTTTTAATAATAATCTCTTCTTCTTGTTTTTGCTATCAACAAGAGTCTCACTAAATAATTGTTTTTCTCAGTCATAACTTTCTTGGTTATAGCTTTTTAGATAATCAATATACAATTGACGGCTATGTAAGCTTTGCCCTTGCAACAAATGAGTTATAAACAGTCGACAAATTTTTTTCGCCACCTTTAAACCATCTGGCGCAAAATCTCTATTAGCCACCGCTAAAATTTGCTCCCCTGTTAGTAAAAGCTTCAATTCAGGGTTCTCACCAGGAATAAACACCCTAAAGCCATTTTCCGGCTCTAACACATAGCGTTCCTTAACTTCAATTGGCTCACCCGTAAAAGCTTCATGGAGCCAATCAAAATTAAAACCTGAGCAAGCGATGACATCAAGTTCAAAATTACGCAAAATGCACTCAAGTTGGTCGTTAAGTAAAGTTTGAGGTAAGGAAGTGTTGTTTTGTAAAGCTTGAAGCGCGGATAACGCTCGTAAATACGCGGCAAAAAAAAGCGGTCCTGCTCCCTCTTCACGAAACAAAAGGGCCGTCAATTCATTTAAATACAATGCGGTAAATAGAAATGGGGGATTAAAAGTAAAGGGCATCCCGGAAGCGGCACAGCCACACAATATACGTTGTCCCCCTTCTAATTTGAAAGTTATCAACAGCGGGGAAAAGAGTTGCGCCATAGCCTTTACCTGGCTACGGCGACTCCTACCATGGGGGGACCAAACTTTAATCCGTCCTAAAGTCGGGGAGATTAGATCAAGTCCAAGCCCCTGTTCTCCAGTAGATTCAGTATGCAGCACAAAAGCTGCGGTTTCAGTCCTCTCCATGTATCAATGTGCCGTATTAGCGATCCTCAAAATCACTATAACCTAATGAGCGTAAAGCGCGTTCATCATCAGCCCACCCAGATTTAACCTTAACCCAAAGTTCAAGAAAAACTTTAGACTCAAGGAGTCGTTCTAAGTCACGGCGAGCTTCAGTCCCAATGGTCTTGAGTTTTTCGCCCTTAGCGCCGATTACCATCTTCTTTTGCCCATCGCGTTCAACGAGGATTAAAGCATTGATATGCACCGTGCCGTTATCTTGAATTTGGTAACGTTCAATTTCCACAGTAGTGCTATAAGGAAGCTCTTCCCCCATAAAGCGCATCAATTTTTCTCTAATGATTTCAGAAGCCATAAAACGGCTAGAGCGATCAGTCACATAATCTTCAGGGAAACAAAATTCACCTTTGGGTAAAGATTCACGTGCAATTTGCTTTAAGGTATCAACGTTGATATTTTGTTTAGCTGAAACTGGAATTACATCCTTAAAGTTCATGCGACCTGCAAGTTCCTGGAGCAATGGAAGCACCATCTTACGGTCTTCTAAACGATCAATCTTGTTTACCACCAAAACAGTTGGTAAACCTGCGCGCTTAACCTTTTCTAAAACCATTTCATCGTCTGGAGTCCAGCGTTCACAATCCACGACAAAGAACACCATTTCCACATCGCCTAAAGAGCTTTCAGCAGCTCTATTCATTAAACGATTAATGGCGCGCTTTTCTTCTTGGTGTAATCCTGGGGTATCAACGTAAACAGTTTGCCATGCACCTTCGGTATCAATCCCCACAATACGATGACGAGTAGTTTGAGGCTTGCGGGAGGTAATACTAATCTTTTGCCCTAAAATTTTATTGAGCAAAGTGGATTTACCGACGTTTGGCCGGCCGACAATGGCCACGAAGCCGCAATATGTATCTTCAAATTGGTTATTGTCCATAAATAATCCTTAATTTAGTTCTTCTTAAGTGAACCTGTTGAAACAAGCACATCAATAGCCTTAATTGCCGCATTTTGCTCTGCTTTACGTCTAGTAGTACCGTAACCTATGAATGGATCACGATGGAACGAAACTTCTAGTTTAACCGTAAACTGCTGATTATGGCTTTCCCCTGTAACTTGCATCACTGTATAAACCGGTAATGGTGCATGACGTCCCTGCAAATATTCTTGCAACTGGGTTTTAGGATCCTTTTGCTCAAAACCTGGATGAATATCTCTCAGTCTATCCGCAAATAGATCAAGGAGCACTTTGCGTACAACTTCAATGTTGCTCCCACAATCAAGGTAGATTGAACCTAAAATAGCTTCAACTGCATCCGCTAAAATTGAATCACGTCTAAAACCACCACTTTTAAGTTCACCAGGGCCCATTAAAAGATATTCACTTAAATTTAATGAGCGGGCAATTTCCGCAAGTGTCGTTTCTCTAACTAGCGTTGAACGCATTCTCGTCAGATCACCTTCCGGCACTTCTGGAAATTGATGGTAGAGCTTGTCTGCCATGATCATGCCCAAAATAGAATCTCCAAGAAATTCTAGTCTTTCGTTGTGTACAGGTCCGTAACTGCGATGAGTTAACGCCTTCTGCAAATGTTGCAAATCGGTATATTCATAACCCAAAGCCGCTTCAAGACGAAAGTACTTGTCCTTAAGTTGCTGTTGTACTGTCACTTTAATAATCACCGTATATTATGAAAAAGACAGGGGACATCCCCTGTCAAACAAACTAGTCAATATGGCCTAAACGATTTAGTTTCACAAAACCATCCGTGGTAAAGTTCATCCAAATACAAACGGCTCGCCCAACCACGTAGCTATCTGGCACAAAACCCCAGAACCTACTATCACGAGAATGCTCACGGTTATCCCCAATAGCAAAATATTGTCCTTCTGGAACCGTCCATTCCCCATATTCGTTTCCAAGCACTACCCCTCCAGGTTGCTCATAAAAGCTTTCTCTAGGGAGCACTCCTGGGTCATGCATAATTTTATGTTTATACCCTAGCAAGTTTTCCGTACCAACTATGCCATACTCACTTGGATAAACCTCATCACGTTCAAGATATGGCTGCACTTCATCTTTTTGTGCGTCTAAACGAGTAAATTCTGTTGCTCCAGCGGGGCGCACATAAAAAGTCCTGCGATCATAGCGCACGGTATCCCCAGGCAACCCGATGATACGTTTAATGTAGTCAATATTTGTATTTTCTGGATACTTAAAGACCACAATATCGCCACGTTTAACCTGTGATGTTGGGTAAATTACGTTATTAGTAAACGGGTTGCGAATCCCATAACGAAACTTTTCCACTAACACAAAATCGCCACGTAGCAATGTAGGCATCATAGAAGCTGATGGAATACGAAATGGTTCATACGCAAAAGAACGTAATAAAAACACAACCAACAACACTGGGAAGCAACTAACAAGACTACCCCACATGCCATTTGGTTCTAAAATATCCTTCTTCTCAGTTTTGGTTAAAGGCACAATTGAAGCTGCTTCGCGACTTGCCAATTCTGCCTTGCGCCGTGGGCGCAGTACTAAGAGGTCTAAAACCCACATAATACCTGTCACCACAGTGAGAACAACTAGGACTATACTTACAATATTCAAAATAACACCTGTTTATTTGGTTATTCCTGACCAACCTTAAGAATTGCAAGGAATGCTTCTTGCGGCACTTGCACTCTACCGATGGCCTTCATGCGCTTCTTACCTTCTTTTTGCTTTTCAAGAAGTTTGCGCTTTCTTGTTATATCACCGCCGTAACATTTTGCCAGCACGTCCTTGCGCAAGGCTTTAACTGTACTGCGAGCAATGATTTGATTACCAATGGCTGCTTGAATAGCAATATCAAACATCTGCCGTGGGATCAGCTCTTTCATCTTTTCTACGAGGAGACGTCCCTTAGCCATTGAGTTATCTTTGTGGGTAATTACCGCTAAAGCATCAATACGTTCATTGCTAATCAAAATATCCATTCTGACCATGTTAGCCACTTGGAAATGTTTAAAACCATAATCAAGTGATGCATACCCACGTGAGGTTGACTTTAAACGATCAAAGAAATCAAGCACCACTTCCGCCATTGGAATTTCATAAGTAATAGCTACTTGGTTACCGTGGTACACCATATTGGTTTGAATCCCACGCTTTTCCTGACATAAAGTCATAATATTACCCACGTATTCAGCCGGGGTTAAGATATGACATTCGGCAATAGGTTCACGAATTTCAGCAATATTACTTACAGGAGGTAAAGCCGCCGGAGAATCGATCTTTATAATTTCCCCGTTGGTCAATAAAATTTCGTAAACTACAGTTGGCGCAGTTGTAATCAAATCAAGGTTATATTCACGTTCTAAGCGTTCTTGAATGATTTCCATATGGAGCATACCAAGAAAACCACAACGGAAGCCAAAACCAAGAGCTTTTGATGTTTCAGGTTCGAAGAACAAGGAAGCATCATTTAAAGAAAGCTTATCCAAAGCTTCACGGAAAGCATCGTAGTCATCAGTTGAAACCGGGAACAAACCAGCATATACCTGAGGTTTAACCTTTTGGAAACCAGGAAGCGGAGTATCAACCCCATCCTTAGCGTTAGTTAAGGTATCACCAACAGGAGCCCCATGAATAGTCTTAATCCCACAAACAACCCAACCTACTTCTCCGCACAGAAGTTCGTCACGATCAACGCGCTTAGGAGTAAACACACCTAAACGATCAACGCCCCAAACCACGCCAGTGCTCATAACCTTAATCTTGTCACCACGACGAAGGCGGCCTTGTTTGATTCGTACCAATGACACCACCCCAAGGTAATCGTCGAACCAAGAATCGACAATCAATGCCTGTAATGGCCCATCAGGATCCCCTTGAGGAGCAGGAATACGGTGTACAATTTGTTCAAGTAATTGATCGACCCCAAAACCGGTTTTAGCCGAGCAACGCACAGCATCGCTAGCGTCAATCCCTACGATATCTTCAATTTCCGCTGCCACACGATCAGGTTCGGCTGCTGGCAAATCGATTTTATTTAGTACAGGTACAACTTCGAGGTTTAAATCTATAGCTTGGTAACAGTTAGCTAAAGTCTGAGCTTCCACCCCTTGACCCGCATCAACCACCAAAAGTGCCCCTTCGCACGCTGCTAATGAGCGTGAAACTTCATAGGCGAAGTCGACATGTCCTGGGGTATCTATGAAGTTAAGTTCGTAATGTTCACCATTTTGAGCTTTATAATCTAAGGTTACGGATTGAGCCTTGATTGTAATCCCACGTTCTCTTTCAATATCCATTGAGTCTAGAACTTGTTCCTGCATTTCACGAGCAGTTAACCCGCCACACATTTGGATCAAGCGATCAGAGAGAGTAGATTTACCATGGTCAATATGGGCAATAATAGAGAAATTTCTGATATTTTTCATACAAATAAAAGTATCCGTTGTCCTTGATTAGGTACTAGCCATTAAAGGTAGTATAGAGGGTACCATTTTTCTAGTCGGTACAGTCTTAAATATAAGCCCATAATTATAACACAGTCATAAGGTATTGTTATCAAACATGACTTAATGGTGTTTCTTAGACCTGCCTTTTTAGCGACAAGAAAAATATAACTTGAGCTTACATCTATACTTAAATTCTCGCGAGTCCCTAGATGAGAATTTTAATTACATGGCTTTATTGGACCTAACACCCCTAACATTTTTGGGGCCCAAATTTTTTGTACTAGATATTTAGCAAGATAATAGGCTAATGCAATACCAAAAAACAAACCTAAAAACGCCCCAAGTATGGTCACTAAATCCTTAATTTCACCGGATAAGAAAAACGAGATAATCGCAGAACCACTAGCCCCAATCATCATGCTTAGTAGTGGAATTAGATACGATACAACTATACTAAGCCAGACTGAACGCTCACAAATCGCAATTCTAACTACATCGCCAGCCTTGGCTTTAAAGATGTTTTCAACCTCGAAACGTTCGGGAGTACTAGGACGCCCGGCCAAAACATCAGGAACACAACTATCCTTACGCTCATGGCAACTACCACAAACGCCTTGTACTCCCTTTTCACAAATGACTAAATTAGTATTAGCGACAGTTTCACAAACCAAAGCTAAAATTTCATTATAGCCATCATTGCCTGGTGGAGTAACAAAAGAGCGAGACTTGTGGTTATTATTGTTGTTATTGTTTGACATATGATTCAGCAATCTTTTTTTCAGTATCAAATGGCAGATCACCCACCACTATAATTTCATAATCAGAAAGTCTATGACGATACAAATTAGTACCGCCTTGTTTGACTATTGGAAATTCCATGCTTTCTAAGGTCTTGAGCTTATAAACAGAAAAATCAGCCAACCCGTCTGAATAGAGCACATGTTCTACTTCACTGCCATAGTTTCCTAAAGCATAGCTTGCGCTAAATACACGTTTAAACCCTTCAGGGATATATGATATTTTCCACCCAAAGGACACATAAGAGGTCATATTATTGGTAACTTCTTGATTATCACGTGCATTTTGCGCCAAAAGTTTTATATCAGTTGATGGTTCATCTCCAGTCCATAAATACACTCCTGAATATGATTCCACCCTGCCATGAGCTGGATTAAATACTTGCACGCTTAACGGCAAAAAAGTCTTTTTGTCGATCGCTAAGACATATGAATAACGATCGTTCCATCTTGGCATTAACTTAAGCCCTAGAGCCGATCTGCCAGCCGCCCGAATATCACCTAAAATAACCGGTTGATAGGAATTTATAATCCGCTTAGCCTCAACAGCTAACAAACGAGGCAACGCCCCAGGCAGACGACCTTTACCCACTGACATTTTTTCTGTGCCGTTAGAAAAATAGACAATCCAATCATCCTTTGTGTAATAACCTGATGGCGCGTTATCTAAATATAGCCAACGTGTATACTCATGCCCATCCACCAAACCGTGGGAAAATTGCATTGGTTCTAGCTGACCGGCAATGCCCTTTGTTAGGTACAAGACAAAGTTTTGTTTTTGCACAGATTTTTGTAGCGCCGATAAAATTACTTCTCCATCCATGCCTTTAGCGGCTTGGACATTCGTAACTTCTGCTGTTGCTTCTGTGGCTTGAGCTATTTGCCCGAGGCCTAATTCTAGGCACAACATAACTGCTGATAATAAATAAAACCAATTTTTCATTCAGTTCTAGCCCACTCTCATCTTTTTCTAGCCATCATCCAATCAAAAAACAAAAAACCTGCACCGCAATAGAAGGTCGGTCCAGGTTTTTTCAGCCGCCATTTATGTAATTCTTAAGTCTACTTATAAAGCCATAAATTAAGACAAGAGTCTACGGCCTCATTGCTTTTAGAATATTGTGCCATATGGCGCACTTAAACTCTACTTTTTAAGTATTTAACCTAAGATTCAAATACTCATCAACAAAGCCCAAACAACAAAATTTATACCATGTCTTATTAGCTTATTGGAGTACTCCTCTGTCCCAAGCTAACTATCTATTAGGGCTTTCTATCGTCATTCTTTGCATTAGCTCATGATCGTTCATAAGTGCATCTAAAGTCCGTAATTCACGGGCCTTACGTTCTTCGTTTAGTCTCAATTGCTCTTTATCCACATGTAAAGCAGCTACAGCCACATCAGGGTTTTGTGCTTTGGAATTAAGCTGCATGGAAATAGGGTTATTATCAGAAGTATTGCTTACAGGGGAGATACTTACCGAAGTTCCACCACCTATAAATGACTCCTCATTAAAATCTGCATTGCCACCTCGGTACATGCTTACCCCAAGAACGCAAACGCAAGCTACAGACGCCGCTACCGCCATATGGCCTAAACCTGCCCAAACTCGCTTTAACTTATTGCGTCTAATTTGCGCTAAATCAGTAACTTCCGCCGGCTGTTTAAGCATTTCTGATGTTGAATCAACAGCAGGTTTAACACTTTCTGTTTCGCTGGCACAACGAGAAATGGTACGAGACATATCCAAAGGTTCGCTTTCAATAGCTTCGGCAACTTTAGCCGCAAAACCTTCCATGCCCACCATATCGGTACACTCCCCCCTTAAAGCCGCACGCTCTAAGGAGTACTGCTGCCATTTTTCAGCAACTTCTTCGTCCGCTAAAAGTTGTTCCAACTCAGCATCTGAGATTGGCTCACCGTCAAAAAATCTGGATAAAAGCGCAAATTTTTCATTGCCTGTATTTGCATTCATCAAGAATCATCCTTAAGCCTTTTTCTCGGCTGCGTTGTGCGAAGACAACTGTCGTTCAATAATCTCTCTGGCTCTAAATATACGCGATCTAACAGTCCCAACAGGACAATCCATCGCTACCGCCATATCTTCATAAGACATTTCTTCAATCTCACGTAAAATTAAAGCTTGTCTAAGTTCTTCAGGTAATGATTTAAGTAACCTAAAAAATAAAGCTTTTGCTTCCGCCCCTTCTAACATATTTTCCGGGTTTGAGATTTCATGTAGTCTATTCATACCATCATAGGAACCAACTTCTGGTGCATCCACATCAACTTGAGTGCCCCGGCGTTTGTTTCCAGCGAGATAATTCATAGCTGTATTTACGGTAATTCGATAAATCCAGGTAAAGAATGCACTCTCTCCACGAAATTCACCAATTGCGCGATAAGCCTTAATAAAAGCTTCTTGCGCAATATCTTGAGCATCGCAAAGATCCGAAACATACTTTTGAGCAATGCTGACAACCTTATACTGATATTTAGCAACAAGAAAGTTAAAAGCTTGCTTGTTACCTTGTTGTACCTGTTTAACCAGAGTTAAATCAGTATTATCCTCTGCCATGCTCTTGTCCCGTCTTATCTGTTTTTTTCAGAGTCATTGTTATAGACCTGCAAACACTTTGATTAGTTCAAAAAAAATTTAGCCTAGAAAAAGTCTTGTTTTAAATTCTGCGCTTGTTCATTATTTTAGCACAAATTATTTCCTTTTCCTTGACTAGTCAACGCCTAGCGCTTTATACCTGTGGCGCAATTATCTTTGCGTAAATTCTTAGGCAAAGTGGTGGTTAGCCTCAATTTTCCAAATTTCATTTAGCTTATAGACCTTAGGTTACTTTGCGCCA
>OIYF01000203.1_pt1 | contig 26909 bp, 17 predicted proteins | sample 1587971 | NCBI WGS metagenome assembly OIYF01 (sample SAMN03283248) | human gut metagenome | biome: human-associated habitat; material: feces | host: Homo sapiens | place: Peru | collected 2012 | reverse complement strand
CTTGTATTTTTTATGGTCTGCAAGTCCCCGCCGCAGGTCGCCGCAATCTTGCAGACCATAAAAAATACAAGGACCCAATCGGGGCATTTTCACGAGCCGAGGGTTACTCGAGGCGATGTCGTCAATTTGAATCTGTTGCCGCGCAGCGGCATTTGAATCCGAGGCGGCCTGCGAACTGCGGTCTGCGGGGCCATCAGCCCCTTACTCTATTTTTTCTTTCCAGCAGAGGAAGATTTCGACGGCCAGGGCGGCGAACCAGATGTTTCGGGCCAGGACGTTGATGATACAGTACCAGCCGGATTTCCCCAGGTCGTGGTAGCGGCGTATCATATAGGAGAAGTCGACAGGGATGAGGAGGACGGCGATGAGGCACGAGGCGATCGTGTATTCCAGGGCCGCCGAGCCGCCCTGCGAGGCCAGGTGCTGGAGCCAGATGATGAGGCAGATGGGCAGGATGCTGAACAGGCGGAAGTGCAGGTAGCGTTTACGGCTGACCTTGCCTTTGAAATCTAAATGGTTGCGGATGAGTACGCGAATAGGCGCGTCTTCGGCTATGATCAAGAGAAGGACCTCCTTTGATGAATCAGGGATTTTTCTCTAGTGTAGCACGAAAGACGCGCCTATTTCGATAGGACGGGCAAAGTGGCAAAAGCTGGCACGAAATGCCGGAAAAGTCAAAATTCTCCGGCCGCTGCCGCTTCCTTGAGAAGGGCCACGTTGTCCGTATCATATTCAATTTGTTCCGACCAGCGGCGCACGGCTTCAGGCAGATTGCCCGTTACGGCAGCGGCAAGGCCGATGAAGTCCGTGTTACGTGCAGCATAGGTGGCGAGGACGTCAGAAGGGACGTCTGCAAAGGACTCGAGCTGCCGGTAAAAGAGATAGTCGTACACGCGCTGATACCGTTTGGCCTGTTCCGAATCCGGAGCTGCGACCTTTTCCGTCGATGCTATCCGGGCCTGTAAGGCTTTTAGACCAGCCGTCCAGGCATCGTCAATCGGTTCGGTCCGGGACAGGACGGCCAGGAGGCGTTCATGGCCTTTTTTCGTCGTGTCGGGCTGATAAACGAGGCCCGCCGATGGCGCCGGATAATCCAGGGCATCCAGGAGCTGCGCCAGCGTCCCCAGGGACTGGCCCCTTTCCTCATCATAAAAGGTGAGGGGAGAGGTGCTGCTCAGCAAGAGACCGGCCGCGGCTTCACAGCAGAGCCCGACGCCGCCGAGTTCCCTGTCCTGCCCGTTCCCGTCGGTGACGACCTGGAAGAACCGCGGATGGAGGGCGCAGATATCGCAGAGGATGTCGTCGCCGCTTTCACGGATGAGACGGCATAAGCCATCGGGCCGCAGGAAGGGACAATTCCCGTCGGCAGTGAGACAGAAATGCCAGCCCTCCGGCCCTTCGGCGATGTGCTGGCGGATTGCCTCACCTAAGGGGCCATCGAGGTGCTGATAAACGTCGGCCGTCACGTCGTCGATGTCGATCTCCCAGCCCCGGCAGCACGTATGCTGGCAGGCGCCGGCTTTGCACTGGAAGCGGTCGTAGAAATCAGGAAGAATCATGATCAGAATTCATACGTTGTCCCCGGGTCGACGACCTGGACGGGGATATTGTATTTCGTTTCCGTGAGCTTCTTGTATTCCTGAGGGTCTGCTTCGACAATAGGCCAGGTCTTGTAGTGGACGGGGATGACGAAGCGCGGCTGGATCCAAAGGGCTGCCAGGGCTGCGTCGTCGATGCCCATGGTGAAGTTATCGCCAATAGGCAGGATGGCGCAGTCGATCGGCCCGAAGCGATCGAGGATTTTCATGTCCGAGAAGAGGCCTGTGTCGCCGGCGAAATAAACGCGCTTGCCGCCAAATTCGACGATGACGCCGCATGCCAGCCCTCCGGCAATTCCCGAACCGTGGAACGCCGGTGTCAGGCGTACTTTGCCAAAGGGGAAATCCGCACTGCCGCCGACATGCATGGCATGGGCCTTGCAGCCTGCTTCGCCCGCTTTGCCAGCGACTTCGGCCGTGCTGATGACCGTAGCGTCATTGGCTTTGGCAATGGCTTCGGTATCGCCATAATGGTCGCCGTGGCAGTGAGTGACGATGATGTACTGGCAGTGGATGTCTGTCGGACAGACCTGGGTCCAGGGATTCTCCGTAATGAACGGGTCAAAAAGGATGGTCGTCACATCATCGGAAAGAGTGAATGCGGAATGACCGTAATAATTGAATTTCATAGTGCCTCTGCTCCTTAAAGACAATCAGTCTTTTTCAGTACTGTTCAAACTCCATTTCTTCCATTCTTCGAACCAGCTCTTGACGTGTTCCTGCGGGAGGGAGCCGCAAAAAGTGTTCTTCAGGGTCTTGCGGAGTTCGCCTTCTTTTTCGCCTAACGGATAGACGTCTTTATATTCGTCATAGACGTTCCAGAAGTCGCGCATGTGCAGGTTGGCATAGGTTTCACCGTAAATCTTGTAGCACGTGTCGCACAGGGTGATGAAGACGGCTTCGTCGTTGTGCTGGTTGGCGTCGTCGAGGCCGCAGCAGCGCGTATACAGTTTGATTTTGCTGCCGAAGAGTTTGCGAAGGTAATCGTAGACGTCGGAAACCATCTGAGGCTGCAGCTGCAGCAATTTACAGCCGGGAGCGAAATACATAGGATACTGGGCAATGTTATCAAAGTTATCCATAATTGACACCTCTTTCTGAAATCAATAGAAACTTTACCTTTCTATTAAATAATAACTATTATTTATAAGTGTACCATAAAAAGGCCGGAAACGCAATGTTCCTCTTGTACTTCCTGCATAAATCCTGTACAATATCCCTTGGAGAGTGATATAAGTATGCATATCGTAATGGTAGAGCCGGAAATCCCCGGCAATACGGGCAATGTCGCCCGCTTATGCGCAGCCAATCATATTACGCTGCATTTGGTCAAGCCCCTGGGCTTTTCCATCGATGACAAGCATTTGAAACGGGCCGGCCTCGATTACTGGTCGCTCGTCGATGTCCAGATCCATGAAAATTTTCAGGAAGTCCTGGACAAATACAAAGACCACCGTTTTTTCTATTTGACGACCAAATCGGAACAGTGTTACGCCGATATCCAATTCCAATACGATGATATGCTCGTATTCGGCAAGGAGACGAAAGGCCTTCCGGAAGACCTCCTGAAAGCCAATCCGGAACGCTGCTTCCGCGTACCGATGGTCGAACAGGCGCGCAGCCTGAACCTGTCCAATACCGTCGCTATCGTGTCTTACGAAGCGATGCGCCAACTCGGCTTCCCGGGTATGGCCAAGAGCGGTATCGGTATCAAGAATCTTTAATTACAGAAATGATGAGGTGTAGAACGTGGAAATTTACGATAAAGCCCATGAATTAGAGGCTGCCATCAAAGAATGTCAGGAATACAAGGACCTCGTCGCAGCCGGTCAGGAACTGGCCAAAGACGAAAAGACCAAGCATCTGGTCCGCGATTTTCTCATGCTTCAGGCCCAGCTGGCCTATGCCCAGTCCATGGGGGACAAGCCGATCCGCAAGAAAATCGACCATTTGAACCAGATGGCCGAACTCATTAAAAACAATCAGACTGCCGTGGAATATTTGAACCATTATAATAAATGGCAGACCATGGCCGGTGAAGTGTTCCAGATTATTCAAAATGCAATGGCAGAAGGAATGAGCATCCTTGATCAATAAATATGCACTGACGACTTTCGTCTCCGAATTAAGTAACTCTGTTCCCATGGAACGGATCCTGCTCGACGAACCCATGAGCGAGCACACGACCTTTGCTGTCGGCGGCCCGGCCGACGTCCTGATCCTGCCGGAATCGGTCAAGGAAATGTCCCTGGCCATCCGGGCAGCACGGCGGCTGGAACTGCCGGTGACGGTCCTCGGCGGCGGCTCCAACGTCCTCGTCCGCGATGGCGGCATCCGGGGCGTCGTCATCCAGTTGAATACGATGACTAAAGTATTGGCCTGCCACGACCGCAAGATCCTGGCCAGTGCCGGTTACATGTTGAAAGATGTCTGCCAGTTTGCCCAGGAAAACAGCCTGACCGGCATCGAATTTGCCTGTGGCATCCCCGGTACCCTGGGCGGCGCCGTCTTCATGAACGCCGGGGCTTACGACGGGGAAATGAGCCATGTCGTATCCCGCGTCCGCACGGTCAACAGCGAAGGCGGTGTCCATACGTATGATGCGCCGAACCTCGGTTTTTCCTATCGCCAGAGCCGCTTCCAGAAATCCCAGGAATTTGTCGTCGAAGTCGAACTGACCTTGCGCAGCGGCGACCCCAAGGAAATCCAGGCCCGTATGGACGATCTCATGAACCGCCGCCGCAGCAAGCAGCCTTTGGAAATGCACAGCGCCGGCAGTACCTTCAAGCGTCCGCCGGGATACTTTGCCGGGACCCTCATCGACCAGACCGGCCTCAAAGGCCTTTCCTGCGGCGATGCCCAGGTCTCGATGAAACACGCCGGCTTCGTCGTCAACACGGGCCACGCGTCGGCACGGGATGTCCTCAACGTCATCCACGAAGTCCAGAAACGCGTCGAAAAAGCACACGGCGTCCACCTGGAACCAGAAGTCCGCATCATCGGCGAAGACTAGACCTCGCCTAATAAGGCCATGTAGAAATCTCAGAGGCGTGGCTGCGGTAGTAGGGGCTGTTGCACGAAGGTTTTTGCCATCATGCACAATCCCTTTTTTCACGTGGTTTGCCGTGGTTCGTGATTTGTTTGCCGTGAAGGTTTAAATTTTTTAACAATCTGCTGTATGAAAATATCATTTTTCTTGCAGCTGTGAGAATTTTCGGCAAACGAACCACGCCAAACGAACCACAAAAGGGGCTTGTCGCTTAATGCGACAACCCCTTTTTTATGTTGTTTTATCATAAGAATCATGCTATGATGGTATTAGAAAAGTACGTGATACGATTTACGTTATAATACCTATCTTAATGAGAGAAAGCAGGGATTGTCATGGATAAACGAGCTATGTGGAACGAAATGATCGGCGTCATCAAACAAGATGTGACACCGGCGACGGGGTGTACGGAACCGATTGCCCTGGCCTATGCCGCGGCGACGGCAGCCCGGGAACTGGGCGAACCGGTGCGCTTCGTCGACGGCTGGGTCTCGGCCAACCTGATGAAGAACGGCATGGGCGTCACCGTGCCGGGGACAGGGGTGCCAGGCCTTTACATTGCCGCAGCTGTCGGCGCTCTCGGCGGCGATGCCGATGCGGGCTTGCAGGTCCTCAAGGCCTTGACGCCAGACGTCGTCGCCCTGGGCAAACAGTACGTCGCTGACGGCAAGATTACCGTGTCTGTCCGGGAAGATACACCGCATGTCCTCTATGCCGAAGCCGTCGTCTATGGCGAAAACCACCGTGTCCGCGTCGTCATCACCGATGACCATACGAACATCGTCTTTATCGAAAAAGACGGCAAAGTCCTTCGAGACCAGCGCGTTGACGGGGGCAGCGGCGAAGACCCGAAAATCGCCTTTCTCCATACGCTGACCTTGGCAGATATCGTCGATTTCGCTGAGCAAGTGCCGCTCGAAGACCTTGCTTTCCTGAAGGAAGCGGAACGGCTCAACGACCACTTGTCTCAGGAGGGCTTGACCGGGAAATACGGCTTGAAAATCGGTTATACCCTGCAGCAGTTAGTCGAAAAGGGCGTCTTAGCAGACGATTTGTCCCATCGCATCCAGATCCGTACCGTCGCCGCGTCTGATGCCCGCATGGGCGGTGCCGCCTTTCCAGCCATGACCAATTCCGGATCAGGCAATCAGGGTATCGCCGCGACGGAGCCGGTGACGGTCGTCGCCGATTTCCTCGGCGTCACGCCGGAAAAACGGCTGCGGGCCCTGGCCTTGTCCAGTATGGTCGCCATCTATGCTCACGGTTATCTGCCGAAACTGTCAGCCTTCTGTGCCACCGTCACGGCTTCCATGGGAGCCGCTGCGGGGATGGCTTGGCTGCTGGCCGATAACGAACCGCTAGCCGTCATCGAACGGGCCCTGGCCACCATGTCCGGTTCCATCGTTGGCATGGTCTGTGACGGTGCAGCCAACAGCTGTTCCATGAAGGTTTCGGCCTCGGTCCATGCCGCTTATGAAGCAGTCCTCCTGGCCCTCAATGACGTGCGCGTCCAGGGGACGGATGGTTTGGTCGCCCATTCGGCCGAAGAATGTCTGAAGAACGTCGGCCTCCTGGCCTCGCGGGGGATGCAGCAGACCGACGAAGAAGTCCTGCGTATCATGCTCCATAAAAATAAAGCCTGATTTTTTCGGAAAGGGTGTTGCCTCATGGCTAAAAAAGTTCTCATCTTATCTTCCAGTCTCCGTCCGGACAGCAATTCCGAGCAGCTGGCCCGGGAAGCAGGCCGCGGGGCCCTCGAAGCGGGCCACGATGTAGAAGTCCTCAGTCTGGCCGGCCGGGATATCCGCTATTGTGAAGGCTGCATGGCCTGCCACCGCCTGCTCTACTGTCCCATCCAGGACGACGCCAACGACCTCATCAAGAAGGTCCAGGAAGCAGACGCCGTCGTCTTTGCTTCGCCTATCTACTATTATGACATCTGCGGCCAGCTGAAGACCTTCCTCGATAGGACTAATCCGCTCTACGGCCAGCCCTACCGCTTCCGCGACATCTATCTCATCACCGTCTCGGCCGACGACGCACCGGACACGGCTAAACGGGCCCTATCGACCCTCAATGGCTGGATCCGCTGCTTTGACAAGGCCCATTATGCCGGAGGCTTCAACGCCGGCGGCATGAGCGAAGCCAATGCTGTAGGAAATCACCCGCAATGGCTGCAGAAAGCCTATGAATTAGGAAAATCTATCTGATATTTTACCGCCTGTTGACAATAAATTCAGCAGGCGGCTTTGCATTTCTGCGCAATCCATGCTATACTAATCTAGTTACATACAATCTAATATTTGTTAATGAGAGAGAGGACATTAGATGGAACGCAAAGATATTCGTAATATTGCAATTATTGCCCACGTTGACCATGGCAAAACGACACTGGTCGACGCCATGCTCAAACAGAGCCATGTTTTCCGTTCTAACGAAAAAGTAGAAGAACGTGTCATGGACTCTGGAGATATTGAACGTGAACGCGGCATTACAATCTTGTCCAAAAATACATCTGTCATGCACGAAGGCGTCAAGATCAACATCGTCGACACCCCGGGGCATGCTGACTTCGGCGGCGAAGTAGAACGTGTACTGAACATGGTAGACGGCGTACTGCTCCTCGTCGATGCTTTTGAAGGCCCGATGCCGCAGACGAAATACGTTTTGCGCAAGGCTTTGGAACAGAAATTGAAACCAATCGTCGTCATCAATAAAATCGACAAACCCGGTGCCCGCGTCGCCGAAGTCGAAGACGAAGTTCTCGAATTGTTCATGGAACTTGATGCTACGGACGAACAGCTCGACTTCCCGGTCGTCTATGCCAACGGCCGCGATGGCATTGCCAAATATTCCATGGACGACGACAGCGATAATCTTGAACCGCTGTTCAAGACCATCATCAAATACTGCCCGTGCCCGAAAGGCGATGCCGAAGGGCCGCTGCAGTTCATGGTCACGACGTTGGACTACGACGATTATGTCGGTAAAATCGCTATCGGCCGTATTGTCCGCGGCAAAATGCATCCGAACCAGAACGTCGTCGTCACCGACGGCGAAGGCCAGCGCAAAGCCAAAATCGGCCGCGTCTATACCTATGAAGGCTTGAAACGAGTCGAACAGGATGAAGCCGCTATGGGCGAAATCGCCTGCATCGTCGGTATTCCGGACCTCAAAATCGGCGAAACCGTTACGGACCCGCAGAATCCGGAAGCCCTGCCGAAAATCAACATCGACGAACCGACGCTGTCCATGATTTTCTACGTCAACGACAGCCCCTTTGCTGGCCAGGAAGGGGAATACGTCACCAGCCGTCATCTCCGCGACCGCTTGTTCCGCGAAGTCCAGACCAACGTATCCCTGCGCGTCGAAGAAACAGACAGCGCCGATGCCTTCAAAGTATCGGGCCGTGGCGAACTCCATATCGCTGTCCTCATCGAAGAAATGCGCCGTCAGGGTTATGAACTCCAGATCGGTAAACCGAGCGTCATCACCAAAGAAATCAACGGTCAGAAATGCGAACCGCTGGAAGCTCTCACCATCGACGTTCCGCCTGAATTTATGGGCGCTGTCATGGAAAAACTCGGTACCCGTAAAGCCGAAATGGTCAACATGACCGATATCTCCGGCTACACTCGCCTGGAATTTATCATCCCGGCCCGTGGCCTCATCGGCTTCCGCAGCGAATTTCTCACAGCTACCAAAGGGAACGGTATCATGTACCACGTCTTCCACGGCTATGCACCGTACAAGGGTGACATCCCGGGCCGTACGCGCGGCTCCCTCGTCGCCTTCGAGCAGGGTGAGACGACGGGCTACGGCATCTTCAACCTGCAGGACCGCGGCACGATGTTCATCAAACCGGGCGAAGAAATCTACCTCGGCCAGGTCGTCGGTGAAAGCAACCGCGACGTCGATATCGATGTCAACCCGTGCAAGAAGAAACACTTGACCAACACCCGTTCCTCCGCCTCGGACGAAGCACTCCGCCTCACGCCGCCGCAGGAAATGGGCCTGGAAAAATCCCTGGAATGGATCAACGACGACGAACTCGTAGAAGTTACGCCGAAGAGCATCCGTATCCGCAAAGCCATCCTCGACAAACACGACCGCAAAAAAGCTATGCGTCGTGCACAGCAGTAAGCTTTTCACTAAAAACTACAACTTACAAACTTAATATTCAAAAAGGGGCTGTCGCACGAAGGTTTCTGCCATCATGCGAGGCCCCTTTCTCTTTAATGTTTGAGGTTTGATGTATGATGTTTGAGGCGATTGCTTTAAATTTAAAACCATCCACATCAAACATCAAACTTTCAACTTCAAACTCCAAAAGGCGCTGTCTTCGTGCGACAGCGCCTTTTTTGATGCTTGCGTAGTAAATACTTTACAAGGTGTGATATACTTATTTATAATAAGTTAATATCACCTATAGTGAGTAAGAATGTATGTAAGGAGATGAATGTCATGAATTTATCTGATTCTGCCAAAGTAATCAAGGTACCTGTTGAAAGAAAAATTCTTACCAGCAAAGGAAATCAAGAAATAAAAGAAAAAATCCGTAAGGCCTCTCAGCTCATGTTTCAACGCAATGAAAAAGCCTATAGGGACTTAGAAAATCGATGAAACACGAGCAAATATTGATAGAAATTATCCTAGAAGATGTACTTGCTTTTCATGAAGAGATGGAGCAGAGATATGTTATGGATAAAGGCATTCATGATATGAATTTGCTGGAATCTGCCGTAAATACTCCGTTTCAGTCATTTGCTGGGGAAGAACTTTATCCTACTATTTTAGATAAAGCAGCTAGATTATGTTATGGCCTTACAAAAAATCACCCATTTCGCGATGGTAATAAACGCTCTGCTATCCATAGCATGTTGGTATTTCTTTATATCAATGGGATTGATTTAGATTATACACAACAAGAATTAGAAGATATGGTGGTTGATGTTGCTGCTGATAATTTGGATAGTGATGGAATCAAACAATGGTTATTGAAACATAAGAAAATGGAAACATAGAAAAAGCGCACTGATAAGTTCCGTGAATGGCTTATCAGTGCGCTTTCGATTTGGCGGAGCGGGTGGGATTCGAACCCACGAGACCTTGCGGCCTAACTGATTTCGAGTCAGCCCCGTTATGACCACTTCGATACCGCTCCATAAGGTACTTTGCTAGTATATCATGGTATGCGCTATCCGTCAAGTTTTTTTGCATATCGATTTTTTACATCTCGGTTATGAGTAAATAGTTGACTTAGAGCGTACTTCAGGTGGTACAATGAAGGTAACTTGTTTTAGGAGGGAATACTTATGGAAAAAGCAAAGGTATATTTTACGGACTTCCGCTGTCGTCCGGGCAAGAATAATTTACAGAAACTGCAGAAGCTCTGCAAGAAAGCTGGCATTGAACAGATTAATTTTGAAGGGAAATTCGTTGCCATCAAGATGCATTTCGGTGAATTGGGCTGTTTGGCTTCGCTGCGCCCGCAGTATGTCAAGTCCGTTGCCGATTTGGTCAAGGAATTGGGCGGCCGCCCGTTCCTGACGGACTGCAATACGCTCTATCCGGGCAGTCGAAAACATGCCCTGGAACACTTGGACTGTGCTAACCTCAATGGCTATAACACGGTCACGACGGGCTGTCAAATCATCATCGGCGACGGCCTGCGAGGAACCGATGAAGTCGAAGTGCCGGTCAAGAACGGCGAATACGTCGAAAAAGCGAAAATCGGCCGGGCCATTATGGATGCGGACGTCTTTATTAGCCTGGCTCACTTCAAAGGCCACGAAATGACGGGCTTCGGCGGCGCCATCAAGAATATCGGCATGGGCTGCGGCAGCCGTGCCGGCAAGATGGAACAACATTCGTCGGGCAAACCGAAAGTCGACGAAAGCAAGTGCAAGAACTGTCATCGCTGTGCGCAGGAATGCGGTTCTGATGCCATTACCTATGAAAATAACGTCGCCCATATCCACGAAGACCTGTGCAAAGGCTGTGGCCGCTGCATCGGCGCCTGTGCTTTCGACGCCATTGAAACCGTCGAATGGGATGCGAATGAAAAACTGGACCGCAAGATGGCCGAATACGCCCAGGCCGTCTGCCAGGATCGCCCGTGCTTCCACATCAATCTGGTCATGGACGTTTCGCCGAATTGCGACTGCCATGCTGAAAACGATGCGCCTATCCTGCCAGACATCGGCATGTTCGCTTCCTTTGACCCGGTCGCCCTCGACCAGGCCTGTGCCGATGCCTGCATGAAAGCAGCGCCTATGCCTAACAGCCAGTTGTCGGATAACTTGGCCAAACCTGATTGGCACCACCATCATGACCACTTCCTCGACAGTAACCCCAACGTCGATTGGAAGACGACACTGGAACACGCTGAAAAAATCGGCTTAGGCACACGGGAATACGAACTCGTCCGCGTCCGCTGATTCAATCATGAAAAAGCTAGCACTCGATGTGTCCCATCATCTGGTGCTAGTTTTTTTGTGTTTTCTTCTCAGTTGTTGTATAATATACATATTCAATGGCGCTAGAGAGCTATTTTTTTCAAATATAAAGGAGCAGGTATGAATGACGAGAGATTTTACGTGGGGGGGTAAATAGGAACTTAAAAGTTTCTGTTGTTACGCCGAATGACCATGTCTATGACATGGTTCAGCAGATGACGCAGGCATCCCGGCGGATGGATCCCTCGCAGATTATTCTGATCAATGGGGCACGCAAAGGGGCTAAGCTTCAGATTGCAGAGGCTGTCCGTGCAGAAGTCGTGGCTTTTTTTGCCTGGGAACCGATGGCGACGAAACTGGCCGCTACCTATCCCCAGGTACAGGTCTATGCGATTCAGCCTAGTGTCCTGGACCTGTTACGGTGTATTTATTTGGCTCCCAAAGAAGGAAAGTTAGGGGCTGTCATCCCTTTTGCCCTCCGCGATTACTATGATGACTTGGAAGAGGCTTTGCAAGTGATGAATGTCTCTTTTTATCGCTTGGCGCCGGCCTGTGACGAACGGGCATTGCGGGAACTCATTCGGCGGGCAGCGTCTCATGGGGTTACGGATCTCATCGGGACCGATGACATTTCGGCCATGACGGTTGCCCGGCATATGAATTGGATTCCCTTGCGACCGGGACGCGGAGGGGTTACCCGTGCCTTTTTCAAGGCTTTGTGGAATATCCAGCACCGTTATCAAGGCAATATTCGTGCGGCCCTTCCGCAGCATGGGATGCTGGCTCATTACCAGCTGAAGGATATCGTCGGGTCTTCTCAAGCGATTACGGAGGTCAAGGAACTGGCAAAAGTCTATGGTGCCACCGACTCGACGATTCTCCTCACCGGTGAATCCGGTACGGGCAAGGAAATGCTGGCTCAGGCCATCCACAATCTGAGCAGTCGTCGGCACGGCCCTTTTGTGGCAGTCAACTGCGGGTCCATTACGGAAAGTCTGCTGGAAAGTGAACTCTTCGGCTATGTAGGCGGGACCTTTACCGGAGCTAACCGGGATGGCAAAATGGGCCTTTTTGAAGCGGCCAATGGCGGGACGCTGTTCCTCGACGAAGTCGGAGATATGCCGTATGTCCTGCAAAACCGCTTGCTGCGGGTCCTCCAGGAAAAATATGTCCGCCCTGTAGGCAGTCAGCATGGCGTCCCTATCGACGTCCGGGTCATTGCGGCGACGAATAAGAACTTGCCTCAAGAAGTCCAAAAGGGAAATTTCCGGCTGGACCTCTATTACCGCCTGTCCGTCTTGCCCATCGAAGTTCCGCCCCTGCGCAAGCGCAAAGGGGATATCCAGGAGATTTCTGAGTCTCTTTTACAGATGCTGGACCTTCGCTACCATAAATCGCACACTTTCGATGATCGCGTTTGGACATTCTTAAAGGAGCAGCCCTGGCCAGGTAATATCCGTCAACTAGCCCATGTCATCGAACGGTTGGTGTTAATCGTCAAAAATCAGACGATTCAAGTCATAGACGTCTTGCGGGTCATGCCTCGGGATGTTGTTGCTGAGGAACGGGGAAAACTTGACGAAGAAGGCCATCTCAGGGGGCGCACCTATGAAATGATTGAAAAAATGAGCCGTGAAGGCAAAAGCGGTGCCCAAATCGCCAAAGCACTCGGTATCAGCCGATCCACCGTCTACCGCATCAAACGGAGACACGAGAACCAGTGAACGCAGGCCGCAGATGGCGGGCCGCCTTGGACAGGTCGGCCCCAATCTACATTAACGGTTCCTTAAATATTCGGAAATTCGATTAAGAAACGATTAAGCTTTTCAGAACTGTTCCTTTTCTGTTGTATCATGGAACTATCAAGGATATACCCTTTTCGTGGTTCTTCATGATATAATAAAGAAAGGAATGGTGAATCTGTTGAAAGAACAACTGACTGCCAATGAAATCCGCTATCGTACTTATTTCCCGGAGCTGACGGAAAAGAATTTCAATCCCATGAATGATGTCTTGTTCAAGTTCATCTTCGGACGGCCGGAACGAAAACTCATTACCATTGATTTCCTCAATGCCATCGCTGCCGAAGACCTGGGCCATCCGATTACGGACATCGTCTTCACGCCGACGGAAAACGTCCCGGACAATTACGATGAAAAGCTGACCCGCCTCGACGTGGCCTGTACCTTAAATACAGGTGAACAAGTCGATATCGAAGTACAGATTGTGAATCAGAAAAACATGCAGCGCCGGACCATGTGCTACTGGGCGCGCCTGTATCTGCTATCCTTGCCGCCAGGTGGCGCCTATTAGGACTTAAAGCCCTGCATTACGATTAATCTGTTGCGGTTCAATCTGCTGCCGCAAGAAGAAGCCCATTCCATGTGGAGCATTTATAACACCGAAACGGGTGACCGTCTCAATAAGGATTTGGTATTCCATTTCCTGGAAATTCCGAAATATACCAAATCGCCGAAGAAGCGAATCAGTGACATGACGAAAATGGAACGCTGGTTAGCTTATTTCGCTAACCAACTCATACCATCGTAGGGGTCGCCGTGTGGGCGACCCGTTAGTATGGGAGGGCTTGTCTGGTTTATGCGTGTAGATGAGAAAGAAGGGAACTGATCATGAGCGATGAAGCTATGCATAAAGCCGTAGATGCCGCCCGGACTTTCCTGCAAAACGATGCCGAACGCCTGGCCTACATCAATCGCGAACTCGCCATCCTCGACTATAATTCGGATCATCGCGATGCTTTTGAGGAAGGTAAGGCTGAGGGATGTAGAGAAGGCGAGGCTAAAGGCCGTAAAGAAGGCGAAGCAAAGGGACGCGAAGAAGGTCAAGCCATCGCTGATGAACGCTGGGGTACCTTAATGCAACGACTGTTGGGTGAACAGCGTTACGACGATGCGAACAAAGCGGCTGCTGATGCTGGTTTTCGTGAAAGACTTTTTAAGGAATACGGCATTTAGCCGATAGGAAAGGGACTGTTGCGTGAAAGCATAGGCTTATCATGCACAGTCCCTTTTCGGACTCAGATGCGGCGTTCCGCCGCGACAGCCTCAGGATTATATTACGACCGAGTGCCACTCGTCATGCATTCCGGCTGTGTCCAGGATTCATGGCGGGACGCCCTTTGGCCGTCCCCTACGGTATCGCATACAGGCGATGAAAATGAGCGCAGGCCGCAGGTAGCAGGTCGAAAAAATACACGGCCATCGGCCGTATCTGTAGGGGCTCGCACGTGGCGAGCCCGCCAGGCCCTAAAATTCGATGAACGACTTTTCACCCAGCCGATAGGCCCTAAATTGTGTCATGACACAATTTTGTGTCATAATGAAACGAATGATAGGTAATATTCAATTTCGAAATATGCGGAAAATGGGATAAAATGTATATACAACTGCAACTAACGAGTTGGCACGAATATTTCATATATACTTTTGTAAGATTTGGAGAAAGGAGTCAATATGTATGAATAAAATATATAAAGTTATCTGGAATCGTGTCAGACATTGTTATGTAGTCGTATCTGAAATCGCGAAGAACCATGGCAAGGAACATTCAACGAATCTTTGCGTTTCTAAAAGATTGCTGGCCTTGACCTTGGCCATTGGCCTCAGCCTGTCGTCGTATGCCTTTGCGGCGGATACGACGCCTGTTTCTTTTGGAGCCAAGGATGACCAGGGAAAATTCCTTGCTTCTGCGGACTATGATGCGAAAGGGAATCTGACTATTGGTAATAGTGGGACTGTTGCACAAGGCGCCAATAAGAATGGCGAACACAATACCACCATCGGCACCGATACGGACACTCTGCGCAAAGATTCAAAGGATGAGACCAAAGGCCAGGCCATGGCTGAAGACAACACAAAACTGGTGGATGGGGAAGGAAAGGCACATCCCATCACCACGTCCACCGAAGCGGGCGGCTCCACAGCCATCGGCTATCAGAGCCATGCCGAAGGTACCGACTCTACGGCCATCGGCAACAATGCAAAAATCAACGATAAGCTCGTGACCTACTATGCCGATAAAGAAGGCAACCAGACCACATCGATGGACGATGCTGCCTGGTATAAGGATGATAACGGCAATCCGACGAGAAAGCCCCATATGTTCCGTGATGCCGATAACAATACGACCACTACGCCTCAGTACAGGTATACCCATACCGTAACGGCAGAGGGTGGCGCCACTTCTACTGTAACAGATGTTACCACCGATATCAACAAAGCCGATAAGGATTCCACCGGCAATCCAATCTATAGCTCCAGCGTATATGACAATACGGACTGCCTTTATTCGGTCCAGCTCTACCAGTCGGCCAAGAACTCCATCGCTGCCGGTACCAATGTCACGGCCAATGGCAGTTCAGCTGTAGCCGTAGGCGACAATGCCACGGCCGACGGCAACAGCACCATTGCCATAGGTACAGGGGCTAAAGCGACGGATGCCGCTAGTGACATGGCTGGCTCCATTGCTATCGGTAAAGGCACAGAGGCAGATTTCACTTCCACGGCTGTGGGCATCAATGGAACAAAGGCCAGCTACACCTCGTCAGCCTTTGGCTCAAACGCAAATGCTACGTCCGGTAGTACGGCAGTAGGTCAGAATGTAACAGCTCAAAATGGCTCCGCGGCCTTTGGCAATTTCGTATCTGCTTCAGGAAATTCCTATGCTTCTGGTCTAGGAAAGACAGATAAGCCTATCACTGCTGACAGCAGTTCCTATGCTACTGGTATGGAGGGCACGTCGGCAAAAAATGGCAGTATGGCTGTTGGCAAGAATGTCAGTGCTGGTAAAAATGGCGGCGGTGCCTTTGCCGTAGGTATGGGTGGCACTTCGGCGGACAGTAGCAGTATGGCCGTTGGCAATAATGTCTCTGCAAGCAGTGGAGCCTATGCAACGGGTATGGGTGAAACGTCAGCAATAGGCGGCGGCATGGCTGTCGGCAATAATGTCAGTGCTACTGGGACAAACTCCTACGCTTCTGGTACCAATGGGACGACAGCCCAGAGTGGCGGTACTGCCTACGGCAACAAGGTCAGTGCGTTTGGTGAAAATTCCTATGCTTCCGGTACCAATAGGACGACAGCCCAGAGTGGCGGTACTGCCTACGGCAACAATGTCAGTGCGTCTGGTGAAAATTCCTATGCTTCCGGTACCAATGGGACGACAGCCCAGAGTGGCGGTACTGCCTACGGCAACCGTGTTAGTGCATATGGTTCCAATGCTTACGCAGCCGGCACCAATGGCACCATTGCCTATAGCGACAGTGTCGCAGTCGGCAATAACGTCAACGCGCAAAATGGCTCTGTGGCCATTGGTTCGCAATACACGAAGGCCGATAGCAGTTCCATTGCTATGGGTATAGGGGACGACAGTTCCCATACGAACTATGCTACGAATGGCAGTATGGCCCTCGGTTTCAGCAACACGGCAAAGGAATCTTCTGTAGCGATTGGCCATCAAGCATCTGCAGATAATAGTTCGATAGCTATTGGCAAGTATGCTGCTGCGACATCCACCGTATCCCTGGCTTTGGGAAATTCAGCGACAGCCGGTGTAGATGGCGGCGTGGCTCTGGGCAGCAGCTCCACGGCATACCGTGAAAGCGGTCAGGCTGGTCTGGACACGGTCAGCAGTGCGCTTTCGAGCAGCACTGACCCCGCTTGGAAATCTACTTATGGTGCTATTTCTGTTGGTAATTTCACTCGCAGTGATGATGGCAAGACGGTTACGGTCAACGGTACGCGCCAGATTGTGGGTGTGGCCGCGGGCTCTGAGGACACAGATGCCGTCAACGTGGCCCAGCTCAAAGCCGCATTGAGACAGACCGGCACCGGCACCATCCACGATTACAGCGTCAACTCTACTAACACCACGACCGATACCAACTATAATTACGATGCCGATACCGGCAGCAATGCCCTTGCAGCCGGTGTCAGCGCCAAGGCAACTGGGGTGCGCTCTGTAGCTGTTGGTAATGGTGCGAAGGCACAAGGGGTAGACTCTATTGCCATTGGCACGAATGCTGTCGCAACTGGACAGGGAGCGATGGTCATTGGCCAGTATAATACTGCGGAAGGCCAGAACTCGCTGGCTTTTGGCGGCGGCTATAATGATGCAAATAAGGGAAATAAAGCCAGCAGCACAGCGGCGGTTGCTTTTGGCGAAGGTTCATGGGCAGTGTCTGAAGGATCCGTTGCCTTTGGCTACGGTACACAGGCTGGCAATACGATAAAAGACAAAAATAATGTCAAGTATACCGGTCAGAACGCCGTTGCTTTTGGTAATGGAACCAAGGCACTTGGCGGCCGTTCCCTGGCTTTTGGTGAAAACACAACGGCTAATTACAATGATTCTATTGCCTTCGGCAACGATACCCGCGCATTGTCCACGGGCGCCACGGCTTTCGGCAACCGCACCCGTGCGCTTTCCTCGTATTCCACGGCCTGGGGCAATGCCACTGTTGCCGCTGACGAAGAATCCACGGCCTGGGGCACGGATACCATCGCCGGTGCCAAGCTGGACGATAACGGTGCCGTGACCAATATCTATACCTACAAGGACAATCCGGACGATAAAAACGAGCAGGAGAAGACCGCTACGGAAAAGATGGATGTCCATGGCAATCTGGCTTATCTCCGGGCAGATGGCACGACGGCTGGTATCAAACAGATGGATATCGGTGGCAAGACGGAAAAGCATGATTATGTGGTCCTGGCCGGCAAGGATGGCAATACCTACGTCCGCGACTACCAGGGCAGCCTCTGGAAAGTCAATGTGGCTGCCGACGGCAGGGTGACTGTCGATACAACAGCTGGCAAGAATGGCAAGGTCTACAACGTAAATGACAAGAAGAAACCGTCACTGGCTACGACTACGGTTAACGGTACAAAAGTGGACATCACGCCGGACAATGTGCTGACCAAAGCCCATGAAGGTAGCAACGGCTACAACATCGACGGCTATGCCAATGCCACGGCCTTCGGCTATTCCACCGAAGCCTCCGGCGACAACGCCACGGCTTTCGGCAACGACACCAAGGCCAAGGCATCAGTTGCTACAGCTTTTGGCACGACAACGACTGCTTCGGGCGACAATGCCACGGCCTTCGGTCTCAGCACTACAGCTTCCGGCAAACAGACCACGGCTTTCGGCAGTTCGACAACTGCCTCCGGTGACAACGCCACCGCCTTCGGCGAAAACAGCACCGCCTCCGGCGAAGCCGCAACCGCCTTCGGCATCGGTTCCACCGCTTCGGGTAAGAATTCTCTCGCCGGTCTAGGCGGCACCGCAAGTAACGAGAACTCGATTGCACTTGGTAAGGATACCAAGGCTGATAATGCAGATAGTGCAGTCTCCGTAGCCATTGGACAGAATGCAGAGGCTTCCGGTGCACAATCCTTGGCCATCGGTTTTGGCAATGTGTCTGAGACCAATCAGTCCGGAAACACGCCATATCCTGTCAGCGCAACACAGGCTGCTGCCAAAGGGGCCATTGCTATTGGTATCAATACCGGCGCTAAAGGGGAACATTCTATAGCCATGGGCTCTTATACCGATGCAGCCAAAGACTCGTCGGTGGCCATTGGCTTTGACACGCATGCCGTCGAAGATTCGTCTGTGGCCATCGGCAGTGGTACAAAGGCAGCTGGCCGCTACTCGGTAGCTCTGGGCCTGAGTTCGATTGCCGGCACGGAAACAAATGATGAGAAAAATCCGCTGGATGGCGGCGGTAGCGTAGCCATGGGTTATGCTGCTTCAGCTGAAGCTTCCCGCAGTATTGCCATCGGTACCGGTGCAACAGCAGCAGATTCGCAGTTCACTACTGCCGTTGGTGATTCTACGACAGCTCAGGCTGAAGGCAGTGTGGCCATCGGTGCCGGATCCATTGCAACGAGAGGTGCAGGAAATAAGGAAAGCATCGTCTCTACCGATATTAATACAGGTAAGACAACCATAACCTATGGTGATGAAAAGAAGGCTTATCTGAAACCGGATACTCTCTCCGCGGACAAGATAAGTACCTGGGGATCGACCACAGGTGCTGTGTCGGTTGGCGGTCAGGCCACATATAAAGAATATGACGACAATGGAAACCTTGTTAAGAAAACGAAGCTGCTCACCCGTCAGATTACCAACGTAGCAGCCGGTTCCGATGATACTGACGCCGTCAATGTCGCCCAGCTCAAAGCCGCTCAGCCGACTGTCACGTCGAATGACCACTCTGTGACCATTGCTACATCCACTGATTTAACAGACTATCACAAGAACTATGACTTGAAGATTGCCACGGCCACCTTGTCGCAGGATAAGACTACAGGAGACAACCCTGTGGAAACCGGTAAGGTTACTGTTAGCAACCCGAAAATTTCTGTTATAGAAAATGGAGAAACGAAGCAGGTTGATAACCCTAATGCCTATGTAACAGGCAATAGCGTGGCAGAGGCCATCAACAACTCCGGCTTCAAGTTGACCGCATCAGCGTCCGAAGGTACGGTGACCGGTAACAAAGAAATCTTGATCCATCCGGGTGATACCGTGACAATCGATGCCGGCAAGAATATTTCCTTGACCCAGGCTAAAGGCAAAATCTCGATCGCCACGAAGGACAACCTCAACTTGGGGTCTGCTGATAGCAAAGATGATAAGCAGCAGGATGTGCCGGGCACTAATGGTTCTATTACGGTCAATGGCAAGAACGGTTCTTCCGTTGCCATCAACGGCCAGGATGGTTCCATCGGCCTGACCGGCCCGAAGGGGACAGATGGCACGAGCACGTCCATCCAGATGTCGACAATCATGTCTGATCCTACACTGGAGGATAGTAAGAATACCAGAACGACCAGTGGTGAAGGGGAACAGCAGACAACCACGACCCAAGCTCCGCGCATCCAGTACAAGAACGGCAACACTACCTATGAAGTCGCCACGATGGATGACGGTCAGAAGTATGCCGGTGATGTACAGGCCAACGATGCGAAGGCGAATGCATTCAGCCGCAAGCTCAATGAACAGACCAATATTGTCGGTGGAGTCAAAAATCTGGATGATCTGTCGACAGGAAATAACGTCGGCGTTGTTTCAAACGGTACAGATACGTTGACCATTCGCCTCGCTAAAGAACTCACTGACTTGACCAGCGTCACCACGGTGACAAAGGATGCCAATGGGAATAAGACGAGCGAGACGGTTCAGAATGGCAATGGCATCACGATTACTCCGTCTCCGTTGGGCGCTGGAAAGACGGCTGTATCGCTGACAGACAAGGGCCTCAGCAACGGCGGCAATCAGATTACCCATGTTGACAGCGGCTTGAAAGATGCTACCGGCAACACGGTAGATTTGGCAGCAGCCAGGGGAGATGTGCTGAACAATGCAGTCAATGTAGGAGACTTGCAGAAAGTACAGAACGTCGCTTCTGCCCATACGGCTGTTACCGTCAATGGTAGCGTAGAAGCTCCTGCTGTCGCTGCTGATGGAAAACTTGGGAACTATACGGATAAAGAAAAAGGCAACCTGCTCCTGGCACAGAAGAAAGATACTACTACCGGCAAGATTACCTATGACCTGAAACTCAATGATAAGGTTATTCTTGGCAAGGATACCTCTGACGGCAAAGATGGCCAGGAAGGCACCATTGGCCTCACCGGTAAAGATGGTCTTCCGGGCACTGATGGCAAGCAGGGATATAGCACCACCATCATCAGGACGGAAAAAGGACAGGCAGGAAAAGACGGTAAGACCGGCAAGGAAAATCTTGGCGGCACGGACATCAACCGCATTGTCTATACCGATAAGGACGGCAGCAATCCTCAGACCGTAGCTACTCTGAGTGATGGCCTGAAATTTGCCGGTGATGACATTTCTAAGACAGTTGACAAGAAACTCAACGATACGTTGCAGATCCGCGGCGACGGTAGTTATGACAAGACTACGCAAAAGACAAAAGAAGATGGCAACATTCAGGTTTCTGCTGATACAGATACCGGAACGATTAAGGTCGCTCTGAATAAAGATATCAACCTGAAGCAGGATGGTTCCTTGACCGTCGGCGGCAACACGCAGGATGGTTCTAAAACGGTGGATGATCCGATTGTCATCAAGCACTTCGACGACAAGACGCTCGATATGACAGGCGTTGACAAAGATGGCAAGCCGATTTCTGCTAATAAAAAGGCTGCAGCTGGCGACTATGTCACAGGCCTTGACAACAAGGACTGGAATGTCGACAGCCCAACTTACGTCAGCGGTCGCGCTGCTACCGAAGACCAGCTCAAGAAAGTCAGCGATGCTGTCAATAGTGCTGCGGCTACGGCTGGTAAGCATACAGTCGTTACGGTCAACGATAACAAAAATGACCATGATACAAAGGCCAAAGCTGGCAAGGGCGCTTTTGGCGATTATGCTGGCACCGACAAAGACAATCTGCTCATTGCCGCTAAGGATGAGGATGGCAAGCTGACCTACAACATCAAGCTCAACGACCAGCTGACCATTGGTCAGAAGGGCGAGCCGGGTGTGGCTGGCAAAGACGGCAAGGACGGTAAAGTCACTGTCGAAACCAAGAGCGGCACCACCGTTGTCATCGGCCATGATGGCGAGCCGGGCAAAGATGGCAAAGACGGTATTTCCGTGAAAGGCCAGGACGGCAAGGATGGCGTCACCATCAGTGCTGATAATGGTAAAGATGGTAAAGATGGTACCGAAGGCCATATCGGATTGACCGGAAGAAAAGGTGCTGACGGTAAGAACGCTGATATCGATATTTCCACTGCCCTTGGCAAGGCTACCCTTGACCGCAGCCAGAATGAAGTCAAAGGCCAAGACGAAGATGGTACAAATGACCAGGCGGCTCGGATCCAGTATCAGACCACCGTTACCGGAACCGACGGCAAGTCGAAGACCATTACCCATGAAGTGGCCACCATGGACGATGGCCTGAAGTTTGTGGGCAATGACGGCCAGGAAGTCACCCGGAAGCTGAATGAGACCCTGTCCATTACGGGCGGATTGAGCAAAACCGATGTTGCCAACGCTTCCACCAAGAACCTGGGCGTCCACAGCAATGACAAGGGCGATGGTCTGGAAATCGTCATGACCGACACCCCGGACTTCACGAAGGTTACGGTGGGCGGTGACAACAAAATCACCATCGGTGGACAGACCAATTCCGATACCAAGAACCCGGCCAACGGCAACTATATCACTGGCCTGGACAACACCCAGTGGGATAAGAACCATGTGACCGAAAACCGTGCCGCTACGGAAGGCCAGCTGAAAGAGGCCATCAACGAAATTTCCGGCAAGGACAAAGGCGGCTTCGGACTGGCGGCTGAAACAGGCGGATTCGTAAAGCAAGACCTGGGCGGTAGTATTGCCATCAAGGGCGATACCACTTATAAAGAAGATGGTACAACCGTAGACAAAGAGGGCAATATCAAGACCTCTGTTGACAATGGTGCCATCAAGGTGGAACTGAACAAGGATGTGGACCTGGGCCAAAACGGCAGTGTCAAGGCCGGGAATACCACCATCAATAAGGATGGGGTGGATACCAACAAGGTTAAAGTCGGTGGCATTACCATTACGGATCAGGGCATCGACGGCGGAGCCAAGCAGATCACCAACATTGCCAGCGGCATCGACGGCAAGCAGTATGCAACGGCCGGCGACAACAATGCGGCCAGCATCGGGGATATCAAAAAGATTACCGGCGAAACGACCAATGCAGCCAAACTCACAGGCGACAGGAATATTACCGTTACCTATGATGACAAGACGGCTGATGGCAAGAATACGGTTAAACTCAATGATGACATTACCCTGGGCAACGATCCAAACAAACAGGTTGCTATCAATGGCTCCAATGGTCAGGTAGTCATCGGTTCCGGTGACAGCGCCATGACCCTGGGGAAACAGGCCAATACGGCTGGGGACAGCAATCCGGCAAGTGGCAATTACCTGAACGGTCTGGACAACAAGAAATGGGATGGCAAGAACATCCAGAGTGGCCGGGCTGCTACGGAAGACCAGCTCCATCAGTTGGAATCTAATTTCAATATGAAGGTTAATGCTGTAGAGCAGAATCATACGACTGTCACTGTCAATGGTAGTGTAGAAGCGCCTGATGCCGGCGCCAATGGCACTTTAGGTAACTATACTGATGAAAAGAAAGGCAATCTGCTCCTGGCTCAGAAGAAGGATAACAACGGTAAGATCACTTATGACTTAAAACTCAACGATAAAGTCACGCTGGGCAAGGCTGGTATCGATGGCTCCGTTGGTCTCAAGGGTGCAGATGGCAAATCCAGCATCGGCCTCAACGGCAAGGATGGCATCTCTGTTATTGGCAAGGATGGCAAGAATGGCGTCAGCATCACGGGCTCGAACGGCCTCAATGGCAAGGACGGCATCGATGGCAAGATCGCCATCGGTACGCCGGGCAAGGACGGCCAGCCGGGCAAAGATGCAGTTTCCATTTCCGGCCAGAATGGTGAAGGCCATATCGGCTTGACCGGCCCGAAGGGGCCGAAAGGCGCTGACGGCAAAGATGGTCAGAACGCATCGGCTGATATCCACGTCAAGAATGGCCAGGTTGGTGTCGATGGCACAGATGGTCATGGTGGCAAGGATGGTATGGACCGTGTGGTCTATGAAGACCACAATGGTGTTACCCATGAAGTTGCCACGATGGATGACGGCCAGAAGTATGCCGGTGATTTCGGCGATGGTGCTTCGGTCAAGCTGAACAAGACAGTTACCATCAAGGGTAATGTTGCAGCCGGCAAGACGAAAGATGATTTTGTCGATGGCAATATCGCTGTTGTGGCCAATAAGAGCCAGAATGGCGAAGACGGTGAACTGCTAATCAAACTGAACAAGGATTTGACAGGCCTCAACAGTGCTACCTATACGACATCCACCAAGAATGGTGATGTGACTACGACGTCGACGACTGTAGTGGATGGCACGGGCCTCAAGATTGAAGATGGCCCAAGCATCACCAATACGGGCATCGATGGTGGCAAACATCAGATTACCAACGTGGCCAGCGGCAAAGATGGGAAGATGTATGACACAACGGTTGAAGGCCATGGGAATTGGAACAATGCCGCCAACATCGGTGATGTCACGAATATCGCGAAGTCGGCCGCGGATGGTGTCCAGGCCAAGAATGGCAAGAACATTACAGTCGATGCCAACAATAAGGTCAACTTGAACGACAACATCACGTTGGGCGATGATAAGGACAAGACCGAGCAGGTTTCTATCGACGGCAACGGCGCAAAGATCACGGCTGGCGACGGCGACAACAAGGTCACTGTCGACGGCTCGAAGGGGCAGATTGTTGCTGGCGGCGACAACGGTATCAAGATTGGCAACATCAAAAATGGCGACAGCAGCCTGACCATTTATGATAAGGATGGAAAGGCTACGGATAAGAAAGCCGATGGCGGTAAGTTTGTCACTAATCTGGATAACAAGACCTGGAAGAATGATGGTTCTTATGTCAGCGGCCGTGCTGCTACGGAAGACCAGCTTCATCAGGTAGAATCTAATGTCAATAAGAAGTTTGATGATGTGAACACGAAGATTGATGATGTGAACACGAAGATTGATAAGGTCGACAAGCATCATACGGAAGTCACCGTCAATGGCGGCACGGCTGCGAAAGCGGACGGCTCCTACACGGATGGCAATCTCCAGCTGAATCAGACGACTGGCGAGGATGGGCAGAAGGTCTATGACCTGAAGCTCAACGACCAGCTCAAGGTCGGCCAGAAGGGCGACGCTGGCAAGGCTGGTAAGGACGGCAACGTCACGGTCGAGACAAAGGGCGGCACTACGGTCGTCATCGGCCATGATGGTAAAGATGGAAAAGACGGCAGGGATGGCCTCTTTGTCAACGGTAAGGATGGCAAGGACGGCAAGTCCGGCGTTTCCATCACCGGTCCGAACGGCGTTGCTGGCAGGGATGGTGTCGACGGCAAAGTCGGCATCGCTGGCAAGGACGGCAGAGATGCGGTCTCGATTGCTGGCAAGGACGGTGTTGGCCATATCGGCCTGACTGGACCGAAAGGTGCAGATGGCAAGGATGGTACCAATATTGACATTTCCACCGTCCTGGGCAAGGGTACCCTGGACCACAATCAGAACGAAGTCAAGGGCGAAGATAAAGATGGTACAAAAGACCAGGCAGCCCGCATCCAGTATCAGACTACAGTCAAGGAAGCTGATGGTACGACGAAGACCATTACTCATGAAGTCGCCACTATGGATGACGGTATGAAGTACGGCGATGATTTCGGCAATACAGCCAAAGTCAAACTGAACCATCAGCTGGATATTGTTGGTGACATCAATGCCGGCAAGAAAGATGGCGACAAGAAAACTACGAAAGATGATCTCAGCGATGGGAACATCGGCATTGTGGCTACCGATACCGTCTACAATGACGACGGCACGGTGAAGGAAAATGGCAAGATGACTGTCAAGCTGGCTAAGGACTTGAAAGGCTTGAACAGCATTGAATCCAACAGCGTCACCACGGGCAATACCACCATCAACAACGGCGGCCTCACCATCAAGACTGGCGATGCCAACCGGACCATTACCGTTCAGGACGGCAACGTCAACATGGGTGGCAACCAGATCCACAATGTGGCTCCTGGTCAGGCTCCTGGGGATGCGGTCAATGTCAGCCAGTTGAATGCGACGAATTACGCTGTCAACAAGCTGGGGACCCGCGTCAACCGCGTCGGTGCCGGTGCCGCTGCCTTGGCGGCTCTCCATCCGCTGGACTTCGACCCGGACGACAAGTGGGATTTCGCAGCCGGTTATGGCAACTATAAAGATGCCAGTGCCGTCGCTGTCGGCGCTTACTATCGTCCCAATGAAGACACGATGTTCAATATCGGCGGTTCCTTCGGCGGTGGCGAAAACATGGTCAATGCCGGCGTCAGCTTCAAAGTCGGCCAGGGCAACCATGTTTCCACGTCCCGCGTGGCCATGGCTAAGGAAATCAAAGACTTGCGCCAGAATGTGGCTAACTTGAACGCCATCGTCAATCGCCAGAGTGCCCTCATCGACAAATTGACAGGCACCAACGCCGGGATGATCAAGGATAAGGGAAATGATTTGTTCCCCGATGTTCCGGCCAACCACTGGGCTTATGAATACGTTACCAAGCTGAAACAGGCCGGTATCCTGACGGGCTATCCTGACGGGAACTTCGATGGTGACCGCATGATGACGCGTTATGAATTTGCGGCCATCGTCTACCGGGCCATCATGGCTGGCGCCGCTTCCAACCCGGCTTTGAACCAGGATGGAACGTTGGATAAATTAGCTAACGAATTTTCATCGGAAATGAAGTACATCCGCATCGATACGATTGCCAAAGATAAGAATGGTAAACCGACCATTGAACGCGTTCGTGTCATTCCCGATACGCAACACGATGTACAATCGTAAAGGAGGGGAGTATCATCGCACAGATAGGATTGTCTTTTCGTATCGATTCAGACCTAAAACAGGAGTTTGAAACCTTTTGCGATGCTGCTGGCATCAGTATGACGGCGGCTATCCACTTGTTCATCAAGGCAACAGTTCGGGAACAACGGATTCCTTTTGAAATAAAGGCTACAGGCAAAACAACAGAATCGAGAACGTAAGAGAAAGGGCTTGTCGCACGGCGACAAGCCCTTTTTGAGTTGCCGGTTTACCCTGTTGAGCCGGCGAAGCCTGCGAAATATAACCCACCCGCTATGCGGGTGCGCGGTGTTAGTT